>ERZ808275.336-NODE-336-length-20950-cov-3.048720_pt1 | contig 20950 bp, 18 predicted proteins | sample MGYA00520894_ERZ808275 | MGnify/ENA primary metagenome ERZ808275 (study PRJEB31516, sample SAMN03275598) | gut metagenome | biome: mammalia-associated habitat; material: feces | host: Papio cynocephalus | place: Kenya | collected 2012-08-03 ...
TGTACCAAAAATGGGATTAGTTTTTGGTGAACCAGGCTTAGGAAAAACTAATGCAATTCTATGGTGGGCAATTCAACAAGATGCACTAATCATAACTGCGAAAAATGGTATGACTCCACGATGGATACTAAAGCAATTAGTTTCCGATTTAGGTGAGGCTCCGAAAATTCTTGTCACCGATTTGTTTGAGCAAGCTGTTGCAAAATTAGTAGAAAACCCAAGAATGATAATTGTTGATGAGATAGATTATTTAATAAATAACACACGAGCTATTAAAACAATTAGAGATTTACATGATGAAACAGGAATTCCTATTTTGCTTGTTGGTATGGGTGCAGTAGATAAAAAGTTAAGTAGATATAAACATTTTTTCGATAGAATTGTTGAAATTTACAGGTTTATTCCATTTGATTTTGAAGATGTAAAAACAATTATAAACACTCTATCTGATATTCCTTTTGAAGATGCTGCTATTGAAGTTGTTTATCAAAAATCAAATAGATTTAGGCAAATAGTAAAAATAATTTTAAAATTTGAAAATTTAGCAAAAACTAACGAATACAAGATTATAACAAAACATATTGCAGAAAGCGAATTATTATGACAAGAAAGAAAGCAACTAAATTAGAAATAAAAATTATAACAATAGCAAAAAAGTTAAAAACATTTATTGTTGATGATATTGAAGTTTTAACAGAATGTTCAAAGTTTGAGGTAGCAGAAATGTTGGAACTTTTAGTTCATAAAAATAAGCTAAAAGAAAGTGATGGATATTATGTTTATATTACACAAAAATTAAGAAAACATGAGGATAAAGAAATTTGCAATGACGATTCTTTGATACATTCATTACCCTTTCAACCTAAAAAGCCAAAAGAAATTTTTATTAAACGAATTAATGATTTAGACGGTTTTGTAGATTACTTTTTTGCAACACCAAAAGTAAAAAAGCGAATTAAGAGAATATTCAAAGTGTTAAAAGAAACACAAGGCTTGAGAGGTAGTAAATTAACGCAAGTCTTAAAGAAAAATGAAATGAGCATTAAATCTTATAGAAGATATAAGAAAGAGATTTGTCAAAACGGTCTAGTAAATTTAGTTGGCAATGACTCTGCAGAGCCTGGTGAAATTTACTATTTCTTTAAAGAATACTATTTATCACCAAGGAAATTAAACATTGATGAAGCAAGAGAATTGGCTATTCAAAGATTTGAAAGACTAATAAAAATGCAACTTAATAGAGGTAAAATTACAACTGCGTTGACTATGTATAAAAGATTAAAGCAAGAATATACAATAGAACAAATTGAAAAGTTTAGAAATTATAATTTTTCTGAATTTGCTACGGAGAAAATGTTTGATGAAAATATAAAAAAGAGTTCAAAATAGAACTCTTTTTATTTTGCCTTATTTCATAAAATTTTATTGTTTTGATATATAAAAGGGGTCCAATAAAACATAAACTCCTCATAAAAACGATTTTGAACACGTTTTGAACAGTGTTTTACTCGTTTTGTGATTTTAAATATCTTGTTTCCGTACTCATCAATTCTGCAAGTTCTTCTTCTGTTGGCAACACTGTTTTGTATTTACTTGCAAAAATTTGTTGGCTTTCTTGAAGAATTGAGTATTTAACCATAGTTTCAGATTTATCGGTACACATTATAATACCGATAGTCGGATTATCATCTATTCCACGTTTTAATTTATCAAACATTCTGACATACATATCCATTTGACCAATATCAGCGTGAGATAATTTAGTTGTCTTTAAATCGATAACAACAAAGCATTTTAAAATGTAGTTGTAAAATACTAAATCTGCATAAAAATGTTCGTTTTCGGTACTTATTCTAAATTGTCTTGCAACAAACGAAAACCCTTTTCCTAATTCAAGCAAGAATTTTTGTAGATTTGTAATTAAAGCGGATTCTAATGTACTTTCTTTACCTTCAATATTTTCAGGTAAATCTAAAAATTCTAACACATACGGATCTTTTACAAAATCTCTTGGGCTAATAATAGCAGGCAAACAGGTATTGGCATTATTTTCTTGTGTAGATAAAAGTCTTTGGTAATATCCACTTTTAATGTTTCGGTCAAGTTGTCTTGAAGTCCAATTGCCAGCTGCAGCTTCTTTTAGATAATATTCTCGTTCTTTTTTGTTGCTAATTCTAATGATTGTACGAATATTTGTCCAAGACAAATTCGCTACGCACTGCGTGTCGAATTCAGGAAATGTTAGATAAAATTGACGCATATTCTTTAAGTTGGCTTCAGAAAAACCTTTTCCAAAAGTGTCTGTCAAATATTTTGATAAATTTTCAATAAGTTTTGTTCCATATTCTGCACGAGATTTTCCAGATTGTTCTTCTTCAACAATACGTTGACCGATTTTCCAATAAGTTTCAACCATAATTGAATTAACAACGTGATAAGTTTTTGCTCTTGCAACGTTAAGTAATTCGGCTATATCTGTATAAATTTTTGAAACCTCATTTGTCATGAAAACCTCCATCTAAATATTTACCAAATCTTGTATTGTTGTTTCTTTATTTATTGTATAGTACAGCAATACATTATAAATATTCTTCTTATTTTTGTATTGTTCAATCTCATTAAATTTATTAGAATATATAATTTTATTTGCTATATTTTTTTCTTGCTCAGTTAATTTATTGTAGTAATTCCACCAACTATCCGTCAATCCAGAATTCTCAAATTTTAAGCGGTATATAATAAAAGCTTCTGGCATATGTAATATTTTATAAAACTCATTTTCATCTTTTCCGAATGCTTTATTAAAGAAACTTTGTCCGGTACCAATTTTCCCTTTAGTAGAATTTAACACAGCTTGTATCGCTCTTATAAATTTACGATTCCAGTATCTTCCTAAATATTCTCTGTTTTGAAAATATTTAGGATCCATAATTGGATGATATTTCATTGGAAAAGAATATATCCTAACTCCAAGTTCGTCTGACAATTCTACATTTATTTTAAGTCTATAATATAATTCAATAGGCTTATCTTCAAAATTATATAAAATATAATTTGAAAGGTGTTTTACGCCATGTTTCGCAGCTAATTTAATTGCACTAATATATTTATCCCTTAATGCCCAATTATCAAATGCAATTCTTAATGGATTTATAGCCGTTTTACTCAAAAGTTTCATTTTTTCATCTGTCATTAAACGAGCATCTAATCCCTGATTAAAATCTATGTATCTATTCATAGTTGATTTCAATCGTTTTTGTTCATATAATTCTTTATATTCTTTATATACTGTCAATACATCCTTTTCTGTTGCAGTATACTCATTTAACATATGATGCTCTTTCAGTGAGTCAAAAAGTTTTTGTTTCTCATCACCATGTAATCTATCTACAAAATCATTTAATAAATTTGTAGCTTTTCTTATATAGGCTTTTTTATTGTAATTTTCTTTTATTCTTGCAATTGCAATATCTAAATAGTTTGATCTTTCAAATTTAGCACCTTTATAGAAACCAGCATTTAAAATTTCTTTTATTATGTCATTAAATTTTTCAGATGCGAGTACATTATTATCTAATAACAAAAGGTTTTTTTGTTCGCCAAACTTTTCCCTTGTAGTTTTTATTTTATCCCCAATTGTAATCATGTTTTCATATTTAGGTTCAATGATGGGAACTGCACAAAATTTACACTTATTAACACAGCCTCTAGACATATATCCATAGTAAGAGCCTGATTCAGGGTATTTGTAATCAATTTCTTCTAAAATTGAATAATCTAAAGGTAATTCATCAATTATATAATCATTATCATCGTAAACTCCTGATCTGTTCAATAAACCTACATCTGGGACCACACCTGTCGCATTTTCAAATTCTTTTGATACAACAGATGCTAAAACTCCACCAGCGTGTACATTCTTTATATTTTTAACTATTTTCTTTGCGAATTCAACTGTTTCTATTGTTTGTTTCCAATAAAAAGTAAATAATGTTGTAACATGAACCCTGTCCCAACGTGGATTTTTAAAATATTCTTTTTGTGTATATGCTTTTCTAAAATATTTGCAAGACAATTCTATAAGTTTAGCATTATCCTCGCTATGCAATAAAATACTTGCTAAATCTTCATCATGTCCATAACGAATGTAGTTTTTAATTTCAAAATAATAGTGTCGCCATTCAACTTGATTATCGATTTTTGAAAATTTTAATATAGCATCTTCTGTTAATTCTTGAATTACAAAATTATTTAGATCTCCTTTATAGAAATGAACTTCATCACCAAGTAATCTATAGTACGTTGCAATCTTCATTAACCCTATAGGAGGATATTTATTTTTATAATTTGGTTCCAATAGTAATATTTTTCTTTTCTTTTTCATTTAACTAAATTCTTCTTCGATTTTCTTTTTTACACATTCAGCGGTTTCAGGATCTAACACCTGATTCAAAATATCATACACTTTACTAATTAATTTTCTTTGTTCTCTGTTTAATTTATTAAGCTTGCTTGAACGATAAATTTTCTTACCACTTTTGTTTGTATCCTCTTGAATTTCTGGAATTTCTTCAAGATTATTACCATAATCTTTCTTTATAAAAGTAACAACATTTTTAAGAATTTTATTTTCTTCTGCTTTTTTCTCTATATTTTCAGATAACTTTTTAGCTTTTTCAGCACTACTTTTTAATTCTTCTAAATGTCTTAGTTCTTTTTGTTGTTCTTCTTCGTTAACAAAAGATCCTGTTTGCAATTTATCTTCGTATTCTTGTTTTTTTACAATGTATTCATTTTGTTTTTTAATTGCATTCTTTTGGTCATTTGCCCAATGGTATAAATTATATAAATTATTAAAATATTCTCTTAATTTTGCTTCAAGTTCTAATAATGTTTCATTGTTATTGAAATAATCACGTCTAGCATTAGGAATTAATTCAGAATGTATAGCATGAACTTCTCCAATAAAATAGCCATTACCACGAGTTTCTTTGTGTAAAGAACTTAAGGTGTTAGCATCTCCAAGTTGGATATTTGATTTCTTTAATCTTATACAACGTTGAGGATTATTTTTCTCTGGAATACATCTATCAAATTTTGATATGCCAATCCAACTCCACGCTAATAATTCACCTGAATTGTTATAAAATTCATGATAATCAATATCACTTATTTTGTCATAACAAGTACCGTTTGTATCTATTAAACTGTTTTGGTAAATTTTATAAATTGAATCATCGTTAATAAATATATTGTAAGTATCTAATAATTTATGATTAGCCACCATTTCTTCTCTAATCTTTCCACTCAGAAGAAATATTGTTTTATTAAAATCAACAGGTGCTACTTGACTTAAATATTCTATTATCGCATTTTTGTCAAGTAAATCATTATTACTTTCTTTAACGTCAATTAAACTAACCTTAAAGTAGTGCTCATTTGTATTTTCTTTTTTCGTTTCTAAATCAACTATTCTATCAATAACTGTTGCGGCATCAGACTTATCATTCGGATCATTTAAAATTTTATGTAATAAATCGGCATCCCAAGTCATTACTGTTTTAACATCTTCACCAACTGTACTTGTTTCAAAAACAAGTTTTTTACAATATGCCAGGCCTCCAAGTCTACCAATTCCACGAAAACCTTTATTAATGTTTTTATCTTTTATAGAATCTGCAACATTGCCTAAAAGAGATATTGCATTTTTTTCTGTAATCCCTGTTGCATTATCTTCAATAGTTATCGTTCTTAATTTGCTATTGATATTTATTAGTATTTTAGCATTTTTTTTATCAATAATATTTTGTCTGATAGCCTCATCTATAGCATCTGCAGCATTTTGCACGTACTCTCTATATATAAATTTGGAATCAGTATACATGCCTGAGGTTAAATTTTCCAATATATTTTTACCGATTTTGTAGTTTTCTGCTGTCATACATACCTTTCATTATTTGTGTTGCTTATAAATTGGTTCAGGAAATTTTATACTTAATAAGGAATTAAACATAGGATTTTGAATTACATATTCACCTTGTTTTAGTCTTGTCATCATATTTTGGTATACTTTTGGCACAAATGAATAATCCTTTTTAGATACTTCAATTGAATTTGTACGTCCATATGCATGTGTAGAACAGTTTCCAGTAACTCTTTCATGTATTGCACTTCTAAATTGTTCTGCAGCAAATAGAACAATTCCTAATGATCTACCACGCTCTGCAATATCAATAATGTGTCTTAAAATGGGTGAACTCTTAGGCACGTCTTTAGACGCATATTTGTTTAATTCATCAATAAATATAACTATTCTTGGTGGATTTTCTTTTTCATAGTCACCTAATTTTAGATTATATATTGCTCTCATTACGTTACCAAAAACAAAGGACTGCATATCTTCTTCCTGTTTAGCAATATCTACGACATAAATTTCATGCTTTTTTATCTCTTTAATTGCATCTTCAAGACGAATTTCATCTTTTTCTTCAACAACTCTATTTGCAAATAAATTTGAACTTGTTCCGTTTTTTAAATATTTGGAAATTATTCTTTTAAATTTTCTCCAACTAGAAATTGTAATTTCTTTGTCGCCACCTTTATGTCCTGATTGACATTTACCTTGAACATGTTCTAGAAAATCTTCCCAGCTCTGACAATCATCAAATTTCTCTTGTCCAGATATTATGTAATTGATAATAGAATCTATTGTTTGATTTGGGTCATCTATATTTGAGAATAACAAATCTAAATTTTCTTTGTCTTGCTCATAAGTAAATTTATATTTTTTTGCCTTATTATATTGTAACTGTTCTTCTGATAACTCTTTTCCATATGTGCCTTCGTTGTTTTTTTCATACGGATAAAAATATTTAACGTTTTTAAATGGTTCTGCTTTTAATCCTAAATCATTGTATTCAGTTTCAATTTCATCTTGTTTCTTTGCATTATATTGGGCTTTGACATCTATAGATAATAAATCTTTACCCTTAACATTAAGAAATACAAAAGCAATATTTTCATCTTCCGCAATAGCTTTATCTTGAATAGACTTTAGTAAAAACATTGCATATGATGTTTTTGCTGCCAAGCCAGATATACCTGATATATTTAAGTGAGCCCCCTCTGGGCCTACTAAAAATTCAGAATTTAATTTAACAGGAAGTTTAACTTTATCGCTGTCAGAATCTGTATTACTGTACATTTCTAGATAACCACAAGTAATAGGATTTTTCACATCTTTTAAACCAAGAGCAGCTTCAATTTCTGATTCGGTAGCAAGATAAACTTTGGCGTCATTCTGAACAGGAATATATATGTCTTTATCATTATAACAAAATTTTGCTTTAACATAATTCATGCCAATTCTAAGAGTATTGGGTACTGTTTCAGCATTTCCAAAATCACTTGAGATGTAATTGTTTAAATATCCTGCAGAATCGGTAATATGAAAGATTTCTTGTATTACGCCATATGTATGACTTCCGTTTATATGATCAACTTTTACCACGTCAAATGGATTTAAAATTAAATTAATATCTGTCCAAAAATAAAATTCATCTATTGTTGTAGGATTATTTTCTGTTGCTGCAATTTTTCCTATTAATTTATTCATGATTACTCCTTAAAATATATTCAAGAAAAATGTGTTACTCATATACTGACTCTTAACAAATGTTTCTGTAAGATAAATTGGGTATATATGATTTGCCCATCTGGTATCATTTCCATAGCAAACAGGATTTCGCTCATTAATTATATTTGCACTAATCATATCTATTTCATCGGTACTTAATCCATTTTGTCGTTCTGAGTCTTTCATCAAGAGTTTTTCAATTTTTACCACGCCATCAAATGGACTTTGACAATGTTTCGCAGATCTAATCCGAACATACCAAATCGCAAAATTTTCTTGCCCGGTATGTTCAGATTCATACATGAACGCAGGTGTTCTATGATATTCTGGTAATTCGGCGATATCTTTTGCCATGCTTGTATGGTCTTTTTTCCTTGCTAAAGAAGGATTAAATGATTTTGATACGCCTATTACAGCTGCATAATTGTCTCTAATTGTAGTATAAGAATATTTGTTTGATTCTCCACTTTTATATTCTTTGTACTCCAAAGAACCATCTTTAACTAAGTAAGATTCTTTGTTTAAATAGTTACCTTTTGCCAATTCTGCAACCAGATCTTTTTCTAGTTCAATCATCCTATCTTGTACTTTTGCTACTGCTAAATCCTTTGAATCCTTGTCTTTTTTGGGAGTATAATACAAAATTCTATCTATATTGAAAGGGATTTTTATTTTATTTGATTGTTCATTTATTTTTGATTTAATATTCTCAAAGTATTGCTCATGTCGAATAGTATCAGGATTGGCATCGCAAGGTAAAACTATTACATTCTCTTTTTTTAATTTTGCCATTTTAATTTGGCGATTTTCCCTTTCACAACTTCCAACTCCAATTTGTCCTGTAATTATTGGATAAACTTTTTGTCCATATGCTATATCATCTATTTTATATACACGTCTTGAACCATCAAGAAAATATTTGAATAAAGGTTCTTCTTTTGCAATTTGCCTAGATAAGGGATATAAGTTTATATATCCCTTTTGTGTTTCTGTTTCACCGCTACGTTCTACTATCACTTCTTTTTCATCTTTATATTCTAATGTAGAAATAGATTCAGTATCTATGGAATACTTTTGCGAGCGAAAACATTTACCATTTGTTTCTTTTTCAATTATCTTGATTATATCTTTCATTAATCTTTTTCTTTATCGATATTTAATATATTATGTAAGTAAATATTATCATAAAAAAGTTATAATCTCAAAAAATAATCAAACCACCTGTTAGAAAAAGTCAAACCATGTGTTAGGTTACAAAGGGGGTTATTATGGATAAATTCAATTTAAGTTTATTTTTAATCTTTTTGATTTTATACATATTAAAAAATGGCTCTTACCTAAAATAGATAAGAACCACTTTTGACCTCTAACAGAGATTCCGGTAGCTTGGTAAACTACCACTCTGCTATCTATATTATAAACTATTTTTCTCAATTTTCAACCCCTCTAAATACATTTTTACTCTTTCATATAGTAAGATTGTATCTGCTTTATATAATACAGGTTGTAAAATTTTGTTAAAAAGTTCGTGCAGCGTCCCATCAGGCGTCCCATTTAAAATTTGAGTCTCATTATGAGGCTCTTTTTTAATATTAGCAACACTTTCAAGGGTTGTAACTTTATTTTTTAACGAAAGTTCTATATTTTCAGCCAAATACTCCGAAAGGGTTTTACAACTTACTTTTCGAAGGGTTGTAACTTTTTGAGAGCAATTATTAGAATTATCGCTTATAATCTTAAATGCCTGAAATATCGGTTTTAATTTTATAGATAAATGTTGTGCATCTGTATCGTAAGTTACTTCGTCTACAATCATACGAACATCTAGTTTATATATAGTAAAAATCATCCTCTAATTCTGCAACATTTCTAGCTATAAATTTATAAATTAGTTGTAACTCTGAATCATCATCCGCCCCAGATTAAAAAAAAGACCCAATAGGGTCTTTTTTTGTTATAAAGATTATTTTTTATAATCTTCTAAAAAATCTAAATATTCATTTAGAGAATTAAAAAATATTTTTTCAGAATATGTTTCACCACATTCAGAACACTCAAAAGTTATATTTAACTCTGTTGGCATAAAAGGATCTTTATTCTCCCATTGAGAAGCTCTAAATATAGTAAGATTTTTTGTTCGACATTTTGGGCAATATTTATTCATCGTTTCAACCTTTTACTGCTATTGTTCAATTATAACATAGTTTTATCAAAAATATGTTCTTTTTCTTAATTATAAAATTTGCTTAAAATTTACCACTTCTAATCTTTTCTCTAGTTTTTCTTCTTATACTTCTTATTGGAATAAAGTTGCATAAGAATAATTTGATTTTTAATGTTGTTCTGATTTTAGGTTCACCATCTTTATTTGTACTATTTTTTAAATCGAAACCTATTTTAAGACTTGCGATTTCTCTTGCGATTTCTCTATAAGTTTTGGCACTAAAGTGATAAACACTTGCATCATTTTCATTTGCTTCAACTAGTGCCGGTTTAATTACAAATAAATTTTCATATTTTTTAGTTAAATTATTGATTGCTTTTTCGATAATGATGGCTCGATTGATATATTCTTCTCTCTTATCTAATGTTGTAGGAAATAATATAAAGATTATTGGTGCGTTACCATACACCTTATTAAATTTTTCGAAAAATTTGTCATAATACTCTTCAATTTTGTTTTCAATAATTGTTCCTTGATACTCATACAAACGATTAAACTCTTCTGTGTGTTCGATATCTCTCCAATGAGCTAAAAATTCCGTATTATCAAATTTATTGACAAATAATTTATCTGTTAATTCTGCAAAAGAATCTAGGATTAACATATTTGCTTTTTTATAAGAAAAAATATCTTTAGTTTCCTGCTCGAACATATTTTTTATGTAATCAAAACGAGGGGAACCTTTATCTGGAATAAATTTTGAAACTTCATCAATTTTAATAGACAAATTTGGGTTTTCCGAAATTTTTAAAGCATAATCAACTCTATTTTTTTGAAAATTTATAAATTGAGCATTTGGCATAAACAAATTTTCTAGAGTAAATTGTCCTAAACATGCAATTCTAGTTAAAACAGGTTTCATTATTTGGTTTGGATCTGCTTCTTCTAACATTTTATTACAGATTGGAAGTTTATTTTCTAATCCGGCATAAAGATTAAGCCATTCTTTAAATGAGAGTTCTTCTAACATTGGTGCTTCGCCTGTAAAATTGCGCCATCTGTTAAATTCATTTGAGTATTTGGGCCAAAACATTCCTATTGAAGCAGCATCAATTACACAAAAATATCGTGCATAATTTTCCCAAGCAGAATTAATGGTCATTTCCACCGGAACATTTATTTTTTTTAGATATTCTGTTGTGAAATATAATTCACTTATTTTACATGTCATATTGTCATATAGAGTTTTATATTCGAAATTTTCTCTTTTATCTAATTCACAACTCCAGTATTTTAAAATATCATCAATATCCCCGAACATAAACATGTCAGTAATACCGTTAATACGATATTTAAACGTGTTTAGTGACATTGTAACGATGCGAGAATTTTGAACATTTGGATTGTATGGTGGAAAAATTTTAAGTAAGTTGAAAAGATATTCCGGAATATTTGTTTCATACATTCTTTGGTCTGTTCTGGTTTTTATAACATATTTTGCGCCGTTCTCTTTTGCCATCTTAATCGCATTGAATGTAGAAAAAATTTGTTTGTTAACATTTCTCCACCCTTTAATTGGAGGTTCATCATTTAATAATACAGTCGCACCTTGCTCCTTTATTGCCCAAATTGCATCTTCCGGCTCAGTTTTCCATGTAGAAACTATTATTGGACAATCAGGAAAAGTTCTTTTGTAAATCTTTATGGTTTCAACCGTAAAATTGTTTTCTGACATGATTGGTCCTTGCATGACGATAGTCAGAACTTGAGGTGTTTTTAATTGGTCATTGTTTTCTCTATAATCAATTGCAAAAACTGGTTTTTCATCATACGTAATAAATTTATTGTTTTCTATATATGGAATTTTTTTGAACATCTTAATCTCCTATTTTAGATAATCCCCGATTAGACTATTTCTTGGAATTGTTACTGCAATTCCAGACGGATAAGGATTTGTTGGTGCAAAATCATTAATGACTACCCTTGCAGCATGGTTCAGCCCCATTAATATTGCATAAGGCTTTATACCGTTTTCTCTTAAAATTTCTTCCAAATCTTTTCTGAATTCTTCAGTTCTTGAGGTTGTAATAACTATCTGAGCCCCTTGTTCTTGCAATTTTTTTATTTCATTCATATTTTCAGGAATAGTTTCTCTGTTGTTATACCAATTCCTTTTTCCGTATTTTCCACAGTTTTTCATTAACACACCATCTACGTCAACAAAATAAGTTCTGTATTTCTTTTGAACTTCTTTCCATTCGACAAGAGTTCCCCAATCGTCATAGCTCACTGCCATTGTTGAATCAAATACACAACGATTATTTGATATAAGATAAGAAACAATATGACTTATAAACATTTCTCCTGAAATTTTTTTGTTTGACATTTCATTATATGCCCATAAGAAATCGTTTGTATCAGCAAAGGAATATACTCCTAAACAAATCACATTTGAAACAACTTCTTTTTCAATTATATCTTGAATTATGCCCTGTTTATTTAATATCAAAAAACTTTTACCAGGTACGTTTGAAACATTCGGATGTTCTTTTAAATTGTACCCTACAATATTATTACAAGGTCTTTTGTCTAAAACACAACCAACGCAATTATCTGAATCTTTTACAACAAACGCTCCTTTTACGCCCATTTTTGTAATTGTTTGATAGATAGTTTCACTTGCACTTGACGTAAAATCATCAAGTACGCAGATTTTAATTTTAGAATTATTTTGGAAAACTTGTTCTAAAATTGTTTTTGCTTCATATTTTTCAGCATGAGGTTTAACTATTGTTATAATAATTTTATCAAAAATTTCTGTATTTAAACCCTTTATTGCTTTTTCAATCATTAACTCACCATCTGGGTGTGTAAGCATCCATTTTGGTTTCATGTTCGGAAATCTATTTGATTTTCCTGCACAAGGTACGATAAGTGTTTTCATAAAATCTCCTGTTCAATTACATTAATAGTATTATAAATTGCATTTTGTAAAAATTTTTTTGTTAATTCATCTGTGGTATAAGGTAAAATTCTCAATAAGTTAATAAGAAGAATATAATAAATATCCCTCAATATTTCTTGTCCATTTGGTAACATTCTAAAGTGGTTAATTAACATTTCCTTTGCAATAAGAAGTCTTATTTCTCTATTAGTATCTTTTGGTTTGTTCCTGTATGACCATTTTAGTTCTATATCTTGTAATAATTTTGCAACATCAAAATAGTAAGAATTGCAAAATGAATCTAAAAAATCTATTAGATATAATCTTTTATTCTCTGTAATCATTATGTTTTCAAGTGTTAAATCTCCATGACAAGGGGTAATAGGTATTTTCGAATAATCTTTCTTTAAACATAAAGAAAATGCCTTTTTTTCTATATCTGTTTTTTCTTTATTTTGTTCGTCTAATGATTTTATCTTCTTTATAAAAATATTATGTGTACTTTTTTTGATAAGTCCATGATTAATCGGTAAACTGCTAAACAACATTTCGATGTATTGTTTTACTTCGAAAGTGCTTATTGTTGGAACTTTTTCAGAAAAGGTTTGACTTCTGACATATTCCATGTCGAAAAAGAATAAACCGTTACAGATACCATAATTGTATATTTGAGGTGTCAAAACATTTTCAATTTTAAATCTCTTTTGTTTTATAAATTGTTTTTTTAACCTACTATTATATTCAACAGATGCCGATAATTTTTTAACATAAATATTTTTGTTGTTACGACATAAAAGTATTTTACAGCCAGAATATCCTGATAAATTTTTAATTATTTCCTCTTTCATCTTTATTCCCAATTATTCAATAATTTAAAATAAAAAACTCAATTTCACAGCACTTGTATAATTACAGATTTAGTTTACCCTTTTCTAAAAAATTAATTAATTTTAGTTGATTTTCACAAATTTCAACTTTATTTTCGTAATGTTTTCTCTTACCCCAAAGAATAAATCGTAGTATACTGCAACGATAATATTGATATTTTACATAGGAACTGTCAATTTCCATATAATTTCCTCTTTTGATATTTTGCAATATCAAATTCAAATCATAATCGGTATGCTCTTTCACATAAGTGAGTAAATCTACTATTCCGCCTTTAATGTTATGAGAAAGCTTTCCTTTAGAGCATTGGAATATTTTTCTCTTAATAAATGGCATTCTATCTTCTTTAATTTGTTGAATTAATGGATAGAAATAAGCTTCTTTGTCTTCAATTTGAGATAAATATTTTTCAAAATTTATAAAGGTATCGTATTTGTATCCTTTACTTTCAAAAAAGCTGGTTGTTCTCATTTCATGAAACGCAACAGCTTCTTCATAATTTGTTGCAGTTTGTAATGTTTCCCAATATATTTCAAAATCTTTTGAATTTAATAACTTCTTATTGTAAACAAGAAAATATGACTGAACATGTTCATAAATTTTTATTCCTGCCATGCTGTACTTACTTGCTGGATGTTTTGTAATACCCCAAAAATCACAATCTCTTTTTTCCATTGAATCAAACATTTCTTGAGGAGAATAAATTGGACCAAACATAGTAAAATTTGCCAAAATTAATTCATCATATTCTTTTAACTTTTCATAGCCGTAATGCTTGATTCCATGCTTATATGCACCGGAGTCAAATCCTGTGTTTTCTCGTTCAATAACTATATTTGAATATTTTTCAAGTTTTTTTCTTGAATCGTCTGTAACTGTACCGTTTACAACTGTACAAATCTCTTCACAATATGGTTTAAATTTTTCTAAAAAATATGGCACATAATCATCAACGATACCGTCTTTATCGTAGAAAAAATATATCATTAATCGCTTCATCTGTTTCTAACCTCTTTAATAAATTCAATCGCCTTGTTTATATCATCATAAGGAATCTGTTTAATGATTTCATCATCAAGTTCCCACCATTTTAACTCAAGGAGTGTTTTTATCGTTTCTTCATCAAAACGATATCTCAAAATTTTTGCAGGAGATCCAACAACAATTGCATAGGGTGGAACATCTTTTGTTACAACAGCTCTTGCGCCAAGAATTGCTCCATCACCAATTTTTACTCCGTTTTTGACAAAAACGCCATCTCCAATCCAAACATCATTTCCGACCTCGATAGGCTCTAAGTCCCAAAATTCTTCATGTGCAACTTGTTCTGTTTTTTTATATCCTAAATTTTCAAAATAAAAATATGGCGATGTTGAGAGATAGTTCATTGGATGCTTTCCATGTCCAAGAACTACATTATTACCTAACGAACAAAATGCCCCCATTTTAGTGTTTGGACTTGCTATAAAAGTATTTATACTTCCATATGAATATCTGCCAATGTTCTTTATATTCGGAACATCAAGTTTCACAATTTTATCTTTTTGTATATATAAATTCGTTTGTACATCATCTGCAATTTTCTTAAATCTAAAAAACAAAATTCTATAAATGTAGTAACCGTCACGATACTTCTTTTTATAAAATATTTCGCAGAAACTTTGTAAGAAATTTTTACTCATATTACGTTTCCATTATCTTGTTAATCAACGTTGCATCACCATAAACCACCGGTGAGTCATATTTTCTTGCAGGGAAAACACCGCATTTTAATTTGATTTTCAAATTGTGTTCTTTGATGAATTCTTCTGCTTTATCTTTTAATGATGTTGGCTCTCCAGAACAAACATTAATAATTCCTGCTATTTCATCCTGCATTGTTGCTTTTGCAATCATTTTGGACAAATCATTAATATCAATAAAGTCAAACTGGTTTGTTCCTTTTACAAATGGAAATTCTTCTTGTCCTTTTTCATCAGCTTCAAGCAATTTTGTAAAAACAGAATGATTGTGTTTGTCATCACCAGTGATATAATACGCTCTAAGCCATTTTATTTTTACATCTTTATCTTTTGCATACGCAAATAGTAATTGTCTTAAAGTGTTTTTTGCAATTCCATAATATGACAGCGGATTACATGGAGTATTCTCTGTTATTCTTCCTTCGTGATAACCAATTTCGTGTGCAGTTCCCATAACTGTAAGAGATTTTACACCAGAATCAATCATATTTTTTAGAAAATAGAAATGGTTAATGAGGTTGTTAATATGGCTTTGTGCATAGTGATTAAATCCGTCTTGCCAAGCTAGGTGCACAACTTTATCAGGACAATTTAATGCGCCATATAAATCATTATTTGTTGATTCATTCAATATATCAACATTTAAGTATTCTGCTCTGGTATCAATATTATTGTTATCAAAATCTACAGCAATAACCTTTATATCATTGTTTTCCAACAATTGTTCAGTAACATGATGGCCGATATAACCATTTGCACCGGTTACCAAAACTTTTGTTTTTGTATTACTACTCATTATTGTCCTCTTTCTTTACAATTGTCACATCTTGTTTTGCGCCACATAACCACCAAGCTAATTCACTAAATGTTGATAGCGGTGAATAAATTGCCTTAGTAGCTTTTCCCAACATATAAAGTTCTGCAACCGCATCTATCATTGAGTTATAGTTTTTGTTTGGTAGTGTTATAATCTGTTCTCCGTATTTTTGCTTAAATTTATCAGCAATTTCTTCTGACATAGCGGATAAATAAAATTTTGTATCTTGAGGATACTTATCCATTTCTGCAAAATATAAATTTATATCAGTATTCCTGCCAAGTTTTTCAAAATCATTAAAATTTCTTACTTGAACTGCTACATATTCTGAGTTGATATCCAGTCCATCCAAGCGTTCGGCAACTTTCTTTGATGGAGAAATTTTGGAAAAAATTCCTCTGAATTCTTCTCTATCTTTTTCTTCAATATCATTATATTTTAGGCTTAAATCTTTTTTGTCTTTTGTCACTAAAAAACATGGCGGAGAAACAATTGTTCTCTCGTGTTTATCATTTTGCCATTCTTTAAGTATTGAATTCTCTGAATATTCATTCAATTCAAAATCGAAATTTGTATCAAATAAATCAGAAAACGAAGCTGATACCCATCCTTTGTTGTCCCAATATATATTAAGAACTTTTGGTGAATAGTAATTGATACAATTAACCAACCCTAGAATTCTATTGCCGAGTCCATTAACGGAATCGAATTCTGCATTCACAATATCAAAATGCTGTGGCTTATATTCTTTCTTTTTTAGCTTTAAGCCACAAATATTGTAAACAGTATGCCAACCATTATATATCTTATTGTAGATATAATTTTTCATCTAATTCTCTTTTCTATCTGCTTTTGTATTTAATTTTTATTCCACAAAATTTAATTAATTTTTTCTTCCTTTTCTTTGACGCGTTTTCATAAATAATACTTTCATAAAAACTTGTCATTCTTGCATAATGGAAGAAAATATCTGAGTATTCAGAATCAGGATATTCCCACAATTTGCCATGGATAATACTTGGGCTCTTTGCTGCATTTTCAAATTCTTCCCGATATTCTTTCGGAAAATCTAAAGCGTATTTTGGATTTTCATATTTAAAAAGTCCAAAGAAATTCCATTCAAATGGCAGATATGTTACTTGTCCTTTTGCAAACGCATTTAGATAACATTGATCATGGAATTTTGGTTTCTTAAGTTGTTTTACTATATGAAATATATCTTTTTTATCTTCTCTTATTTTCAACAGATTATATAGAATAACACCCGCATTAAAATAATTAGAGTACTTACCCAAATTTAATACATTTTCAAAATACTCTTTGTCTATCTTATTCTTTGCTCCTTGGTATAGAAGCCCCATGTCTTTTACACATCCAAAATAAGAATTACCAACATTTTGTTGATACAATAATGCAATATCAACATTAATAATTGTGTCACAATCAACATATATAATCTTATCAAAACTTGCAAAAACTTTTGGAATCAATAATCTTAAATATGTTGACAATGTTAAATGTCCTGATAAATGTAGTTTATTTATTTGATACTTGTTAACTAATTCATCAGCACTTATAAAGCGTATCCAGCAATTATTTGTTTGGAGCTTTATAAGTCTTTGTTTATTAATATCATTAATATTGTCTTCTAAAATATAAACAAAATAATTATTATTTTGAGTTGAATTTTCTATCAAAGATTTTATGCTAATCCCTAAATATTTGACATAGTTATTGTCACTTGAATAACAAATATTTACATCCATTTAGAAACCTCCCCCCTTTTTTAATCCTTCGCCGTCTAAGGTCATATTCTCGAGCCTCTCCATCAAAAAATCATAATAAGAATGTCCACTACTTTTTCGATTTAGAATCTTGTATGATAATTTATGTACATTTGTTCTATGCTTAATAGTTTCAAAATCATTTGAGTTAAAATCTTCAAATAATTTTGCTTGAAGTATTCCAGTATCCCCTGCAGAAAAATAAGGCATTTTATCCCATAGTTTTTTAAACTCTATAGACTGAGATGATAACATTGTTACTAAATGTTCTATAAGAAAATAGTTCATTAAAAAATCATTCTCGTTCCAATATTCATAAAAGACATCTTTTACAACCTGTATTAACTTGCAAAAACCTTTTGCATGCATAAAAAAACTTGACATTTTATCTTCAAATCTATCCATAATGGGATTTTTTTGAAAAACGAAAAAATCCGAATTTAAAATTGATTCAGGGATTCTATCTGTTAAATAAATAGTTGAATCTATCCAAGTTCCGCCACTATATTGAGTCAAAAGATACACTCTCAAGACATCACTAAAGAATGTAATGCTCATTTTTCCGTTGTTTACCAAATCATAATATTTTGACGGAATTTCTACATAGTCAGCAACATTTTTATAGGATAGGATAAGTCTTTTTTGTTCAGGGTGATATTTTTCTATACTCTCAAAACATTTTTGTATCAAAAGAGGTGCGTTTTCTTTTCCTTGATGCCAATATTGCCAAAAAATATGCTCGGAGTTTGAAGAAACATTTTCTATCACCAAATCCTTTTTCATAGCAATGTCAATATACTTTTGTAAATGATTTTTTGCCCAACGAGATTTTATTTTACTTCGTTTTGTTTTATCAAATATAAAAGCTTCTATTAAAATTTTGAATATTGAATTTTGTAATTTTAATGTATTCATTTATTCTCTTAATACCTGTTAAAAATCTTCTTTCTCAAATCTCTAAATGTAACTATTTTTAGTCCTTTGGGTAGTTTATCTATATACATTTGGTAATCACTATAAGGAGCTTTTAAGCGCCAAGGTTTCCCTGGTTCTCCACCATAGTGAACTATTACTGCATTCTCTTTTGAGGTTTCAATTTCTTCATTCGAATAAACACCTTTTAAATATTGATAATCACCTCTTTGCTTGTAATCATCGTTATAATAAATACTTTGCATTACACAATATTTCATATCTAATGGATAAATTTTATTGCAAGTAATGTTTATCAAATCTAAGTCAAAAAATCTCAAATCTTTATAATACTTCTTTGCATTTTCAATTAATTTATTGAAAATATTTTCTGCTCTAAATTTCTTACAATTCAATAGCATCAAACCTGACCAATAAATATAATCTTTTTTATTGTTTTCAAAATATTTATGGCATATCGTATTTGGTGTGTTTTTTTCCGCTCTTACTGCACCTAATTCATAATCTGAAATTTCTGTATTATAAAGTTCACTTAAATCGTCTTTAAACAAAACATCCACATCTGAATATATCGCTTTTTCGTACTCATTCAAAAATTCGGGAACTAATAATCTATAATATACAATCTCTGTCCAAGAACCTTTTGAACGCGGTGCTTTTTTAAACAAATCAGGATTTACATAATGGAACGCAATATTATGTCTTGTATTTTCTACTAACGAATTTAGGGCTTTTTGTTTATCCAAATCCAAATCACTATGTAAAATTCTAATGTCATAAGTTGTTGTATCTTTTGCACAATCAATTAAACTTTTTATTGCAACTGATGCACCTAAGACAATTCTTTTATCAAAACAAAATACTATAGGAATTACATTAGACATTGATTAACTCCTTTAAATTTTGTAATGATGTTTGATATAAATTTTGTTGATAAGTTCTTAAATTTTCTTGCATTCTTGCGTAATCAGAACCAGACATTTTGAGTCCAGAAATCATTGCTTCTACAAAATCAGAATCTTCTTTATAAAGAATTGAATTTTCTGAGGTAAAACCATTTATTTTTGCAAAAGCTTCTTTTATTATTATTGGTTTTAAAAATCCATAAACTAATTGGAAATTTCCGCTTGTTCCTGTTGTGTTATATCGGATATGTTCTGGTAACTCATAAGAAGTCAACATAAAATCTGCTGCTTCGAGTTCTTTATACATATCTTTAAAATCTAAATGACCTTTTATATCAAAATAAGGACGAACATTTCTTGGTATATCTGAAATATGTCCTTTACCGATTACTGTAATTTTAAAGTTTGTAATACCGCGTTTTAACAATTCAATCGCAGCATCTACAAATAAATTTGCGTTTTTTCTACTGCTTCTTATTGCTCCTATCGTAATAAAATTAATAGTTTTATTATTTTTAGGAGTAACTTCTACATTCCCAAAATAATGCGGATTTACAACAGTTGTTTTTGCACCTTTATAATTTGTATCTCGTAAGGTTATCAAATTTTCGATTAACGTTCCAGCATCAACCATTTTTTTTACGTCATGTGAAACAAAAAATAGTTTTGTTTTATCTACATCTGAATTGAAATGTTTATAGCAATTTTCTAAATGTATTTCATTACATAATTTGCTATATGAGGTCACTAAAACACCTTTTACAGATGACAAATCATCTTTTTTAAAGAATTTTTCTATTTGTCTTTTTGACATTTTATTAATATCTAAATTTTCATCTTTAAATCTTGAAAAAACGTTCATTTTATAATTAGAGGAACTTAGACACACTGAAACGTGGTAACCTAAATCAAGCAAATACTTTACATAGCCTGGTACAACCTCTGCATGGCTTTTTGAACATGGCTCCCAAACAATAAATGTATTGTCTTTTATTATTGGTTTTTTATACTCGAAGAAGGATTTTAAAGATTTAAATAAACTCTTTTTAGATTCAAGTTTTTTAGCTATGAAATTTTGACTCACAATCTTTTTAGCAGAAATTGTAACCACTTTATCACTTTTTACAAGTTTTGATA
>ERZ808275.337-NODE-337-length-20940-cov-3.525688_pt1 | contig 20940 bp, 23 predicted proteins | sample MGYA00520894_ERZ808275 | MGnify/ENA primary metagenome ERZ808275 (study PRJEB31516, sample SAMN03275598) | gut metagenome | biome: mammalia-associated habitat; material: feces | host: Papio cynocephalus | place: Kenya | collected 2012-08-03 ...
ATGCTGTTGCGGAAGTTTTGGGACATAAAGATGTAAACACTACAAAAAAACACTATGCTTCAATTAGTGATAATATAAAACGGACAATGGCAAACAAAGTTAAATTAAGATGATTTTTATAATTTCTAAAACAATGCTATTATATTTTACAGTAAATATTTAAAATCATGATGTTTCTTATTAGTTTAAAAAATAAACATAAGAAAAATATAATTGTGTAATTAAAGCTTAAAAAAAACAAGGCAAATTGATTGTTATATCCTTGCCTTGTTTTAAACTAATTAATTATTCAACTCTTTTTTCATAGCCTCAATTTGCTCAGCAACCTTTTTGATTTCTAGTTTTCTATTCAATTCATCAAGTTGTTTTTTTAATTGTAATTCATCATCATATGTTGGAATTTCTGATATATCATCAATTACAACACTTGTATTTTTAAATATTCTAGCAAGATTAACACTTACATAAGCCATTATAATGCTTAAAATATCAGCAAAACACAATACCCCAGCAGTCAAATAATATCCCATATCTAATTCGTATTTTAAGTAATATAAAGCAAAAATGCCAGCGATTATACTTGAAATAATTAAAAATGAAATATAAAACAAATATTTAGATAATTTATATATATTTTTAAATTTTCTAAATTTTACTAAACTAATTAACAAATTTAAAAAAAGAAAAAATGCAAGACCTATTAAAATAATATTGAGCCACAATATTCCCTCTTGTTTTACTAATAAGTTACAAGCATAATAAACAATCCAACATATAGACACAACAATAAAAAATGCAAATGCTTTATATATAGATGATAATATTAATTTTTTTTGTTTGCTATCCATTATTAAATCTCCCCTATTTTTTGTCATTATAATAAATTTTTTACAAAAAGTCAACCCTATGATATATACATAAATCTTTGCAAAAGTAATTATAATTTGTTATAATTTAAGTATGGATAAAAATAAGGTAGTTTTAATCACTGGTGCCTCAAAAGGTATTGGTGCCCAAATAGCAAAAACTTTTGCTCAAAGTGGATATAATGTTGTAATTAATTACAATCAGTCAAAAATTCAAGCGGAAACACTTGCAAACGAACTATGTTCTTTAGGTGTTTCTGCTATTGCAATCAAGGCTGACATTTCAAATTTTAATGAAATCAATAAAATGATTAATGAAACAATTAGTATATTTGGACATATTGATGTTTTAGTAAACAATGCTGGCGTTTGCAGTTATAAAATTATAATAGACGAAACAATTGATTCTATAAATAGTCAAATAAACACTAATTTATTAGGCACTATTTTATGCTCACAATGCATCGCAAAAACTATGATCAAACAAAACTTCGGGAAAATAATTAACATTTCTTCTATATGGGGAATTGTCGGTGCTTCTGGCGAAACGGTTTATTCTGCTACAAAAGGAGGAATTATATCATTCACAAAAGCTCTTGCAAAAGAATTATCATATTCAAATATAACAGTTAATGCAATAGCTCCCGGAGTTGTTGAAACTGAAATATTAAATAAACTTACAATGAAAGAAAAAGAATCGTTAAAAGAAGAAATACCGCTTGGAAGATTTGCAAGTCCAGAAGATATTGCAAATGGTGTTTTATTTCTTGCGAGTGATAAGGCAAATTACATTACTGGACAAACTTTACAAATTGATGGTGGCTTCAACAACTAAAATTTTGTATTTTTTTAAACAAAAGCATTACACATAAATAATAGTGATATTTCTTCAAGTTAAAAAGTTTCGCCATACTTAAAAAAATGAATCAGTTAAGGTTCTCTCCTTTTGATTCATTTATTTATATTATCGGAAGTTGTCGGCAAGCAGCTCGAAGGGATATTTGCCAGCAACTGATGTTCATTCAAACTGTGATGCCACGATTTATCGTGGAGTTGCATTTAGCAACTTGGGCTATAAAGCAAAGCGAACAACACAACATCACATAGTTTATCATTAACGCAAAATGGTTTTCTTCTTTTTTTGAAATTCTTCTTGAGTAATCGCACCTTTTTCGTATAAATCAAAATATTTGTTAATTAAATCAATATTATCATTTTCATTTTTATCAATAGTATTTTCAAATGTTTTTTCTTCTTTCACAGCAATTGCTGGTTTTTTCTCATTTACCAAAATTTCAGGATTACTAACACTATTTGTTTTTAAATAATCATTGTACTGAAATGTAGGATATGTTACTTGTTTATTTTCAAATTTTTTGAAAAGCCAATATAAAGCATAGATTATTACACCAATTATAAGACCCCAAAATGTACTTGTATGAATAAATGATTTAATGATGCTTAACTCCGAGTTTGACAACCCTCCTTCAATATATTGTATATTATCACAAATAAACACTTTTGCTATTATGCCAATTATGGTAAATATTACTAACAAAAATATAGAACCCATATTTAACATATCTAAAATAAAATTTGCTCTATCATTTTTATATGTAGAATCTAATAACATATGTAAACTCATAAATATGCATATCATTCCATAAATTGCTTGAATTAAACAAAGTATTGAGATTACTATTGACAAACTTTTGTCGAGCAAAGATAATTCAGTATTAAATGTAAGAAATTTAAAACCTGACTCACCTACACCTATACCCAAATATGAAATATAATAAATATTGAAAAATAAAGATATTATTAATATTAATCCTAATAAAGCAGATAAGCCTATTTTAACTAATTTGTAATTATTCCTATTATTCATTTTATCCTCCGTATATATTTTAGTTTAATATAGAATATTCTATATGTCAAGTATATTTATAGAATTTTCTATAAACTATATATATGGATTATAATTTTAAAGACATATTAAAAGACTTTTTAATTGAACAAAACCTAACGCAAACAGCATTTGCCAACCACGTAGGTATAAAACAAAGCCAAGTAAGTGAATGGTTAAAAGGAAAAGCAAAACCCGGCTATGATTTGCTTAAACAAATATGCACAACGTATAACATAAGTGCGGATTATTTCTTAGGTTTAATTGATAAATATTAATTATAAATTAAAATATTATTTTTGAAAAATAATACTTTCCTCCGCTCACAAAATGAATATCATCTCCAGTTAAGGAAACTTTATTATAAAAACAAAAAAAGTCTTATTGACTTTTCTTTTTGTTTACTTGGAGCTGGTGACGAGACTTGAACTCGTGGTCCCGTGATTACGAATCACGTGCTTTACCAACTAAGCTACACCAGCATTACAAAGGTGCATTTGCACCTTATTTAGCGTCTTAATTATTTTAATCTTTAACTAAATTATACATACAAAAATTAACTTTTGTGTTATTATCTGATATTGATTTAACGCCCACTTTAACTTTTTCGCCAAGTTTTACAATTTCATAAATGCGTTTACCATTTAATGACGTTGCATCTGATATATGTAGTAATCCTTCTGCCCCATTATCTAGCCTTATTATTGCTCCAAAAGGAAGGATTTTTATAACTTCTCCATCATATATTTCACTAAATTTTAAATTTTTAATAGCTGTAATTTTTGGATCTTCATTATTTTGCTTTAATCCAACTGAAACTTTTTTGTTGTCCTTATCTAATTTGATTATTCTAAATTCATATTCCTTATTTAACTCAATAACTTCTTCAGGTTTAGTTATTCTTTTATAACTAATATCACTGATATGCAAAAAAGCGTCAACGCCATTAATATCAACAAAAGCACCATATGGCATTATTTTAACAATTTTACCTATAACTTTTTTACCTATAAAAGCTGCACTCCAAAAAAGATTTTCTGCATTTTCCTTAATTTGTTCCTTAAGCATTCTTACAGATGCTATTATTTCCTTTTTATCTTTGTTTATTTCAAGCACAATCGCTTCTAATTGTTTCGATTTATAATAACCAAGGTGATGAACTTTTATATCTACTTCGTCTTTAGGTACAAAAATTTTAAATGCTCCTAACTTGCTCATAAGCCCGTTTTCAGAGTAACTATTAACAACAAAAGTAAAGGTTGAACCAACTTTTAAACTCTCTGCTTTTAATGAACCGGAAATAATTTCCTCTGCTTCTGATTTTGAAACTTCAATCATTCCATCTTCAGTTTTAGTTCCTAATATTAATGCTTTAAATCTATCTCCAATTTTAACTTCATCAAAATCTTTAAAGTCAGATTTTTTAATAAAGGCATCGGATTTACCTCCAATATTAAAAATAACTCCATCATCACGTATGGCAACAACAACACCATCATAAATATTGTTCTTTTTATAATTTGCCAATGTTTGCTCAATTGAATTAATATCAAATTTTATATTTTCATCCATATTTTCTCCTATTTATACTAAAAAATAGCATTTAATTTTTGTTGAATACTGGGATTTAACCAGTGTTAATTTTTGTAACTTAAAAAGAAATTTGTAAGAGAATTTTTCTTTGCAAAATATGCAAAATTTAACTATTTCTACAAGTATTTTTTATATTAGCATTCAAATTATTTTTTGTTTTTTAATTCAAGCATTTTTTCTCTAATAATTTGATTTGTACGATTTGTTCCGTCTTCACTTTTAAATGTTTCGTCAAAATAGATTGGTTCTCCAACCACAACTTTATTTATCCAAAAAAAATGTGGACGTTTTTTTATATACAAAGGAATAATTGGTGCTTGAGCTTTGATTGAAAAAATACTAGCACCAGCCTTAAACTCAAGTAAATCTTGATTTGTTTTGTTTCTAGTTCCTTCTGGAAAAATAGTTAAAATTTTATCCTTTTTTAAAACTTGCAAACATTTTTTTATAACAGAAATATTTATACTGTTTCTGTCAACAGGAATTCCTCCCATTTTTTTTAAAAAACTTGTTACTAGTTTCCCTTTAAAAAGTTCTTGTTTAGCAAGAACAAATTGTTTTCTCCAAATATAATTCCATAAATAAATATAATCAATATTACTTATATGATTACAAACTAAAATAGCTTTACCTTTGGGAATATTTTTTTTACCAACAATCTTACAAGGAAACAATATTAAAAAAGGAATAAATAATATAATTTTAATAAACCAATATAGCATTAACACTGCTCCTTTTATACAATTTTATTGTCTAGAAAATATCGCCAAGCGACACTTGAAAAGTGTCATTTGGCAGGATTTACGCTGACCTAACAAGGGACATCGCTTTTGTGCTAGCAAAAGAGCACTTGCAATTTATGTAAGTGCAAAACTTTCAAGTTATTTGAAAGTTTCGATGTTACTTATAACTTTGTTAACACTTTCTTCAATAGTACTATGAGTAGTATCTATGTCGATTGAATTATTAGGTTTAATAAGTGGGCTTATTTCTCGTGATGAATCTAACAAATCACGATTATTTAGTGATTCAATTACTTGTTTTAGATCGGTTTTTTGTCCTAAGGCTAATAAATCTTTTAGTCTTCTTTTTGCTCTAACCTCTATGTCACAAGTCACATAAAATTTAAAATCTGCATCCGGAAAAACAACCGAACCAATATCGCGCCCTTCCACAACAACATCATTATTGAAAGCAAAATCGCGTTGAATGGAAGTGACTTTTTCTCTTATATTTTTGTTTACAGAATACTTTGAAACATATTGTTGAACTTCTTTATTAGAAACAAAAGGTGTACAATCAATTCCATTAATATGAACAATTTGATTGTCGTTATCAAAAAGTATTTTAATATTTAAATTATTGACTAATGAATCTAAACGTTTGTCATTCGGCATAATGTTGTTTGTTATAAAATAATATGATAATGCTCTATAAATCATACCAGTATTTAAATATTTAAAACCAAGTTTCCTTGCAACAGATAGAGCAATTGTGCTTTTACCTGTCCCAGAAGGGCCGTCAAAAGTTAAAATCATAAAATTTTAACCCTTCAAACCTCTTGCTTGTCTATCCATATTTTCTACAACGATGTCACTTATTTCTCCAAGAGATGAACAATATTCTAAAACTTTCCAAGGCTCATTTGTATGGAAATGAATTTTTATCAATTCACTATCACCAACACAAATCAAACAATCACCTTTAAAATTGTTGATAAAATAATCTCTTATTTTTTCATCATCCAAATTTTTTCCATCAATTAAAAGTTGTGTATCAAAAATATATTCTATCATAAAACTCTCCATTTAATTTTTTATTTAATTAAATCATTTTTAATATTACTTAAGATTTAACCATACAACATTTTTATTTTAGCAAATATACTAAAAAAAGTAAAACAATTTAATATTTTAAATTTTTAAAGAAAAAACTTTTTTAGAATCTAAAGAAAATAATTTTTGAAACAAATACAAAACTTCCTCTAGTTTTTAAGCATACGCCTAAAGAAAACCTAAATGTCAGCATAAAATACTGTCGTTTGCTTAGTACGAGGTATTAAAACTTTATTTCATAAATTTTTAACAAATTCTATTTAAATAATACTATTTCCAGCAACATAACCTGTTGTGAAAGCAATTTGTAAATTAAACCCACCTGTTAAAGCATCAACGTCTAAAACTTCTCCAGCAAAATACAGCCCCGGAACTATTTTGCTTTCCATAGTTTTTGGATCAATTTCTTTAACATTGATACCGCCACTTGTAATTATACCATAATCTAACTTATCTAACTCTTTAAAGTCCAAATCAAAATGTTTTAAATAGTGAGCGATAATTTGCTTTTGTTTAATGTTTAAAGATTTAACCTTTAACGTCTTTTCAATATTACATTTATTCAAAAATGGTTCAACCAAAGATTTTGGCAATAAGCCAGAAAGTAATGTTGCAATTTGCAACATATTGTTTGTGTTTATATCTCTTTCAATTCTATTTAAAAGTTGTTCGTTTGTTAGTGCTGGTTTTAAATCTAAATATAATTTAATATTTTGTTCTCTATTGATGTAAGAACTCATTGAAAGAACAATTGGACCACTTATTCCTAAAGACGTAAAAAGCATCTCTCCAAAAAGTTCTTTAAAAATCTTATCTTGTTTTGTTGCAACCAATTTTACATTTTTTAAACTTAGCCCTTCAATTTGTTTAATATATTTATCGTTTAATAAAATTGGAACTAGTCCAGGTTTTATCTCTTTAATTGTATGCCCAAACTTTTTTGCAAACAAATAGCCATCTCCTTTAGAACCCGTTGCCGAATACGTTGCTCCACCTACACAACATATAGTGGCATCATAATTACAATACTTACCTTTACTTGTTGTTATGCAAAACTTATCGTCGTTTTTTCCAATATCGACTACTTTGGAGTTTAAATAAACATTAACCTTATTTTTTACTAAAAAATTGCTTAAAGCCTTGATTATGTCACTGGATTTATCAGACACAGGAAAAGCTCTGTTTCCTCTTTCGATTTTAATAGGAACGCCATTTTCCTCAAAAAAATTGATAGTCGAATAACTATCAAAAGTGTTTAAAGAACTATATAAAAATTTGGCATTATTGATTATATTGTTCATAATTTCATTTTGAGTTGAAGCATTAGTAACATTGCAACGGCCTTTCCCGGTTATATATATCTTTTTGCCAAGTTTTTCATTTGCTTCAAATAAATCAACATTATGCCCATTTTTAGCACAAAAACCAGCGGCCATCATACCGCTAGCACCACCACCAATGACAGCTACTCTCATCTTTTTGCCTCAAAAATGCTATATAATTCTTTGTCTGTTAGTTCTCTATATTTGCCTCTTTCAAGCCCACCTAATTTTAATCCGCCTATAGCTATACGTTTTAAAAGAACAACATTTTTACCTATTGCCTCAAACATACGTCTTATTTGTCTATTTTGACCTTCGTCAATTATAACGGATAACCTAGTGATTTTGTTTTCATACTTAATAAAATTAACTTTTGCTGAAGGCATTCTTTTTCCATTTTCAACAACGCCCGCTCTTAAAACTGCCAATTCACCCTCGGTAATTTCACCTTCAATTGAAACGATGTATTCTTTATCAATATGATTAGAAGGGTGCGTTAACTTATTAGCAAAATCACCATCATTAGTCAATAATAACAGACCTTCACTGTTATAATCTAACCTACCAATTGAAAACACTCGTTCATTTACTTTAACCAAGTCATAAATTGTTTTTCTGTCTTTTTCGTCTTTTGCTGAACAAATATATCCTTTAGGCTTATTAAACTTATAATATACATATTTTTTAGGCAACATCACTTCTTTACCATTAAATAAAACCTTATCCTTTTTTATGTTTATATCGGTTGAAAGGTTTGTTGTAACTACTCCATTTACTTTAATGGTCCCATCAATTATAAATTGTTCAACTTTTCGTCTAGAACCCACACCGCAAAGTGCAAGATATTTGTTAATTCTCATTTTACCAACTCGAGAGTATATCTCCTATACTACTCCATACTCCTATTTTTTTTACATTATCCATAGTATAGATTTTTCCAGAAAATAGCAAGTGATTGTCTAAAAATATTTCTACATTTCCTACTTCTTGTTCTTTTTGGACAGGAGCATTTAAACTATTTGGTAAATTATATTTAATAATAATTCTATCTAATTCATCTTTTAAAAGAGGATATTCAAATCCGCTTTTTGTAAATGTTTTAACATATTGTTCTCTTCCTTCGTTAACTGAAATGCGTCTTATTATTTTATAATTTGGCAAAAGTGTCACTATTTTATAATCTTCATAGCTTTTATTCAATAAGGCATTACATTCTTCAAACATTGATCCACAATTTAAAACAACACATACTGTTCTAAAATCATCTCTTTCGCAAGCACTAACTAAGCATCTTCCCGCTTTGCCAGTATATCCAGTTTTAACACCTATGCAACCGTCAAGAGAATTTAATAATCTATTTTTGTTTTTTAAATAACGATAAGATCCCTCACTACTGCCACGTATTTTTGTGCTTTTGGTTGTCACAATATCTTTAAAAGTTTCATTTCTTAATGCTTGCGCTGTAATCAATGCAAGATCGTATGCTGTTGTAAAATGACCAGGACTGTCTAATCCATGAGGATTTTCAAAGTTGGAGTTATATGCCCCACATTTTGAAGCCGTTTTGTTCATAAGTTCACAAAATCTAGGAATGTCATTAGCAATATGATATGCAAGAGCTGTCGCAGCGTCATTACCTGATGGCAACATCATACCATAGAGCAATTCCCTCACAGTCAGAGTTTCATCTTGTTTTAAATATATACTAGTTCCCGGTATTCCAACTGCTCTGTTATCTATTTTAAACTCTTCATCAAGGTCACTACAATTATCTAAAACTGTTAAAGCTGTAACAATTTTTGTTGTAGAAGCCATAGGAAGTTTTATGGTTTCATTTTTTGAATATAATTTTCTAGAACTCCCTGTCTCAATTAAACACATAGCTTTAGCAGATGAATCTGCATAAACTTTATCTTTTTTTAAATTAATGTTTAATGAAAAAACTAAAACTAATATAAAACCAACAATTATGCTACATATGGATAAACTAATTTTTTTCATTGTTTTCTCCAGATTTATTGCTATTTATTTTGTCTATAAGTTTATTTGCTAAATTAAGTAATGTTTGATACATGGTTTTATTTTCTACATCCACAAATTGAGCATTATTGTCAATAATAACAATAAACCCAACAGGAGTTACACTCATTCCACAACCGCTACCACCTGCCATTGGAAAATGATTAGCGACTCTTCTAGAACTTTTATCAGCATATTCGCCACCACCAACAACAAACCCAACACTTGCCTTAGAAATAGGTATTATAGTTGTTTTTTCATCAATTTTTATTGGTTCACCAACTATAGTATTAGTTTCCATTAAAACCTTTACTCTATCTAATGATGTTTTGATTAACTCGTCTATACTAGAATTTTTACTAAACTCTTTCATATTTTTCACTCCTTTTTATTATTACAAATGACATTATCAGAGAATAAATAATATCAAAAAGTGTTATAAAACAGCTCGCAACAATGGAAATAGTAAAATTACTACCATTATAATTTGGATTGCTGTTTATAATCATTTTTGCAGATTTTTTACTGAATTTTATATAGCCTACAATTATTGATGCGAGTATGTTAAATAATCCGATACATAAAGCGGTACTACTGGCATCATTTAGTCCTATTCTTGAAAAAATGTGTATTTTTTTTAAAATAATTTTTTGCTTTAATTGTACAGATAATTGTTTTAAAAAACGCAACTGCTTATTTGAAACCTTCACCTCTATTTCTTTCTTATTTTTGTTTGTATAAACAACAATATCGCCTTTCTCATATTTAATTTTATATGTTAAGATTTTTATGAAAAAGATATAAAGCGACAAGACACCCAAGTTATGCAAAAAATCAAATGATACATATGCTTTAACAAATACAGGCAAAATTAATAATACTAAAAAAAACACAATAATTATCAGCCATAAACTTTGCATAATATTATTGTGTTTTATTTTTAAATAAATATTACAAATTGAAATAAGCGTTTTTAAGATTTGGAAATTTTATCTTCTCTGACTTCTTATAATGCTCAATCATTTAAAGAATCTGGTTCATCACATTCCACCATTTGTATATCTTCACCTTTTAAAAATTCTGGAACTATTTCTTCAGTAGAAATTTCATGATCTCTATATAAACTATCAGTAGTTTGTTGAACTTCCGTTTCAGCTCTAATTAATCTTATTCTTTCAAGCAAATCTTCATAAGAAGGCAAGTCATTTATATCATTTAAGTTAAAACGTTTTAAAAACTCTTCAGTTGTTCCATATAAAAATGGTTTTCCAACAGCATCCTTTCTTCCTACAACTTCAATTAAATTGTTATCTAATAACATCTGTATTGCATAATCTGCCGACCTTGTATTCCTAATTTCCTCAATTTCTAGTTTTGTTATTGGTTGCTTATATGCAATAATAGCCACCGTTTCTAAAGTTGCTTTTGTTAAAGCTTTTTCCCTAATAGGGTTTAAAATATCGCTTACAACATCAATGTACTTTTGATTTGTACAAAGTTGTAATTTGTTTTTATATTCTATTAACAACACACCACTCGAATCGGATAATTCTGATTTTAGTTCCGCAATTATTTTATTAAATTCTTTTTCATTCAAATTTAATTTTTCTTTAATTATATTTTTTTCTACACCATCCCCAGCAACAAACAATGTAGCTTTAATTATTTCTTTAATATCACTCATTTACTACTTTTCCCTCGTTTTCAAAAATATCAATTTCTCCAAATAAATCACTTTGCTTTACTTTAACAAATTGAAGCTTCAATAGTTCTAAAAGTGCTAAAAATATATTTAACATTTCACTTTTAGTATGGTCACTTTCAAACAAATCAGTAAACTTGATATGCTTTTTTTCCCTAATTATGCTTTTAATTGAAACAATTTTTTCTGCAACCGTGAATCTATCTTTAACAATTTTTTTAGGCTCAGCATCTTCTTGTTTACGCTCCATTTTGCAAAGCAAATTAGCAAAAGCATCTAAAAGATTTTCCAAAACCATATCTTTCAAAACTATTTTGACATTTCCTGCCAACTTATCAGGCTCTCTATATAATTTATTAATATCTTCAATTTGTTGCAATGCAGCACTTGCGTCTTGAAATACCGCATATTCCTTCATTTTTGCTTTCAAATAAGTTTCAGGGTCAATTTCATCTTCCAAATCATCAGGCACTTCTACCGGCAAAATAGCTTTTGATTTTATTTCAATCAACATAGAAGCGACTTGGATAAACTCGCTTGCACTTTCTAAATCTAAGTCATCTACGTCTTTTATGTAATCTAAATATTGTTCAGTTATGTCTGCTAAGTGGATTTCATCAATATCCATTTTAGATTCTTTTACTAAATGCAAAAGTAATGCAATAGGACCTTCAAAATTCTCAAGTTTAACACCATAACTATCCGCGTATATTTCTTCTAAGTTATCATTCTTCATTATACAAATAACCCCCAAAAACTAAAGAATGTATTCATAATAAAACCTGTAACTATATTATAAAATATATCAAACAAAGGAGTGATAATTACAAGGATTAGTAAAAGATTACCCCATCTATACATAAAATTTAAAAATTTATTATTTAATCTAAATAATGATTTCATTGCATTAAATCCATCTAGTGGATAAATAGGAATTAAATTAAAACAAAATAAAGCAACATTTAAAATTATTGAATATTGCAAAAAGTAATGAATTAAAAACATTAATTCATTTGAATAAGTGTACCCATTTATGGAATCTGGTTTTGCCAAGAAATGAAAGAAAAAGAAAAATACACCACTCAACACAAAAGCAAGAACCAAGTTAGTTAAAACACCTGCGATGCTAACTAAAAACATATCACGTCTGTACTTTTTAAAATTTAATGGATTAATTTCCACAGGTTTAGCCCATCCAAAACCAACCACTAAAAATCCAATCAAGCCATAAACATCAATATGCTTTAAAGGGTTAATTGTTAATCTTCCTAAAGCTTTTGGAGTCGGATCACCTAATTTATATGCTGTTAACGCGTGAGCATATTCGTGCATACCAAAAGCCACCATAATTGCTAAAATATATCCTATAAAAAAGGATATAATACGTGCAAATGAATAACCTTCTTGCAATAAACTGCTTAAAATATAAAACATAATGTCATTATAACAAACTATTTTAATTAAATCAAGAATATATGTTGATTGGTAGTAAATTTATTCGATGAGCGGGTTATGACGCCCTTTGAGGCGTCATCCTTAAGCGAAGCGAATAATTTATCTTCCGTTTAATACATATTAGCAATAATATTTTTAACATTATCAATAAAGCTTAAGCCTTCTACGTCATTTTTAACAGTAAGTCCAATAATTTTAATAACATTACCTTCTTTTGAAATTATAACTCTACCTACAATTTCCCCAACTTTAGTAGCACCAATAGATTCTGGTAATTCAACAGTGACATTGTAATTTGAACTGCTTCCTTTTTTATCAAAAGCAAAAAAATCTTCCACAGGAATAATTTCCGCAATATCATTTTTACATTTTTTTGTAGATAATTCTTTTAAAACATTGACTTTGTTAACCAATTGTTTGTTTTCAAAGTTAGCGAAGCCATAATTTAAAATAGAGGTCGATTCTTTAAATCTATCCTTTCCAGTTTTTGCTCCAATAACGACAGAAATTAATCGCATATTATTTCTTACAGCTGAAGAAGTTAAACAATAACCCGCTTCACCAGTTGAACCTGTTATCCCAGAATCGCAACCATTATAATATCTAATTAACTTATTAGTATTAACAAGTTCAGTTTTTCTGCCTGATGGATGTGTTAAAGAATCCATCCAAATGGTGCTAAATTTATGATAATCATCATATTTTAAAATATTTTTTAATAGTATAGCACAATCATATGCACAAGAATATTGTTCTGGTGCTGGAAGACCAGTTGAATTTACATAGTAAGTATTGTTCATACCCAAAGTTTTTGCAGTATCATTCATTAATTTAACAAATTCGCCTTCACTACCACTTATTCCTTCAGCTAAAGCCACACTTGCATCATTTGCTGAAGCCATAATAACGCTTTTTAATAAATCTTTTACTGTGTAATTTACATATGGATCCATAAATACTTGCGATCCGCCCATTTTTGATGCATTTTCTGATGACGTAAATTCTTGCTCATATTTTATATATCCACTTTCCAATTTTTGAAAAGTAATATAAATGGTCATCATTTTCACCATACTTGCTATAGGCAATTTTTTATCTTTATCTTTTTCATAAATTATTGTACCAGAATTGTAATCCATAAGTATTGCAGATTTTGCTGTTAAATCAAAATTTTCTTCTGCATATGCAAAACATTTGTTTTGCATAATACCACTACATACAGTTAGTAACAATAGCAGTATAATACCATATATTCTTATTTTTTTCATATAATCTCCTTTATACAATTTATGTTTAAATTTATTATAATCAAAAAATATTAAAATATTTATTATATTATAATTCATTCTATTATTTTTCAAACAATAATTTAAATAAAAGACAAGCTGTTTGAAGTGACCGCTACGGGGCTCACTTCAGTTATGCTCGCTTTTTTTGTTTATCCATAAATAATTTAAATAAAAGATAAATGTTGTTGTATTTTATACCAATTGAGTTAATATAGTTTTTAATTTACTACTTGCCTTTTTAGCATTATCTAATACTTCAATATGCGTTAATTTATCATCTTTACCTGAAAAAGTATTTACAATAACTGAAAAACCAATCACTTTCATTGATAAATAATTACAAATAACACAATCAAAAGCAGTACTCATACTTACAGCATCGCAACCAAGCATTCTTAACATATTAATTTCAGCTTTGGTTTCATAGCTCGGTCCACTCATTTGGACAAACACACCCTCTTTTAAATTTATATCATTATCTAAAGCGATTTGTTTCACTAGACTTCTCCATTCTTGATTATAACAATCACTCATATTTGTAAATTCCATTTTTTCAATATTAATTAATGGATTTATTCCTGTAAAATTAATATGATCTGAAATCAACATTATATCTCCAACTCGGAAATCGTTATTTATACCACCTGATGATGTTAATAGGACTATTTTTTTCACACCCAGTTTTGCCACAATCTCAAAAGGCAACCTTACCATTTCAATATTTCCACATTCATAGTAATGTATTCTTGACACAAAAACGATTTTCTTACCATTATGTTCACCAAACACAAATTTACCGCTATGCCCTTTCACCTTAGAACGTGGTAAACCGATTGACTCATATGTAACCTCGACTTGATTTTCAATGTCAGGCAAAGCAAAAGAAAGTCCAGACCCGGCAACAAAAGCCAATTCAACGTCATCTATGTTATATTTATTTTTTAAAATTCCAACTGCATTATCTACAACCATTTAGTTATCCCCCATATTTGTATTATCACAAATCAACCACCAAATGTCAAACAATCAAAATAGTTGTTGGTTTAAAAATTAAAAGTAGTGTCACTTCAACAATGTCCACCAAAAACAAAATTAACAGCAACATAAAAAATAATCTTAAATAATCTTGACCAATAAAACCACATTCTTTTTTATTTTTTGCCATATTCACAAAAGTTATAAATATGAGAGCAAGCAATAACAAAATTAGTAATTGACAAGGGAATATTATGAGAACTGAACTTAAAATCCCACCAAAACCTAGTTTAATTATAATAAAAGTGCAATTTAAAGTTACTAAAAATGCCCTATAAACTATAATCACTATTCCCAAAATACCAAGAAATACATTTTTGGAAAACACAAAAAGCAATCCAATAATAATGACACAAGATAAATATCTAAGTAGAAAAAAGCCAAAAGAATATATATTTCCATCTATTAGTGAATACATACTATATTTTTCCAAATCTATATCATTATCTAAATTATATAATTTAATAGACGTAAATATACCTGTAAGTAACGCTAATACAATAAGAATAGAAAGTAAAGTAAGCAACCATTTATTCTTATTTAAAAATTCAATTATCGAATATTTAAAGCCAGCCCATCTACTTTTATTGTTATAATTGACCATATTCTATAATATGTCATATTTTGTTATAATATATCTATAAAAAATTATTTAAGAAGCCTGTTCCAACATCCAATCAATATACACACCATAGCCTTTAGTTGAATCATTTAAAAAAACATGTGTAACGGCACCTATAATTTTTCCATTTTGCATAATTGGTGAACCACTCATCCCCTGCACAATCCCACCTGTTAAATTAATAAGTCTTTTATCAATCACTCTAAAAACAAAACTTTTATCACTTGATGCTGGTTGAAACTTTGCTTTTATTATTTCTATATCATATTCCTCTCTAACACCGCTAACAGAACTAACAATACTAGCCTTACCTAGTTTTACTAGCATTCTATTTCCAACAGGTGCCGACAAGTTGGTATCAACTAACGAATCATAATCATTGGTTTGACCAAAAACGCCACATTTTGTATTTTTAGAAATGGTACCGTTTGGTTTTTTTGCTTGAGAAAATAAACATCTAATTTCCCCAGTCTGTCCTTTTTGTGCCTTATTAATTCCAACCAAATTACAAAGATATATTCCACCACTTGAAACAGGGATTTCTACACCCGTTTCATAATCACATATACTATGTCCTAAAGCTCCAAATTTACCGTCCTTTGTTACAAAAGTTAGTGTACCAATACCTTGTGCATCATCTCTAACCCAAAGTCCCAATTTGTACTCATTTGTTTCTAAGTCAAGTTGTGGTACGACCATAATAAACTTATTTTCACCATTTCTTACTAATTCAACCGAAACTGGCTCTCCAGAACAATTATGTAAAATATTATATATATCTTTTGGCTTTTCGATTGTTTGAGAATTTATCTTTGTTATAATATCACCTGTTTTAAACGGTGATTTTGAAGTGTTTTTACTCACAGTATTGTTTCCTACAACAATCAAACCTTGCGTGTTAATTGAAAAACCAAGAGGTATCCCTCCAAGAAAAATTTCCTTTTCGTTCTCAATTACCGCTTCAACTTTTTTTATAGGTATAATTCCAAAAAGTTTAACAAGCAAACTAGTATTATGTTTTCTTTCTCCACCAACTGTAAATATGTTTTCACTCAATTCAGCCGTAGCAAAAGAACCAAAAGTAGATTTTTCATTCAACTCGTTTAAATCATCAAGCGTCATATGCACACTATTTGGCATATCAATTATTGCATCATAGTTTATATTTACACAAAGCAAAACAAATCCTACAGCAAAAAATATGCCCAACAACTTTATTCCAATTTTTTTTATCATAAATCACCTAAAAAAAGACTATCTTTTAAAATAGTCTTTGTCGTAAATAAAAAAAATATTCTAAATAGTTAAACTTTCGCTTTAAACTCCTCCGCTTTAGCTTTTAATTCAAGAGCGAATTGTTTTGCTATACTTGTTGGTTCAGCACCAGAAACAGTTGCGATATATTTTATTATATCATCCCCCTTTAAGTATGAAATATTAGTGAAAGTTTCATTATTGCATACGCATTTTGATACAAAAATATAGTTATCAGCCATTGCTGTCACCTGGCTCAAATGAGTAATACAAATCAACTGATAATGCTTTGACAATAGCGCTAAATGCTCAGCAACCTTTTGTCCTATTTCTCCACTTATACCAGTATCCACTTCATCAAATACTAAGGTCGATGAATTAAAACATTTTGCGAAAATATTTTTTAATGCCAACATAAAACGGCTCATTTCTCCACCTGAAATTGTTTTTGATAAACTTTTTAAATCTTGCCCTGCATTAGCAGACAACAAAAATTCAACATCATCAATCCCATTTTTGGTTATATCTTTATTTTCTTTAAAATCAACTTTAAAGGTTGCATTTTTAAATCCTAATGCTTTTAACTCTTGAGTCACATTTTTTTCTATTTCAATTGCCACATTCTTTCTTAAATTAGACAATTTAACACATTTATTATAAAGCGACTGTTTTAAAACAGCATATTCTTTTTCTAACTCAATTAATTTTTCTTCACCAAACAATAAATTATCATATTTGATTTTAATTTCATCAAGGTATGTCAAAATTTCCTCAATTGTAAAACCATACTTCTTTTTAAGCAAAGAAATTGTTTCAAGCCTATGTTCCAAGGCGTTTAACTCACTCTCATCAAATTCAGTTTTTGATAAAAAATCAGAAATAGTTTCATTAATATCCTCAATTTCAATGTTTACAGATGAAACTCTTTCTTCTAAATCAATAATACTATTATTATACAAACCAGCAGTATTTAAAGATTTTTGGGAAATTTGCAATGCATCGCCAACATTATTTAAATTATCATTGGCTATTTTCAAAGATTCAACTATCTTTTCATAATTTGATAAAACATTTAATCTATCTTTTATTTCTTCATCTTCACCAATTTTTAAATTAGCACCCTCTATATCTTTGATTTGATATTCAATCAATTCAAGTTCCCTCGCACGATTAGTTTTATCTCCACCTATTTCTTTCATTAAAGTTTGTTTTTTATTTAATTCATCAAAATCAAACTCGATTTCTTTCTTAATAGCATCTAGTTTTGAGCCTGAAAAAGCATCTAAAATTCCAAGATGCTTTTTAGAATTCAAAAGTTCTATATTTTCATTTTGAGTATATGTATCTAAAACTAGTGAAGCTATATTTTTTACCAAACCGACAGGTACAATACATCCGTTAATTCTTGAATCTGATTTGCCATCTAAATTTAAAGTTCTAGAAAAAATAACATCATCATCAACATCAATTCCATTATTTTCCAGCATACTAATTATTTCTGAAGAAGGAGAGTCAAAAACAGCCTGAACAAACAGCTTATCTTTTCCTTTTCGAATATTAAGTTTATTGGATTTATCACCCATCACAAAACCAAGAGCATCCAAAATAAGACTTTTACCCGCTCCAGTTTCACCAACTAAAACATTAAAGCCTTTTGCAAAGTCTATTGTTTGCTCCTCAATAAGTGCAAAATTTTTTATCTTTAAAGTACGTAACATATTCTATCCCAAAATTTCAACAATTGTTTTCATAGCATCAGACGCTTTTATAGTATCTGGAAAATATATTGCAACAGTATCATCTCCACAAGATGAACCCATTACATCAATTAAATTTAACTTGTCAATTAAAGAACACACACCCAAAGCAAACTGCTTAACAGTTCTAATCAAGCAGACATTATTTATTGACTTGACAGATATAACACACATTTTAAATAAATTTATATTTTTATTACTAACACCTTGTTCGCCAGAATCAACTAAAGCATACTTGTATCTGCCTTCACTACCTAAAACTTTTATTAACCCTAATTCCTTTATATCACGGGAAATTGTTGCTTGAGTTATGTCAAAATTAGCACTTTTAAGTTGTGCAACTAACTCATCTTGAGTTTCTATTTCTTTGGTTGAAATAATTTCTAGTATTTTCGATTGTCTTAAAGAACGTGCCAAATTTGCCTCCTTTGTATGCTTCCAATCCCTTTAAAATAAAGGCTTAGAGCCGTATTGTGCATAAATATAAATTTATGTTTATTCATATAATTTTCATTATTATACAATACAATTTATAATTATGCAAGTGATTTTTGCATATTTATTCATCAAAATTTTATTAAAATTTAATTTTTTGCATATCTATAGAAAGCCAATTTATATTTATAAACGGCTTATACATTTTTGTATTTTAAAAAATAATCACCTCTTAAAATTAAAAAATATCAAAATCACCACACTACTTTTAATGTTTACTATGTGAAGTTGCCTTGCTTATTTGAATATACATTCGACGCATTCTGACAAAACTTTCGATAGTATGTATAAACATCACGCGTCCTTATGTGTAAGCACCAAAATGCGCCTTTCAATAATGTAAAATTTATACAAAAAAAAGACCCCCCCCTCTCGCCTTTTTTAATTTTCTATTATAAAATTTTTTATAATTATAGGACACCACAAAGCAACAAATTTATTTGTTAATTTTTAGGTTTTAAAGCCGACATTAAAATCAAAGCTATCTTTTTATCTTGCATAAGTCAAAAAGAATTTTTATATGATTAGCAAGGGGCATCTACTTTAAGCAAACGCAAAACGCCAATTGAAGTTTCGATGTTATTTTATTTTTTTGTTTTTAAACCTTTTTTAGTAAATACACTTAAAAACTTGCCCACATTTAAAATTATAGTGTTGCATTTATTTATAGCAGTTTTCTTTCCTAGAGCCTTACCCGCTATAGTTATTCCAGCAATAAATGCAGTAACTAACGAAGCAACTAATATTGTTAAATTTGCATTAGTAAAATCTTTTGTGATTCTTGCCACAATGCTCGCCCCTGCAGCACCACTTAAAATACCACATACATCACCAAGCACATCCGCACATAAAGAAGCCACTTTATCTGCATTTCTTATTAACATCAGTCCTTCTTTTGCTCCTTTTACTTTTTTTGAACACATTGCAATAAAAGGTTCTTTCGAACACGCCGTAACAGCAACACCTATCATGTCAGTAAAAATAGCTATTGAAACAAATAATATAATAACAAGTATTGCAACCACAATACCTGTAACCCCCATTACAAACTCAGACAAAACACTAAATCCTAGCGATAAAGCAATTGCCATAACAAAAATTTTTAATGGCCAAAAATTAGTAGATTGCTTTTTAACTTTTTTATCCTTTTTATTAGGAATTTCATCCATCTTTTTACCCTTATTCACATTATGAATATATTAATAATAAATTATAATTATTACTATTATAGCTAATATATAAAAAAAATTGAAGGTAGCATTTTAAGTAAACCTTGCGACATAGGTTCGGTAGGATTTCCCACCTTTCAGACTTCTTGTCACCAAAAAGCAGTTTCCTTTCAACAAAAGGCTTTGCACCGAATCGCCACTAAGAACGCACTATAATCCCTAAAATGCCAGACTTTTACAAATCAACAGTCTAGAAGTTTTCCTAAACACCTTTATTAAACCTTATCTTTTTTTGCAAATAGCGTTTCAAGAGCATTATTTAAATACAATTAGCGCTAAATTATATAAAAATATAATCGCTATATCCCCAACTATTCACTCAAAGCAGGCTACACTGCACACAATGTTTGTCATATGCAGGTTCACGCCTAAATAGTAAAAACTAACGTTTCCGCCAAAATAGGTCTCCACGATAAATGGGGTTAAAGCTATATGCCATTATAGCCCGCCCAAAAATCTTAACTTTCAGCATTCACCCCAGTTTGGGCAACCAAGGCAAACACCAAAAACTTCACAGATATGCCCAACGACGCTTTAAAAATCGCCTTCCAGTTTAAAAAC
>ERZ808275.339-NODE-339-length-20916-cov-5.675567_pt1 | contig 20916 bp, 16 predicted proteins | sample MGYA00520894_ERZ808275 | MGnify/ENA primary metagenome ERZ808275 (study PRJEB31516, sample SAMN03275598) | gut metagenome | biome: mammalia-associated habitat; material: feces | host: Papio cynocephalus | place: Kenya | collected 2012-08-03 ...
ATAATGCATTCTTGCAATGCATAAATGTGTTAATGTTTGATGCGGTTGCCCTGATAAACTATTGCATTATTAATTATAAAATGAATTATCACAATGAGAAAAAACTATCTTCTATTACTATTGCTAATGTGTGCAATAATGTGCCATGCGCAGTTGATGGAGCAGAAAATAACTCTCCATCGTGGTGTTTCCCTCATTCAAGACGATTGTGGCTACACTCGAATATGTAAGAGTTAGCCAATACATAAAGGTGTTTCCCTCATTCAAGACGATTGTGGCTACACTATCAAATACAGATTAGGCGAATATCACATCACAAAAGATACTGTCAATGCCGAAGATGGAGACTATATTTTCTCGTCAATTGAATTCTATGATGATTACTATGATCGTTTGGACGAGTATGGTTTTCCCTCGTTGCCTTTCTTTGGAGTCAATCTCAGGGTTTCTTCTCCCGATGTCAATGTAAACATAAGCATTGCCGACATCCAAACCTTTGAAATACAGTTGGAACGTGATTTTATTCCTGCACAGATGTATGGTCCAACATTGTCTCATTTGGATTATGATGATGGTTATTACAACCACGATAATCATACGTGGTATTGGAACGAATATGATTGGGATTTGTATGCAATGCCTCGCAACTATGGTCTAAATTTCACCATCTATCCATTCCATTATGAGCCATCTACAAGAACGTTGACGATTGTCAAGTCTGCAACCTACCGAATCGACATAGAGGGATGCGGATTGGAGAAATTGCTTGATGATGACAATGTTATAGGCAGAACCGTTTTTGACAACTATATAGGGAGCGCAGTAGATTTATCCACAGAATCGGCAGTCAAGCAATTAGTTGACGAGGCGGTCTATCTAATCATAGCCAACGACAAATTGAAAGGGGATGAACTTGATAAGTTTATCAATCATAAAATTAGCAAAGGATATCAAGTAGATGTCAGATATTGTTCAAATGACACTCCTGCAGATATTATTCAATTTTTGGAAGAATACTACAAAAACAGACCAGATTTATTGTACGTATTGTTGGTGGGTACACCCGACTTGATTCCATTCTCTGCAGGTGTTAAAGATGACCGCACAGACCCTCCTACGGATTTAGAGTATGTTCTATTGCCTAGTCTTAACAAGAAACCAAGCAAGTTTAACTATGCATATTTCCTGGGCAGATGGCCGGTGGAATCAACTAAGGAACTAAAAAACATTGTGGATAAGACAATAAAGAACGAAAATACATTAGCCAATTATTCTCCTTCGCGTGTATCCATATTTTCCGGTGCCGGTGATCATAAAAACTACACCTATAACAATACCCGCTACATAGCAAATCTCATCAATGGCATAAATGGAATTTATCCATATCTTTATGACGGGAGAAAGGTTTCTGAAACAACGGCACAGACTGATATGAAAGATGAATTATCAGGGCAGCATGATGCCTGTCCATGGATATTCACTTATTTCGGACATGGAGGAAAGCGATTGATAGGGGAGCCTTACAAGTTTTATTATGATGACATAGCAAATGTAAGCAATAGCAGTTTGGACTATCAACCGTTTGGGTTTGCTTACACTTGTTTGTTAGGAGATATTTTCTATAATAATAATTTCACACGCCATTGGATATATAACGAAAATGGAGGTGTTACAATGTTGTCATCGACAACTATTTCTTATGATCCCCCAAATCGTTATTTTTCCAGAAACACTTTCACCCAATTAAAGAACAGAATCAACCGTTCTATGGGATTGTTTGTGTATGGCGGTATGCAAAAGTTTTATACCAAATGCAAAACAGAACCCCGTTGGAGAACGGTAAGACGCTATAATCTATATGGAGACCCCAGCCTATATTTGTGGGGTATCAACTGGACTACGGGACGCCCGAAACAAGTAGCAAAGGACAGGAAAGAAGAGGCTTCAGAAATATCAATAATAAAAGACGATAAGGTCATCTATATTAATCAAGATGGTTGTAGAGTTCAATTGTTCACTGTCAATGGCATCTGTATTTTTGATGAGTGTACTAGTACTATTCAGACCAATGATATCGCCTCCGGACTGTATATAATCAAAATAACAACCAACGGAATGTCACATTCCGATAAAATTTATATTCAATAATTATGAAAGATATTGTAAAAATCGGAGCAGCCTGCATTGCGCTACTTTTATGCTCTTGCGATGGAGACAAAAACAATCCCGATAAGACTGTTCCATACATCAAGTATGGTTGGGATAATTTCCCCTTTGAACGAGTTGACTGCTACTTTCCTGAAGAGGGTACAGAGTTAAGATATATTTCTGACAAAGGTAACACATTCACACTAACCGTAGAAGAAATAAGTCGAGAGTATGAGCCACGTCCGGAAAGGGATCCTGTAGAAGAAGCATTCGGAGGATTTACAACTGCCTCGGAAATTTACTTTATTAGAGCAAAGTTGACAAATAATGCCAATGAGGATATTGTAACTCCTCGTTCGTTTGATATGTATATTGGGGATTCTAGAAAATATTTATCCATAGGATTAACTACTACCCAAGATTTATATATTGGGTTCACTGCAGAAAATAAGTCTTCAAAAGCGGATGCCATATTCCAGTATTTAGGTGATACAATTTCCTTAAAAGCCTATTATAGGGATAGATTTCATAGTGAAACCGTGGTTCCCAATGCCGCCAAGATAGTGAAAGGCAAGGGTATTGTAATGTATAAAACGATAGTCACCGACACGACAGAGGAGCGGGGAGGACTGTTTATGGGAATGGGCGAGACATGGACATTATTTGAATAACAGATAACTCTGATTCATATTGCAAGAGATTATGAAGAATCTTATAGCAGGTGATGGATGTTGTAGGCGAACAGATTGGATTGAAAGCGGCTGTCTGACAAATGCAGGCAGCCGCTTTCGTTATGTAATAGTATGTTTATGCTTGAGTTAGCATACGCTTACTTGTACTTTTTTTTTACAAAAGGGAGTCGAGGAGGGGAATAAGGTCGGATTTGCGGCAGGCACCGACATGGCGGTTGACGAGTTCGCCGTTCTTAAAGAACAGCATTGTAGGGATATTCATTACCCCGTATTCCTCACAGGTATCGGGGTTGTCGTCCACATTGAGTTTGCCGACCACGACACGACCTTCATACTCGTTGCTCAACTCTTCTATGATGGGCAACATCATCTTGCAAGGACCGCACCATGGTGCCCACAAGTCCACGACGAGGGGTTTGCCCTCAGCCAACAGCGTCTTGATGTTGGCATCTGTAATTTCGATAGCCATAATAGTTATTTATTTTGTAGTTGTTTGATAGTTATGCGTTTTTGCTGCGGGTGTGCGAGCAGCACATCGGTGAGCGGATCCTCGAGATAGGTCTGTATAGCCCGTTTGACAGGACGTGCCCCGTTCTGCGGGTCATAGGCTTTCTCTGCCAACTGTGTGGTTGCCTCCGGGGTCAGCACCAGTTGATGCCCCGTCTTGCGCAAACGCTCTTGGAGCAATGCCACCTCGATATTGACAATACGTGCGAGTGCATCGCGCGTGAGAGGTTGGAACGTGATGACATTGTCAATACGGTTGAGAAACTCGGGCGGGAAAGTCTTCTGCAACGCCTTGAGCAGCATCTGATTGCTCGTCTTGGTATCCATATCCGACACTCCGAACCCGATACCCGCCCCGAACTCCTTAAGTTGGCGCGTGCCGACATTGGAGGTTAGGATGATAATCGTATTGCGGAAATCCACCACGTGTCCCTGCCGGTCGGTAAGCCGTCCCTCGTCCATCACCTGCAAGAGGATATTGAAGATGTCAGGGTGGGCTTTCTCTATCTCGTCGAACAGCACAATCGAATAGGGTTTGCGGCGTACGGCTTCGGTAAGTTTGCCGCCGTCCTCGTGTGCCACATATCCCGGAGGTGCGCCCACCAAGAGCGAGACGGTATGTTTCTCCATATATTCCGACATATCGAAACGGATCACCGCATCGCGGCTGCCGAACATTTCCTCGGCAAGGCACTGCGCGAGGTAGGTTTTGCCCACGCCCGTAGGACCGAGGAAGAAGAACGTACCTATAGGGCGGCGTGGGTCGCGCAAGCCGAGACGCGATCGGCGAATGGCACGCACGATGGTATCGACGGCTTCGTCCTGACCGATGACCCGCTTGCGCAGAGTCTCGTCCATAGTACGCAGCCGCTCCGTTTCCGCTTTCTGCACACGCTGTACAGGTACGCCCGACATCATCGAAACCACGGAAGCGATATCGTCCACGGTGATGGTGTAAGGCTCTTGCGGTTCGTCGCCTACCGCTTTGGCACGTGCGTGCGCCCTTGCGCCCGCCTCGTCCATCACATCGATGGCCTTGTCGGGAAAAGCGCGATCGGTAAGGTAGCGTTCCGCCAGACTGACTGCCGCCTGCAAGGTTTCTTCGGGATAGACCACGTAATGATACTCTGCGTAATGCTCGCTCAGACGATTGAGGATAGAGAGGGTCTCTTCGGGGGTAGTAGGACGGACAACCACTTTCTGGAAACGGCGTTCCAAGGCTCCGTCTTTCTCTATGGAGGTGCGGTACTCGTTGGTGGTGGTAGCACCGATGCACTGCACCTCGCCCCGCGCCAAAGCAGGTTTGAGGATATTGGCTGCATCCAGCGAACCCTGTGCGTTACCCGCCCCGATGATGGTATGTATCTCGTCGATAAAGAGGATTACTTCAGGATGGCGTTGCAACTCCTGCAGCACCGCTTTCATACGTTCCTCGAACTGACCGCGGTAGGTGGTACCCGCCACCATAGACGCCACATCGAGGGTAATGATACGTTTGCCCGCAAGAGCCCCCGCCTCGTTGCCGACGATACGCAAAGCGAGTCCCTCTACGATAGCCGACTTTCCGACACCCGGTTCGCCGATGAGGATAGGGTTGTTCTTCTTGCGTCGGGAGAGGATCTGTACGACGCGCTCTATCTCCACCTCGCGCCCGACGACGGGGTCGAGTTTGCCCGCCTGCGCCTGTTTGGTGAGGTCGTGTCCGTACTTGTCGAGTGCGGTAGTAGCACCGACCTTGCCCACATTGGGTTGCGGGCGACGGGGCTTGCCGTCTTCAACATCACTCCCCTGCCCCATTCCTGCAGCGGGGGACTGAGTGGTGGTGTGCGGCTGGGCATAGAGTTCGACTATCCGGTCGTAGGTGATTCCCCACACATTTGCCAGATAGAGTGCGGCACGGTTGATACGGTGGCGCAGGATAGCAAGCAGCAAGTGGGCACTGCCGACAGCATCTGCCTGATACTCACGGCTGATACCCTCGGCAATACGTATGATACTCTCTACCTGCGTACTGCGGGTGATCGGTTCAATAGTGTTGCGCTGCTCCTGCTGCAAAGCGGTATCGAGGTTTCCTTTGGCTTCTTCGGCAGACAAGCCCGCTTTGCGGAGCAAGTCATACGCCTGCCCTTCCGCCAAACGCAGGATACCCAGAACGAGGTGTTCGGGCAGTATCTGCGTGTTCTGCAAACGCTCCGCTTCATCACGGGCGTAAATCAAGATTTTATTTAATCGTACTGTTAAAGGCATAGTTGTTTGTAAAGGTTTGTAGGCAGTGCCGTTGGTGGTTGCACGTTAATGGGCAGAGCCGTTTATGGTTATACGTTATTTTTATTGTTATTTATAAAAATGCCATGCGAGCCCGGCGCGGAATATGTCGGGGTTCATCGGGTAGCCGGGCATAGCAAAGTAGTTCGGGGTTGATTTCATAAAGAGGTGGTTGAAATGGGTATAATGGGCGAAGAAACGCAGGTGCAACGACCGTACGTAGAAATTGGCATACACATTGAGTATCGGGTAATTGCCTACCTTGGTGGTGTTCTGCACGCAGAACTGCGCCGTAGCGGGATTGAGGATAGGGGCATAATAGGAAGTAAAATAGCGCATATCCACTCCGATCTGTGCGTCCATAGCACGAAACCATGTACCGTGGTAGTAGAGGTTGTGGTAGAGCGTAAAAGACGGCAAAGGCATTGCCGCATCGCTCGACAACTGATAGACCACATGGTTCTCGAGGTTCACCCACGGCGTGGTAAGGTCGCACTGCACATCCGCCGACAGCACTTGTATGTTGCCCTCGTGCTGCACGGGGTTGCCCGTTTGGTCGAAATAGATATAGCGTGTCAGGTTCTCGAAGCCGACATTGACTTTGGGTTTCACCCACGTGGTGGGGTATGCAATCTCGCCGCCGACATAAAAACGATAGGTCTTTTGGAAATCGTTGTTCCAGCGGAAATGGTTGGACGAGAAATGCTGCAGGTAGTAAGACGGGGTTTCGTTCCTGACAAAGGCGCGGGCACGGATATACATCGTATCTTTACCGATACGGAAATCGCCGTCCACGTGTCCGTTGACCCGGAACTCGCCGAGTTTGTAGCCCAAGACACAGACATCACCGTCGAAACCATAATGCACCCATTTGCCGCGGTTTTTGTATAATGCACCGCCGACAAAGGTGTTGTTTGTCCATTGGTAGCCCCAGAGTGTGTCGGGGGCGAGATGGGCAGCAGTGTTCACCCATGGACCTGCAAATGGCTCATAGTCGCCTATGAGGTTGCTTGCCTCCTCGCTGACGGGATGGAGAAAACGCTGGCACTCGTTGACAGCATAGACCGTGGCACCGAACTTAAGCAGGCGGTTGAATTCCTCCTCGAAAGTTACACTCAGGGTGTTGCGGATAGTAAGTACATCGGTGGAGTCGTTGGTGGTATTGGGGTTACGATAATAGGTCGGATAAAAGCCCTGTTGTGCGGTACGCTCCACGTATCGGCGGTTGCTGTTGGTGGTCTCGAAGGTGTGTGCAAAGGTAGTAACCGGCACATAGTTGATTTTGAGCGTATCGCGCCGCTCACGCCTGCCCTCTTCGTTGATTACCTCGATGGTATCGTGGTAGGGACGCTCGACGGTAATGCTGTAGTAATGGTTGAGGAAACCGGCGAGGTAGCGGTAGCCCGACATAGCATTGAGGTTGACGGGTAAGTCCTCCGGTTGCAACGCCCCGTCGAGGTCGCCGGGGTTGGTGAGTCCGCCGTTGTCGAAATTGCTCCAGTTGGCAAACGTGAATGCCGCCTGCAGCGAATAGTGGTTGCCGTTGTAGGAACCGAAGACATTGCCATTGAACAGTTTACCCGCCTGGTTGGAATAATGCCCCACGCTATTGAGGTAGTTGAGTTGCGTACCGAGGTTGATACGCTTGTTGAGGTTGCCCGTAAAGAGGAAGTAGATCTCGTTTTCCTCGTGCATAGTAGTAAAGCCTTTGTTGTAGGCAATGCTCGAATAGGGGGTGGTGGTGTTGAAGAAACGCACGTCCTGCGGCGTATATATATAAGGCTGGTAAGCCGCAGCGAAGATGTCATCGATCTTGTAGAGACGGTCGAAATAGATACGCGACTGAATAGGCGACACGAGGCAGTTGCCGTTGTATGCCGAGGAGATGGAATAGTCGTTCTGCACGCCGCGCATCGGGTAGTTGAGGTATGCCGTATCGGCGAACTGCACGGTGTCGGCGATAGCCGCAGGCGACGGCAACTGCCAAGTACGGATAACCGTCTTGACAGCCTTCTCTTTGGCGGCGAAGCCCATGGCAGTTGCCAACAAAAAGCAGACTAATATGATAAACTTATTTCTCAATTCACAATGCACAATGCATAATGCACAATTTTTCCAATCTTAACAAACGTACATTTTTACGGACGGCACAAAGGGTGCGTATCATAAGCGCATCCTATGCTCATCCTCCTCACTTTTATCCAAAGGAGAACTACGAGTTCTCCTTTGGATAAATCTTAATAATCGTACACTTTTTACGTGTCGTTTATTTGGTCAGTTTTGCTTTTTTCTTTTTCAGTTCCTCTTTGAGTTGCTGAATTTCTTTCTCCTGACTATTGATCGTCTTGAGCAAGCCGTTCAGTTCCTCATTGCCGATAGTGGTCGGGTACTGCTCCTCCACCGACTGCAGGAAATCGGACAGGACGTTCATATAGTTGATAAACGCATCGTATGCCGATTCGTAGTAGGTCGCTCCCTGGTCGATGTGGTTCATATAGTGGAAATTATTCACATCTTGCAGGCGCAGCCAGTTGGTCTTCAAGCCCTTGTCCTGACAGAGGTGTACACGCTCCGCCACCGCATAGAGTTTGCTCAACGCTTCCTGCTGGAGGTCATTGCCGTTGTACATACTGAGGTCTTTTGCCTCGCCTGCCCACGTAAGCGGGTATGGCGCAGAGATGACATCGATAGCCGTCATCTTCTTGGCTGCCTCGGTAGGTGTACAGAAGCCCATTCCGCGCTCTATGACATAGTAGGGCAACGCCTTGAGGAACTCAAAGATACCCGTCCCCGCCTGCTGGCGAATACCGAATGTATCGGCACCGACCCATATATTGATGAGGTCTTCGCCCTCGGGCAGCGATTGCAGTTGGTTCGCATATTTCTCCGCATCTATCGGGTAATTGCCCCAATTGGGGTCGGAGAAATGAAAACTCATCTCGTCGCTCAAGCCCGCATTGCGCACGAGCATCTTCATCTTTGGCGCACCCGCCGAGGTGTAGAGATAGTTAGACGACTTCCAACTCATCACGTGCTTTGCCCCCTCGGTGAGCATCACCTTGTAGCCCAACTTGTACAAATTATATGCCATTTCATCGGAATAGAGCAATTCGGTGTTCCAGATGGCAGAAGGAGTTACCCCAAGCACATCGTTGAAGACAGCACGCTGCTTGTCCAACTGCTCTTGGAACTCGTCCGTATTGTACACCGCCGCGAGGGAATAGGAGAACGGAGTGGCAAGGAACTCAACGCATTTACTATCAGCCAGTTCCTTGAGCACATCGATGATTTCGGGGGTGTACTGCTCAAACATCTCGAGCATCACACCGGAGATGGAGAGCGCACAATGGAAACGTCCTTTGGAGAGTTGGATCATTTCGCGCAGGGTCTGACAAAGTGGCAGATAGGAGTTCTGTACGAGCCACGTAACGTTGTCCTCGGTCTGCATGTCATCGTAATAATAATGGTCATGACCGATGTCAAAGAAACGGTAACGCTTCAGACGATACGGAGTATGCATCTGAAAGCAAAAGCATATATTTTTCATAATCTGTAAGTTATGTTAGTTATTCTGTTATTTTTACGTAATTCCAAGATTAAAACTCCTTTGCCGCAAGCGGCAAGAAATCTAAGTAAAGTCTGACAAAGTAGCCATAAATTGCCATAAATCTTATTCGCCTACGGCGGGGCATTATATAGTACAAAGGCGCCGCGTTTTTTAGGCAAATATAGTCAAAATTATTCAAATAGGCATTATCGGATTGATTGTTAAACGGACGGACTGCGTCTGTATTATCATTTATTAGTCGTAAACATATTTACTTTTCGGCGCGTATGGGCAGATATAGTCGCAAACCAATTTTGTCTATAGCCATACTATCGCCCTTGTATTGAAATTGCCAATGTCTAATCATATTCAGTACACTTTCTATATCTTCTTCAGACAAATTCTTCTCCGCCACTATATGTCAGTTGGATAGTATGAATAAAATCTAATATATTTTTCATTTCTTCCTGTGTAAGTTGCAGACTTTTATCATTCCACGACAACTCAAAGCCATACTCAAGAATTTTCATATCAGCCAAAGAGACTATAAAAAGTACTTCAAATTCAATAGGATTTCCATTCCGGTGGGCATTATCAAAACTATTTTGCGAAAGAATTGACTGCATAATTGTTTGTATTCCTCCTGCTTCCAAGATCGCATTACGAGTTTCCTGCGAAATGTTCATATACTGAATAATTGAGTACGCATAATTATCCGTCCATGGAAAGTAAAGAGAATCTAATTGTTTGCGTAATAGGTTTGCATTATTCTGATAATCTTTCGTTTGCCATACAATACGAAATTTATCTTCTTTGTGAACAAGAGTATCACTGCCATTATAACAAAAAACATCATTGGAAATGTACTCATTTCTATCGAACTGTTGTTTACTCTTTGATTGTAAAGATTGTGTCGTCCCACAAGCCAATAACACCAAAGCGCACATACTTATTACTCCGATGCGATAGTAGTTGTTTTTTCTCTCACTACCATTTAATTGTCTGCTCATATATGCGAGATTTAGTTCTTGGTTTTACAATAATTTCCATTTCTGTGCAATTTTCAGCCATATTCCATAAGTTTAATAAGGAACTCGGCAACAAATCATAGTCCACAGGAGAGCCATACATATCATTACCGGACTCACTATAGGCGGCATAATACTGTTGGAATTCATCTACTGCTGCAAACCAACTTGCTATTTCATCTGTGATCAATGTTACATTGCTATGATTATTTTTATTCTTTTCTGCAAACTGTTCACACCATTGTATCAATAATGGAGGTACACCTTCTATCTCTTGCTCGCCTAATAATGTATATATTGAACTTAAATACCCCATAGCCTTTTAATGTAATGCCGTCTTATAACTTTGCTCTACGCCAAAGCCCTTGTAATATAAATAGCCTATATAATAATTAGCCTTTGTGTTTCCGTTTTTCAGTCCGCGTCTATACCATTTGTATGCCTTTGCAAAGTCTTGCGCCACAGAATCACCACACTGATACATTACCCCGATATTGACCATGGATTTTGCATCTCCTAATTTGGCTGCCTTGTAGTAAGCGATGTACGCCTTTCGGAAATTCTGTTTTACTCCGACACCTCTGCTATACATTGTCCCAATGGTACGCAAAGCCGGGGCATAATCCTCCTTTGCCAAGTCGAACAATATCGTTTTAGCTTTGTCAATATCCATTTCGGTATTTATACCACGCAGATATTTCATAGCCTCAGTATATTCCTGTTTTTGCCGATTACCTGTGCCGCTACTATAGGATCGGCGATATTATAGAGAGCCGAATCTGCAATCAAACACAACAAACTGCATAGTATATATTTTCCGTATTTCATAAAGTGTTTGATTTAATTTTTTATTTGCTTTTATCTTATGACATTTACAGCGTGTGGTTGATGACGGCATCGTAGATGCGGCGGACTTTGAGACCGGCATCGTACCAGCGGATATTGTTGACCTCGCGCTTGCCTTCTTCGTGGAGCGATTTGTACATTGCGGGGTATTTGACGATAGCATAGATGGCGTCCGCCATAGCATCGATGTCCCAGTAGTCGGTTTTGATAGCGTGGTTCAAGATTTCCGCACAGCCGGACTGCTTGGATATGATAGTAGGGCAACCGACCTGCATCGCCTCGAGGGGCGAGATACCGAACGGTTCGCTCACGCTGGGCATAATATAGACATCGGAGTCCGCCAGCAGTTCCTGCACCTGCCGCCCGCGCATAAAACCGGGGAAATGGAACTTGTCGGCGATACCGCGTTTGGCTACAAGGTCGATCATCTCATTCATCTTGTCGCCGCTGCCCGCCATCACGAAACGCACGCCGTCGGTTTTCTCCAACACCCGTGCGGCAGCCTCAACAAAGTACTCGGGACCTTTCTGCATTGTGATACGTCCGAGGAAGGTAACGAGTTTGTCCTTGCGGGGGTGCTTGACGAACTCCTCGGGGTGTGCCAACGGTTCGACGGCATTATGCACAGTGGAGACCTTCTGCGGATTGATACCGTATTTGTCGATAACGGTCTGGCGGGTCAGGTTGCTCACGCATATAATATGGTCTGCCTCGTCCATTCCGCGTTTCTCGATAGCATAAACGGTGGGGTTGACGTTGCCGCGGCTACGGTCGAAATCGGTGGCATGGACGTGTATAACCAACGGTTTGCCCGAGATATGCTTGGCAAAGACGCCTGCGGGGTAAGTCAGCCAGTCGTGGGAGTGAATGATGTCGAAATCGAGACTATTGGCGAGCACCGACGCCACCGCCTCGTAGTTGCCGATCTCCTCGATAAGGTTATCGGGGTAGCGACCGGAGAACGCCACACAACCGAGGTCGTCGGTACCGATACGGCGAAAGTCGTATTTGATGCCGTCTCGGAAATGGAAATACTCCTCGGGGGACATTCTGCCCTCCATACGTTGGCGCACATAGTCGTAACTATTCTCTTTCCACACAATGGGTATGCTGTTTGCGCCGATGATGCGCAAGAACGATTGGTCCTCGTCGCCCCACGGTTTGGGGATAACGAAAGTGATGTGCATATCAGGCTGCTGCGCCATACCGCGTGTCAGTCCGTAACTGGCGGTACCTAATCCTCCTAAGATATGAGGCGGGAACTCCCACCCGAACATTAGTGCATTCATATCTGTTACAGTTGTGTTGTTTGCGTTTCTTCGGTGTTGTCTGTATAGCGTTTCATCGTGTCAATAACGGAGATTACTGCAGCCACACTAGGGGCGAAACTCATACCGCCGTGTCCTTTGTAGGGCGGATTTCCGTCGTAGAGTTCGTTGAGTGTACCGATACAGAGTTCGCTCATCTCGCGATCGTAGCCAACGAGCAGGCGTTCCATAAAACTGAGTCCGCTATGCTTATAGACCGCCATATATGCGCGTGCATAGGCGGCGACGGTAGCCGGTCGGACGGGTCCGTTGTGGAAGTTGCGGTCGCGCTCCAACTGTCCACCGACATAGAATGGTCGGTAGTTGCCGCTTTTGGGTGACAGGGTACGCAGTCCGCGGGGTGTAAGCAGTTCTTTGGTGCAAATATCGACCACTGCTTTCATCTGCTTGTGGTCTAACGGTGAATAGGGCAGTCCTGCGCTCCAGATTTGGTTGGGGCGCACCTCTTTGTTGTGGTAGTCGCCCACCACATAGTCGTCCAGATAGAGTCCGTTCCAGAACGTGCGGATAAACGAGTCGCGCACGATTTCCGCCTGGTATTCCGTCAGGTCAGCCATTGCTTCTTTTCCCATCTCGCTCAGCATTTCTTCGGTAAATTTGAGTGCGTTGTACCATAGTGCGTTGATTTCCACCACGTAGCCCGTACGCGGTGTAATCGGGCGTCCATTTTCCATTGCATCCATCCAAGTGGCGGGTCGCTCCGTTCCGTCCACCCAGATCAGCCCGTTTTGGTGGACGATAGCCCGCGGGTGGTTCTGACGACGGTAATACTCAATTATCTCGCGGCAGAGTTCACCGTATTTCTCTGCTGCTTCGTGGAGGGTATATTTGTGGGCGTATTTCTGGCACGCACGTATGAACCACAACAGGGCATCCGGGTCATCCATGCCCGTCATTCTGACCTTGTCGTAATCACCCGCCATAAAGGCACGTACCTCTCCGACGGCTGTTTGGTCGATGATAGCGTCCCAGTACTCGGGGCGGTCGATGTCGAGGGTACAGCTCGGAGTAGCAAAGAATGTTGCGCGTGCCTGTGCGTGGTACCATGGGTATCCCGCCAGCAGGTAGCACTTGTCTCCTTCCCGTTTGTAGAATTGTGCGGCGGAGTTTTTCAGGCAGGCGAACATATCGGTGCGTGCGATACGGCGCTTGAGTTCCTTTGCCCAGACGGTCTTGAGTTTGGCGGTATCGGTCTCTGTGATACCCGCAGCAAAGATGACGCTCTCGCCTTTGCGCATCGGCAGTTCGAACCAGCCGGGTACGAGCAGGTCCTCTTTGTATTCGTAGCCGCGTTCTTGCTCCTTGGGGTATTCGATACCTTTGTACCATACGGGGTTATGGTGGTATTCCACCGCCTTGGAGAACTGCATGTACAGGTGCGGGAACTCGGGATACATTTGGTTGCAGCGTCCGTTTTCGCACTCGTCCATATTGGTGTTGGCACGCGGGTTCTCGTGCGTCAGTTCGTTCACGGAGCGGAATGCCAAGAATGGGCGGAAGCGCAGTATGGTAGGCGAGCCTGATTCGAGAAGGGTGTAGCGTATCAGGACACGCGGTTCGAAACTAACAAGCATACGTTCCTTGGTCAAGATAACACCGCCCACGCGGTAGGTGGTCTTGGAGATGACCTCACAGTCAAACTCACGGATATACTTATGTCCGTTGGGGGAATAGATGTTTTCGCCGTACTTGTGCAAACCGAGGTTGAACTCTGCGCCGTGCTGGATAACGGTCTCGTCCAGCGAACTGAGCAGCACATAGTTGTCCTCGCCCAGTTCCGGCAGAGGGAGTACCAACTGCCCGTGATACTTACGGGTGTTGCAATCAACGAGCGTGGTGGAGTTGTATGCTCCCGCGCGATTGGTGCGTATCATCTCTTTGGGGAGCGACCGCTCCAAGTTGATCAGCAGTGTCTTGTCAAAATTAAGGTAACTCATATCGCTTGTATGTACGTTGATAGGATTATATCAGTTGAATTTGCCGTTGTATCGGTCGTTGGCGTCGTTGACGAACTGGCGGATTTGCTGTTCCCGGGACTTATGGCAGATGAGCAGCACATTGCCCTGCTCGGCAACAATCATATCGTCCAGTCCCTGAATGACGGCTAATTTGCCGCGCTCCATAGTTACGATATTGCGGTGGCTGTCATAATAGGTGGCTTCGCTATGGAGCGTAACATTGCCGTTGTTGTCCTTGTCGCTCAGTTCGTAGAGCGAACCCCATGTACCGAGGTCCGACCAGCCGAAGTCGGACGGCAGGACGAAGACATTCTGCGCTTTCTCCATTATGCCATAGTCGATACTGATATTGGGGCAGGTAGGGAAGATACGCTGGATAAAATTGTCCTCTCGGTCAGTACCCATATAGAGGTGTCCCTCGCGGAACTTCTCCACAATCTCGGGGAGGAAACTATGGAACGCCGAGTAGATAGTGCGCAGGTTCCAAAGGAAGATACCGGAGTTCCACAAGAACTCGCCGCTCTCCATAAAGACCTTTGCCAGTTCGAGGTTGGGTTTCTCGGTAAAAGTCTTCACTTTGCAGACGCCCTCGGCATTGTGCTGCACATTCTGCATCTGGATGTATCCGTATCCCGTTTCGGGGCGTGTGGGTTTCATACCGAGGGTAAGGATGGCATCGTTCTGCTCTACGAATGAGAGACCTCGCTCTATAGTCTGCCGGAAGGCTTGCTCTTGGAGGATAAGGTGGTCGCTCGGGGCAACGACGATGTTGGCATCATAGATCGGGCTGCTTATGTCAGGGATATCTCCCTGCTCCACCCTGCCATCGGCGAGAGCGCGTTGGAGGAGTACGCCTTTGATATGCGCCGTGGCGTATGCGATACAGGGGGCTGTATTGCGGCGTGCCGGTTCGCAGAGCACCTGGGAGGGCTGCAAGTCGGGTATCTGCTCCAAGACAAGTTGTTTGTACTGTACGTTGGTAACTATGAGTATGTTTTCCGCCGGTACGACGGGGCGGAAGCGGTCGACGGTCATTTGTAGGAGGCTGCGTCCCGTACCGAAGAAATCAAGGAACTGTTTGGGTTGTGCGTTTCTGCTGAAAGGCCAGAAGCGGCTTCCTATGCCGCCTGCCATGATTACGCAATAGTTGTTATTTTTCATCATTTTGTTTGGAGTTTTGGGTTGTGTGTTTTTGGTATTTAGCCGCGCGGTGCGGCGTGTTTCAAAGTCCGTGCAAAGTTACAAATAAAATCTCAAATACGCAAGCGGGGCGGCAAAAGTATTTTTGCAGCGGGAAAACAGCGGGAAGGTGTCGGGCGGGTGTACAAGACACAGGCGGATCGGGTATTGGATTGTGTCTAATATCTTAACAACCGTGTACTTTTTGCGGTTCGCAGTTCCTTCGTAGTTCCTTCGTAGTTGGTTCGTAGTTCCTTCGTAGGTAGTGGTTGTTGATCAACGGAAAGCAGATATTAACAAACGGGATGTTTCTTCGAGGGCGGGTTATGGAGGCGGGAGAATTATGCAAGATGCGTGTACAAACAGAGGAAATATGATAAAAATACACGATTTTCGGTAATTTTTGCCGCCAAGTGTTGCACAATCAAAAGAAATTCCGTACTTTTGCAAGCGATACGGTTGTATGCGTTGTACAATCGGGTCTTACAGGAAAACATTTATATAAACACCAAATTATTATGAGAAAGTATTTATCTCTGATTGTAGCAGCGGCGATGGCGGTTGCCGTGAGTGCCGCTCCTTTGACACCTGTTGTTGTCAAAGCGTCTGATGCTGTTTCCGCGCAGGAGCAGCCCGTTGTTAAGCACAGCCTTATGGGGCGGTCGAAAAAAGACGTTGCACAGCGTGCGGCTATGCTCCCCATGAAGAAAAGCATTGAGAAGACAAAGATTGCCCGCAGTGCGGTGTCTGCGGACGAGCGAGTGCAATATGCCGCCACGCAACGTATTGCCCGTGCCACGAAAGCCGACACGGTGAACATTGTCGGCAAATGGGTTGCCACAAAAGAGTATTATGAGGAAACGGGGGACTGGTTTGTGGCTTTTCTAAGTGATGATGAAAATTATGCAGTGGTATTGGACTATATCTCCAAGTCTTTTACCGGTTCGTTCACCACAGCGGACTTTGATATGCAATATACCTATATCGCTGACTACACTACCGGCAAAAAGGTAGAAATCGGACTTGATTCGCTGGTGGCAACCATCACGGAGACTGCTGATTTCACCGACATCAAGGTTATCGGTCGTTCGGAGGAAGGTGTGATCTACGACATCCATATGCATCACGACGTGATACACCCCAAAGACACGGTAAACCTGGTGTTTACGCAAGAGCAGGTACGCCTGGACACCGAATCGGACAACTGGTTCCAGTTCGAGGGTAAGAACGGAAAGAAATCGGTTTCGCTGATGATTGCCTATAACAATGGTGCCATAGCGGGGGAATATACGATGTATGATTTTTATCCTGCATCGGGATTTTTCTCCGGTTTCTCTTATACCGACGAGGAAAACGATATATGGGTGGACTATCTTGACGAGGCGAAAGCGACCATTACCCTTAGTAACCGCGTATATCATATCAACGCCTCTATGATAGGCAACGACAGCCTGTTCTACAATGTGGAGATGACGTATGCGCTGCCTGTCCCCACCGACACGATTGACGTGGCTATCAACAACCTTGACTATGTGGATTTGACCGGTTTTCTCGGTGCATTCTGGTTGGAGGGCAACAATGCGGACTACGTGGTCAACCTCACTATCGGTGCGGATGCTATGGTCAGCGGTACGTACGAGGTGGAAACCACCAAACTCATCAACACAAGCAAGACCCCTGCGGACACCATCGGCGTAACGGAAGCCACGGCTGACGTAACGGTTGACGCCGACGGCAACGTAACGGCACAAGCGGAAGCATTCGGCAGCAACAACATATTGTACCGCATCAGTATGGCATTCGTGGTTCCCGAACCGACCGACACCGTTTCTATCTCGTTTGACCACGCAGCCGAGTTGGTTCATTATGCAAGTTACGGCGAATACGGAATGGAGAACCGAGACGACAAACACATCGCTGCCGCCTATGTCTATGCCGACAAACCGGAAGGCACTTTCGAGGGTAACTATTTCGACCGCTACTACTCCGGCGTAGGGTTTATCAACGGCACAGACACCACCATCGTGCATGCGCTGGCCGGCAAGGTAACGCTCACCCAGAAAGCAGACACCACGCTGATGTATGCCGAGATGGTCGGCGAAGACTCCACCCTGTACAAGGTATCGATGTTCTACGCCCTGCCCAAAGCAAAAGACACGGTAAGCATCGTGGTACCCGCAGCGGAGACAACCAACCTCCTGTCTAACGGACTATACCAAGTACACGGCTACACCGCAGACAGCGTTTATTATATCTCCGTTACACCGCAATCTTCGCAGGTGGCAGGCACCTTTAATGTCTACGACCTGAGTTCGAAATACTCCGGTATCCAATACTTTGACAAAGACTACAATGTGGTAACGGTTTCGTTCTTGGGCGGTTCCGTAACGGCGACTATGACTGCAGACAGCATCATCACGATGCAAGGTGCTTTGCTCGGCTCGGATACCATCCTGTACAACGTGAAACTCACGGGTAAACTTGTCCCGGAGGATACCGGTATGGACTATGACTCCAAAGAAGGGGAAGTGAATATCACCTACACAGGAGACCAGATCAAGTTCACTGACAAGGTGACGGAAAAAGGTCAATTGTATGTAACGCTGACCGCAGGAACGGATTACACGTCTCTCCTTTTCTTTGTCGAGGCTGTTGACCCCGCTATCACCATTCCGGCAGGCACCTACACCATCGACGACTCGTACGAAACAGGTACACTACTGGCAAATCCGGGTGTGCAAAACGGAAGCATCTATCCTTCTTTCTATGGTCAATTGACTTCCGAGGGTATCGGGGATCCGATATTCTTCCTCATCTCCGGTACGGTGAAAGTGGAGAACAAAGGCGGCAAATTGTACTTCGAAATCAACGCAAAGAACTCGTATGACCGTCCTATCCACATTATCTATACCGCCTCTTCTACAGGCATAGAAAACAGTACGGTTGCTGCTCCCGCAGTACGCAAAGTGATAGAGGACGGACAACTGTTCATCCTGCGCGGCGAGGAGAGATTCAATGTATTGGGTGCTAAAATACAATAAGCACACTTAATACCCTGACTGAAAAAGAGGCTGTCTAACAAGTTAAAAAGGATACCTGTTCTTCAGAAAAAGATTGCTCTTGACGACGCGAGCCACGTCGTCTCCCACAAAAAAAAGAGGCTGCCTGTACAATCAGGCAGTCTCCTTTTTATACTCCTATGTCTTTATGCTAACCGTATCGGGTGATACGTTATCTGATATGCGATGTTTAGGTTGGCACCAAGGGTCTCCTATGCCTCGTCGAAATGGACTTGCGACATTGAAACTCGTTATACGATTTTTAGGTCGCCGTCATTTCTCCTCTCTGTCTTAGGAGTTCTACTCAAGCCACGGAGGATGCGCTTTCGCTATGGCACTCAGGGCGCGTGGGGCGTATAACGACGCGGGACGCGTCGTCTCCATACAGAGTATAGGCATACGGTTTGGGGCAAACCGACCGCGGGCGAGGCGCCCGCGTCCCCGGGGATGGGTTGCAGGGAACACGCCTGATATGCGATGTTTACGATACTGTTGGTATCCTGTTTCTGACCGTATGCGCCTGTCCAGACAGGGTGCATAAAAGACAAAAATGCACGTTTATAAACAAATTATGCTACCAAATGTTGCATATTCAAAAAATTTGCTGTACATTTGCAATCGATTTCACTGTATTGATTGCATAATTATTGCATAAGCAGTGTCGGATTAGTTTTTTTAACAAACAAAAAAACAATACATTTATGAAAAAACTTTTCTCTCTTGTATGCGCAGCCGCTATGGTATTGAGCGCAAGTGCCGCCCCGCAGTTTGCCACACGGGTAGCAAAAAAGAACATGGGGGGGGTAAACAGAACATTACCCGCCGTTGAGTACACCGACTTTAACCACAGCCGCCTTGTAGCCGCTCCCGCAACGGGTATCAAGAAAGCCCCTGCCGCAGTAAGCAACGGCAAGATTGTGGCAGATTATGCGCAGGCGATGTTCCTTTCTACTTCGTTTACGGGCAGCAGTTACGCAATGTACGAGTTTGATTTCTTCAGCGGAGAAGATTTGGCCGCTTATGTGGCTGTCAAAGCCAACAGCGACAGCAGCAAATTGGTAGGCAACTATTCGCTGTTGAAAGGTAAAGTAGTGGTTGCAGCAGGCGATACAACAGATATTACTTCCGGGTCGATAGCCGTTACCTACGTAGCCCCGAACTATCACTTTGCGCTGAACGCGGTATGCGCCAATGGGCAGACCTACACTATGGATTTGGACTATGCCGCGGCTGATTTGTATGCCGTAAACTATCTGCTATACTATACGTTTGGTGAGTACTATCTTCAGTATTGTCTCATAGAACTGAATGATGCCCCGTTTGTACCGACCGGCAAGACCATTGACATTGTTATTCCTGGTATAAGTATCCTGACCGACAACACCGGAACGGATGGTTATTTTGAGATTACGGGCTATGATGCCCCCTACTACGTGGTACTGGCTATCAATTCCAACCAAGTGGCAGGCACCTACGGCAAAGCGGATTTTGACTACAATTATAGTGCCATTATCGACTACAGCAGCGACGAAGGAACCGAAATTGCTCTGAAAAAATATGACAGCAATACGGCTACCGTCAGTGTAAAAGGCGATACTACCTTTGTGGACGCATCCGTAATGGGCAAAGACGGCAACATCTACCACATCACGATGAAGCATTACGTTCCTACTCCGACACAGACCATTAACATAACCCTCCAGGGCACAATGGACTCCTATTCGTATGCCGATAATGGTCTTATCAAGTTTGCTGCAGAAGATGATTCGTATATTCTCTCCCTGATTCTGCCAAGCGAGGCGGGTACATACGCTTTCAGTGATATCGCCCTTATGAACAACTCTACATATAGTTATTTGGGCGACCTGAAGACCGGATATATCATTGAGATAGTGGACGCTTCGCTGACTATGACAAGCCAATACGCCATCACAGGCTATTTAATCAGCACGGACGCACGTAAGTTCAACCTGAACTTCTCCCTCTGGGGAACCGCTATTGACAACACCAAAGCCGATGGTGCAAAGGCACAGAAAGTGCTGCGCGACGGACAACTCGTGATTATCAAGAACGGCGCAGAGTACAACGCCCTCGGTACGCAACTCCGATAACAGACGTTTGGAATTTTGATTTGCAGGCTTCCGCATTGTGGGCGGGAGCCTGCTTTTTTTTGGCGGGCAGCCATGGCACCCGCACAAAATAATAGCATAATAAACGTGAGTTCGAAATAAAAATCCTTTGCCGTCAAGCGGCAAGAAATCTGAGTAAATCTTTGATTTTACATCCATAAATTGACATAAATTTTATCAGGGCAACCGCATCAAAATAGTAGCATAATTAGTTAATTTTGAAAGAATAA
>ERZ808275.342-NODE-342-length-20775-cov-4.053861_pt1 | contig 20775 bp, 5 predicted proteins | sample MGYA00520894_ERZ808275 | MGnify/ENA primary metagenome ERZ808275 (study PRJEB31516, sample SAMN03275598) | gut metagenome | biome: mammalia-associated habitat; material: feces | host: Papio cynocephalus | place: Kenya | collected 2012-08-03 ...
TTTTATAAAGCTAAGAGGCAGGCAGAAGTGATTCTCCCTGCCTTCTTTTATTTTCCCTGCTTTTTTATAGGTCGAAACATTGTTGTCATTAGCAAGCAGAATGGGAACTTATGTTAGAGGAAACCACTCCCACTTTTTGTAATATTTACAAATCTATTTGTAAAACTAAGTTAAATTAAAGGAATTTAAATCAAATAACACCCGTTTCGTCTAATCTATATAGAGCATTTTGCCAAGTTTTATCTTTTTTTATTATATTTGCATAAAGAGATTAATCAGAGTCTATATAAGTACCATTGATGATGTAAATGGTGACAACAACCTAAAATCATAAAGATAAATAAACCGTGCGATATAACATAATACTTTGCACAATGTTCCTTGGAGTCTCAATGAGTGCCACAGCGCAGATCAGGACAACTGATAGCGTCTTTGTCAATCATTCTCGCCCCATACAATTCATTGTCAACAAGATAGACATCAGTGAAGAAGATCGCCAATGGATTACTTCGACATTGATACCAGAGTTGAAAGCTTTGGGCAAGAGGGGTATTGTGCTCGGTAGAGTCACGGCATCCCCAGAAGGTCCTACGGACAACAACATCCGCCTCGCCAAGCAACGCAAGGTATCCATGAATGTGCTGCTCAATGGCTACGGCATTAGTTCCGATCGCATACGCTACGATGTGGTGTCGGAGGACTTTCCCCTCTTACGCACTCTGATGTGGATGAAGCAAGATGCCAACTACTCCATCGTCAACCAGCTGATGGAGCGATACGTAGGAAACAACTCGCAACTCAAGAAGGCTATGGTGCAATATGACAATGGCAGACTCTGGCAATATGTACTTCATCAGTACTTCCCTCTGCTTCGAGCCGTGCGCATCATGGTCATCGACGAGAAACTCGTGGAAGAGGTTCCCCTGGCAGAGAAGGTAAGGGATTTAGGTACTCTGCTGCCCTATCCCATCATCAATACCAAGAATGTGTACGTCCATGCGGTAGTACCACATAAGCAGGATCCTCTGATCGTTGAAGAGGCACGCCGTGAGTTTCTGAGCGTGAAGACTAATTTGCTCTTTGACTTTGCATACATGCCGGGCTATGATCGTTTCTGTCCGATACCCAACGTGGCGATGGAGTATTATCCTGTCAAGGGTCACTTCACCTATGGGGCTAGTTTCGACGTACCTTGGTGGCAAGACTACGACGCACACAAATATTTTCAGGTACGCAACTATCAGATTCACACCCGCTATTACCTGCGAGATGGTTCACTCTTTGCAGGTAAAGGTGACAACCTGAGGTTCAAGCGGCGTCCTGGTGAGGGAGCGGCATACAAAGGTCTCTACTTCAGTGCATACGCACAGGCTGGACTCTATAGCATCAGCTTCGATGCGAACCGTGGATGGGAAGGAGAAGCATGGGGAGCTGGGCTCGGAATGGGATATGTGGTTCCTTTGAGTCGCCGACAGCATTGGCGACTAGAGTTCGGGGTGCAAGCGGGCATCATGCAAACGGACTATGACCCATACAAATGGCTCTGTCCCATTGATGCCGATTCCGACAAGAAGCAGTATTACTACAAGTGGTACGGCAATGCACAGGACTTTAAAAAGCGGCAACATCGCTATACTTGGTTTGGTCCTACCCGTGTGGAGATTACATTAAGCTATGACCTACTCTACCGTCGCAACCACAAGAAAGGCATCAGCTTCAGAAGCTACGAGTTTGTTACCAATCCCGACAGAAAAAGCCTCCAACAGAAAGGCTATCAAAAATGATGATGCTAAAGGATTCCCAAGAAATTGAGAAGTAAAAGTAAATGATAAAATCAGATATAACGCAATGCAACATATCAGAAAGTACATAGTTAGAGGTTTTCAGGTTGTGAGAAGGAATGCTTGCAACATGGCCACCGCCTTGTGCTTTTCCATCATCGGCAGTACGATGGTCAGTTGCGTGCGTGAGCCTGAACTTCACCTCCATGAGGGAAATGACATAACGATGAAGTTGCCGGAAATTCAACTGAACCTTGATGTGATGTGGAATTATCTCTTCAAGTATGACGTGGAGTACGACTGGCAGGCGGAATGGTTCTACGGATGGGACGAGACCGACAAGAGTCTCTTTGGCGAGATCGGCTACACCGAGCCTACAGCCTTTGACATCCGCCGATATTTCAACGGTAAGACCCCATCGGCTAGTCACACGGCTCCCTACAAGCACTATATTACAGGGCACACGCTCTCAGCCAAGTACGACTACGGATTCTGGGATTTCCTGGCGTGGAACGACATCCAGACATCGGATGGTGTGCAGAGTGTTCGCATCGACGAGACATCGACCTACGACTATGTGACGGCAAGTACGGGTCAGACGATGCATTCTGCCGCCTACAATGCCCCAGCCTATACGAGAGCTTTCTATCAGCCTGAGGAACTGTTTGCTGGTTACGAGGACAAGATTGACATCAACGAGAATCTCGATGGTTTTGTCTATGACGTGACTACCAACACGTGGGTGCGACAACTTCACATGACCTTGCAGCCCATGACCTACATCTATCTCTTGCAGGTCATCCTGCACCACAACAACCGCAACAGCCGCATCATCACTTCCATAGACGGTAGCGCCAACCTAAGCGGAATGGCAAGAATGGTGACCCTCAACACAGGGCAGACGGGCGATGATGCTATCACGGTGAACACGAATATGCGCATGAAGTTCGACCAGAAGGGTAAGGATGGCGGGACGATCGACATCATTGGCGGCAAGGTGCTGACATTTGGCATCCCGAAGCTCAACCCCTACCAACTTGACACCCGTAGTTACACGGAGTCCCTGAAGAAGGTAGCGGATGCAGACCTCAACAATCGCCACTATCTAGAAGTGGAGATGCAGTTTTACAACGGCATGGACTCCACCTTTGTCTTCGATGTCACCGACCAAGTGCGCAAACTCTATCGGGGCGGTGTCATTACGGTGGAATTAGACATGGACCACGTCCCTATCCCCTCTCGCTCGGGCGGTTCTGGCTTCGACGCTGTAGTCAAGGACTACGAAGAAAAAGAATGGGAGTTCGAGATGTAAAAGAAAAGAGGTTATAATTAGAGATGAAATATAATGTATAGATAATGAGATACTACATATATATCATGACATATTGTATATAGTTGATGGGCAATGCCAGTAGTTGATGAATCAATGTCAGTGCTATCAATGATACGATATTTACTAACAAACGGATTCATAAATGGAATTCATGAGATACGAACGAGAAAAGTGAATGATATTTTAAATATAAAAATAATAACTTAAACTCATAAAAAGATGAAACATTATTTTCTTTTTGCAGCCGCTTTACTTGCTCTTGCGAGTTGCTCAAGCGATGATATCCTTGGCGGCGGTCAGAATTCAGAGAATGCCACTTCTGCCATCCAATTCGGTAGTGAGACGGGTAAGATTACTCGTGCAGTCGATAATAAGAGTGGAGGTGATGCAGCAGGTCTGCTTGACAACAACTTCGTCGTTGTTGGTTACAAAGGTAATGCAACTGATGCCGCTAACACAGGCCTTGTCTTCGACCACTACAATGTGAACTACAAAGACGGTTCTGCAAACACGACTGAATCCAACACCAAGAATTGGGAGTATGTAAACCAAGACCAAAAGGTGAGAGGAACAAATCCTGAAAAGAAACTTGCTGGAGATGCAGTTACAGCTCAGACCATCAAGTACTGGGATAACTCTGTTAAAAGCTACGACTTCCTTGCTTTCTCTATGGGTAAGGGAAAGACCACTGATGGAAATAAGACTTACGCTACTCCAACCGCAGTTAAATCTGACAAACTTAAAGATGATGCTTACACACTCACAGGTGATGCGAACACTTTGGGCGAGTGCTACATCTCTGACATCACAACGGTAGAAAAAGTATCTAAAGGCTATGTCAATAACGCTGTAACCATGAATTTCCGCCATGCTACCAGTAAGGTACGTATCGCCCTCTACGAGACTGTTCCTGGCTACGTCATCAGTGATGTGAAGTTCCATGATGCAGCATGGACAAATGGCGTACAATACACTGAAGGCAAAACAGAAGGTACTCTCTTCGGAACTTTCAATAAGAAAGGTACGATGACTGTTTACTTCCCAACAACAGGTACAGCCCAAAAGTCTAACTCTGATTACAACAAGGCGCATGTAAGCTTTAAGGCTGATACAGAAGATGGTACAGAAAAGACTATCAGCTTCGGTACTGTAAACTACGGCAATGCCAAGGAAGATGCTATCTCGGAAGGTGCTACTTACCTCAGCCAGACTGCAGCAAATCCTTCTTACTGTGGAGACAAAGCAAATAACCAAACTTACTATCAGACAGTACTCCCTGCAGAGAACGCAAGTCAACCTGCATCTATCCGCATCGACTATAAGTTGACCGCCACCGATGGTTCTGGCGAAGTTATCAATGTGAAGAATGCTACAGCTACAGTACCAGCTTCTTACACCGCCTGGAAACATGGCTACGCATACACTTACATCTTCAAGATTTCCCAGAACACCAATGGTACAACAGGTACTCCAGGCACTGACGACCAAGGTTTGACAGCCATCAGCTTCGACGCTGTTGTACTTGATGACGAGATGACAGGCAAGCAGGAGACTATCACTACTGTTTCTACTCCTTCTATCACAACTTACGGCTATAACTCTACGACTGGTAAGGTTACTACAAATCAGAACGAGTATGAGGTTGGCACAGAAATCTATGCTACCGCATTCGTACCTGCAACAAAAACTGGAAAGGCAACAACAGCTGCTCCTAAGAATCTTTACACTGTAACTATTGATGAAGGTGCAGCACAGTCAATCAATGAGGCCACTGTAGCTAATGCCCTCAAGAATGGTGTTAAGACACCAGAAGGTGAACCTACATCATGGACTGTATCGGATGCAAACGGCAAGAAGTTGACAGTAACCACTGCAACAGGAGAAACTGTTAATGAAGTTCCTACAGAGGATGGTCACAAACTTACTGTCAATGCCCTCAAGTGGACTCCAGATGCAGCTGCTATCTATGCAGTGGAATACGAGTACACTGATGCAAATAGTGAGACTCAGAAGGCATACAAGATTGTGAAGGTAGTAGCCCCAACACCAGCTACACCAGGAGAAAACGAAGACGAGTAATCCTTTCAACAAGGAGAAAACTACGTTTAGATTTTCCCTTGTCTTTACAGACAGGAAAAGGAAAGTATAACACAAGTCGGGCGGGGGGCTGTTTTCCCGCCCGATTCATTTAAGCAATGCCGTCGCGATAAAGACGACAAAACTCCATAAACTCGTGGTCATCTACAGAGGAGCCGAAATGGTGGCTTGCGAGGAAATAAAATGAATATTCAATTATAATGAACATACGCTACCTATCTATAATAGCTCTCATGGCATTGTGCCTCGTGGCCTGTTCCTCATCGAAACAGGACGATCCATTAGTCCCTGAGCCAGAGCCGACTCCAACCCCGACACCAGACCCACAAATAGTCAGCATCAACTTCGGTGGAAAAAGCGGAAGTTGGACGGACGCGCCTGTCTCTCGTTCCGCAAGCAATACGACTTCTACAGGTCTGGAGACGCTGTATCAATCTTTCAAGGTTTGGGGATATAAAGCCACTTCATCTTCCGAAGGAAACAACAGCACTAACCCAACGACACAAAACGTCATGGACGGATATATCGTCAATTACGTCAAGAACACGACAGAATCAACATCCTCAAACACAGCAGATTGGGAATATGTAGGTATTTCCAATCCCAACCTTTTGTCCCCCCAGACTATCAAGTACTGGGACTATGCGGCGGAAGACTATCGCTTCTTCGCCTATGCTGCCCAACCAAACACTATAGCCAAGGTCACGACAAACGACATGACCGCCTCAGATGGAACAACCAGCAAATACCTTTCCATCTCCCTTCCCATAGCATATTCCGAGAATGCCAATGCAAGCGTTGTACCTTACGCAAGCGAACTTTGGTATTCCGACAATCATACGACCACGGAGAAGTACGGCAAATGCGTAACCCTTACCTTTGCCCCACTCGCCGCCAAGGTGCGATTCAAGTTCACTCTTCCCGAAAGCATTATCTCCGCCAACATCACAGATGTCAAGTTCCAAGACAATCGCTACATCACCAGTCCTACAAAGGCAGATACTCCACTGGGAGGCAACATACAGGTTTTATATCCTCTCGCGGGCAAACCGAGCGACACTTCGCCACAATATACCTGGAACAAGGACGATGTCACACAAACGGGGCAACTCATATTTACGATGGCAGACAACTGGTACATCGTACCGCCAGTAGGTTTGTTGACTGACTATGAACAAGGTCCATACACCATCAACGCCCTCATCGACGGAAAAGAATCATCAGCCACGGTTCCCTCTGCTTATATGCAATGGAGACCAGGGTTCCAATATACGTATGTCTTTAAGATTACAAAAGCCGACACGAGCATTACCTTCGACGAACTGCAAGTGGAGCAATGGCTCCCTGGCAGCAACATCGACAATGAAGGAAGTGGTACCGTCGGGTGGTAACAACCTGTATTCTCATGCCCCTAACGCATGGGAATACAGGCAATATAGCGTCGGGTTCGGATATTCGGACCCGTTATATATTGCGCGCACGCATACACGTGTAATTACGCAAAGAAAAAACTAGATGATATAAACGTAAAACAAGATAAAACTTAATAGCATGAATCAATATATGAAAATAATACCAAAACAGAGCATCGCGCTCATCCTTCTCTCAGCCCTTACGGCGTGTGAGAGCGGTGGCGATATGCCGATACAGCATGCCGACGACTACAGTACAATGACTTTCTCGGTGCAGTCGGAGCGACTCGTCAGCCGTACCAATCCCTACGAAACATACGACCCAGCCAAGCACCCTACTACAATGAGTGTGTTTGGTTACCATGACAATCAACTCACCGACCCGATATTCAACAATACATTGGTGACTTACAATGCCACGGAAAAGTTATGGGACTATGACGGCAAACGACAATGGGATGATTACAAGGGCATAAGCAAGACCTTCGACTTTTTCGCAGCCATGCCGAATACAGGAGAAAACCAACTCGCCCCAACAGAGGAAACTCTATCGAATCCAACCACGGCAAGTTTTGCCTACACGCTGTCCCTACCATTCTCAATCCCTAAAATGGGAACAGGATCTACCGCCCAGTCAGCCCCCTTGCTGTACGATGTCACACAAGCTCCTCTCATTTGTGCTCATCCTGAGCACAAGGCAGGAACAAATGCCACAGGTAATCAATTCACGTTCGAAAGAACCATCAAGTTCCAGTTCGACCAGACGCTCACGGGCTACAAACTCCTTTTCATGCTCGACAAAAAAATGGGAGCCATTCGACAATTCCGCATCAAGAAAATTGCGCTCTCAGGAGAACTTGCCACTTCGGGCATTGTAAATAGGACCTATACTTGGAACGGCAGCGAATGGACTGCAGGCGACAGAATCTGGAAAAACATCCAACGGACAAAATTCGACAAGGAGCAGCCTTTCGTAATCGTTTCTGCATCCACGAACGAAGGAAGCAGCTCGAAAGAAGGAAGCAACACCGCTGGTAGCTCGGAGGATTTAGTAGTAACAAGTCAGGATTACTCCCAATGGGGAGCGACCTTCTACACCATCCCCGACTCGAAGTTCAATCCGACGATTACAGTGACCTACGATGTAGAACTGACAGCAGAAAACGGAAACACAGTCGTGACCAGGAAGAACATAACCTCGGACATCACGTTCAACAAGGCTAACTTCGACAAGTTGACAACGGGCGGCATGGCACTAGTGAACTCCATCAGAATCCTCATCCAGCCCCGCTACCTCTACGTTTTGGGAGACGATGATGCCTACACAGGACATTTACTCGTAGAATAAATCTTAAAAATATCATAACGCAAACAAACATACTATGCATATTTCACAACATACCATCAAAAAACAAGGCTTCATCAGAACGTGGTTCTGTCTTCTGACGCTGCTTCTCTCTTTCGGCGCTAGCTTTGCGCAAGAGAACATGGTAGCAGTAGAAAATGGTAGCTTCACCCCAAGCGGCTGCATCGAAACAAACGATAGCGTCGCTTCGGCAGACACCACCCGATCAGCTGCCCGCTCCTCCAGAGCTGGCGAGGAAACCACCACCCAAAAGTATTATTCCATCGACCTCTACGCCACAGAATATGCGGGCGGAACAGGTACGAAGGATGATCCATATCAGATTAACAGCGACCTGCAACTTGCCCGATTGGCTCACGAAGTGAACAACGGTGTGAGCACAGTGGGCAAATATTACAAATTGACCAACAACATCGTCCTCAACAAGGGGCTGTGGATGCCTATCGGTACCACGACCAACAAGTCAGGAAAAGACTTTGGCTTCCAAGGCAAATTCGATGGCGAAGGTCACTCCATCAGCCAGATGCATATCATCTGGACCAACGAGACTGGATTGCAGGCTAGGTGGGGATTGTTTGCCAAGATTAAGGGTAATGGTAACAACGAGAGCGGATATGCATCCGTCAGCGACCTGATTATCGAGGACGGAACCGTGGAGATGCAAAAGGGATTTACCCCGAAAGGCTCAACTGTCATCAAGCTCGGTGTACTGGCTGGAGAGATGAACCCAAATTCCGAAATCAGCAACATCATCATCCGCAACTCCATCGTCACCGACAACGAAGAGACTTATACCACCACCTGTCCTTATCGTGTGGGTGGCATCGTGGGCTATTTTGACAATGACTCTTACAGAATTTACAACATCGACGCTGAGACGGAAGTCAATATGCTAGTGAACGCCAAGTGCAACACGAAAGTAAGAATAGCCTCAGGTTTCGGTAACGTCAGTGGATTCGGAACCAACAACTCATATTCCATCGCTCCAACCAATGTATTCGTACATGGCAATGGCGTGAAGACCAATATTTCCAACACCAATTGCAATGTGGGAGGTGTAATGGCATTCTTCGAGACTACTTACAAAGGCAACTTGCCAGAAACCAACAAAAAGACACTATTCTTCACCAAAGCTAACAAGGCTACCGGAACCAACGCCTACAACTTCGGTACGGAAAAGGTGTATAACGATTTCATCGAGAAATTCATTGGCATGACGAACCAATTCATCAAGGACAAGAACTTGGACAGAGAAACTTGGAGCTATACTGGCAATGGTCAAGCTTCGTTCATTACCACGAGCGTGAAAGTAACCCGTGCCAAAAGCGATGTACTCACCGTCGAATTGAAAGACGGAACCATCTCTACAGCTTCTTTCGACTGGTATGTATCAAGGGACAACCAAAATTTCCTGAAAGAGGGAACCGCAAGCAACTCTTTTACTTTGACTCGAAAGACCTACGAGCAATATGTCTATGCCGTCAGCTCAGATGGCAGCATACAAACAGCTACTGCCGTTGTCAAGCCTATCCATGTATCAGCTACGCTTAAGTCTGAGAAAGATGCATCAACAGGTAAAACGACCTATACCATCAGTGCAACCAACGACACAGGTGTCAGCAACGATGCTCTCGGACTCAACTTCAACTACCAGTGGTACAAGGGTGCAGAAGAATTGATAGGTAAGAGAGATTCTTCTTTCGTTCGCCCAGAAGATGCATCCAATAGCGACATATTCAATTGCCACGTCACAGCAAAAAGTGATACGCTTGTTTTGTTAACAGATACTTTGTACGCTACCACCGTGGTCTATCTATGTCCAAAGACCGTAATCATTAACGGCACCACTTACAACGAAGGAGATGATGTTAATAATGATGGCTACACGGCAGCCACTCCAGTTAAGACATGGAAACAAGCCTACACCCAGCTCAACAAGAATGGTAGTTGGGATGAGAATGTCATCGTGCTGATAGGTACGAGCGATGAGAGCGTGACCAACAACTACACCAATGGTTTCAACATCACAAACAATTATCAAGGTGCCAACATCATGGACGAAAGCGCTTGGGAGAGCGCCAAAAATTCCCCACTCTGCCGCAATACCACCATCACAGGAAAATGGGATGACAAGGACTATGAAGGAACGATCAACATCACTAGCGACGAAATCGGCTTGCCTCTTTGGGGAGACACCCGCTTCGAGAACATCACCTTCGCCAAGACAAATAAGGGTACTTCCTACAAGAACATCTACTGCCAATACCACAACCTGGAGATGGGCGAAGGAATATGGGTGACGGGCTTTAACGTCAACGCTCCAGAATATGGCACGGTGGATGGCGCTGTAACAAACGCACTCCAGATATTCGGTGGCTTCAACAACGATGGCCGTTTCTATCCATTGAGAACGAAAGCAAACTTTGAGAAATTCGAGAAAGCCATGCCTCATGGCAAAGAAGGATTCAGCATCAACATCAAGTCGGGATTCTATTCTTGCGTCTGTGCCGGTGGTCGCCATTCTGGTTCTTCAACCAAACTGAACGGACTCATGGGAACTCCCAATATGCCTATCAAATGCCGCATCAACATCGATATCGACCGTGATTGGAACGATGAGCACAATGAACTTAGATGGGTTCAACCTTTTCGTGGTGGCGCCTCACAAGAAAGGAAAAACGACTATGACGTTGGTATCATCCTTGCCGGCAACCACGAGGGTGCCATGATAGGCGACGTTGACATCACCGTAAAGAGCGGTATGGTGGCACGTATCGCCAACGGTTCGTTAGGTAACGATCGTGAAATCGTCTTCTCCGACAATAACGGAAAGCATCAATTCCCTTTCAACACCTACATGGGAAGAGCCAACATCCTCCTAGACCCTGCCCACTCTGCAAACAACAAGAGCGAAGACATAAATCGTCGTGTCATCGTCACGGAGCTATATGGTGGAAGTACAGGACGTGGACAAAATGAAACCACCAAGGTAAACAACCCTTTCTATGGTCTTAGCACAATCACCATCAATGGTGGCACCTTCGAGATTCTACCTGGAACAGAAGATCAAAAAAAGAAAATTCTGTGTGGAATCTTCGGTGCTGGCGCAGGTGGTATGAACGGTATCGGTTATGGCGAGGACAAAGCCCTAACCCATACACCAGACAAATATATTCCTTACTGGAATGCCACAGAGGATGCGATATATTATGACACTTATGAGAAAGCTAAGAACAGCTTGGTTCATTTTACTTGTCACAATGCAAGCAATGACAATCCTACAGATGTTGACCCAGAGAAAACCAACACACAAATCATAATCAATGACGGTGTGTTTGGTGCTCCATCCCAACCTATCGACGGCATTTATGCAGGCGGTAGCGGCTACATGAGCCCTTCTTTGTGGCGTGTATATGGCATACCAAGCGAATATGGTGGAAACGTCTATGGAAAAGTAGGCACAACCGTAGCCTCGCTAACCATCAACGGCGGAACTTTCTATTGCAAAAATGGAATCTTTGCCGCAGGACGTGGCACGGATTATTACTACCATAGCAATCCATACAATGGCACAGCCGCTAACTACACAGCCCTCGGAAAGACCTACGGAAATGTGGAGTTGAACATCAGAGGCGGAAGTTTCCACTGCCCTATCTTCGGTGGTGGATATGGTGTGGCAGACTCAAAATTAAATGCCAACGACTCTACCATCAACACCCTCTCAGACATGGCTCGCCTCTATGGTCAGTCATACGTCACCATCAATGGCGGAACATTCTATGACAACATCTACGGTGGTGGCGACATGGCTGTAGTGGAATACCATGGCGCTGACATGGCTACCAACCTGGTTATCGGCGATAAGGCAGACATCCGTGGCTCTATCTTCGCTGGCGGTAACGGAAGAAAGAAACGCATCGACATAGATGAAAATGGCAATGCCATTGCCGACAAGAAAGTCGTCATCGCCAATGATACCCGCAAGCCTGAAGATGTGGGCAAGGTCATCGGCTCTACCAGCGTCTTCTTCCAGGGTTCCACAGCTCAAGCCCCTTCTGTATATGGTGATATTTACGGAGGCGGCAACCTCGCACAGGTAAACGGCGACACCTACGTCAACATCTATGCCGGTAACCTCGCCGGTCAGGTATTCGGCGGAGGAAAAGGTAGAATCCTCGACGACAATGGGAATGCATTAGATCCTAGCCTCTATACCTATGCCGACATTACAGGAAGTACTGATACACAAGACAATACAAGTGTACAAGACAATACTCAAGTACAAGACAATAATACCAAACTGGGCAATACCCATGTCACCCTGGCGCAAGACTTTGGTGGTCAGAGCGGTGACGATGATGGAAAGATGCAAGACAATTTCTCCATCAACGTGATATGGAACAGGTTGTGGGATGCCACAGCCAACGATAACCAAGGAATGTTCTTGGGTTGGGATAAGTCTGTCAAGGAAGAGATTGCCGACGAAGAAGAAAAGAAGAATTTCAACGTCGATCAGTCTGCCTTCTTCTCAGAAGGAAAGTTTGTCAACCCTCATAACATCTACGGCGGAGGCAACCTCGCCTGCCGAGTTTCAGGCAAGGCTACCGTGGAGGTACTCAAGGGAATGACTCCTTTCTCACTCCTCAAGACCGATGAGTGGAAGTCCTCCTACACCGACAACAAGAACCCTCACTTCTCTGTCTTCGGCGGTGGATATGGTACCAACACACTTGTAGGTAGTACCGATGTCACAGTAGATGTTGAAGGAGACTACGGCATCTACAATGCAGAGGCAGATGATGATGACGAACAGCTCGCCAAACCTCACAAAAATAAAGTTGGCAAGAATGCTGCAAGTAGAGCTGCCGACAACGAGAAAGAAATGCCTGTTTTCGACAACTCGAAGGGTATTCCTAACTTCACCGTTCACAGCGTGTTCGGTGGTGGATACGCAGGTAAAGTCAATGGCGACACCCATGTGCTGGTAGATGGTCAGACCTTCCTGCATCGTGTCTATGGAGGTGGATTCGGCAACCCTGAAGCTACATCTGCAGACGATATGTCTGGACAGGTAGGTGGCGATACCCAAGTACAGGTACATGGAGCCAAGACCTACGGCGACATCTTCGGCGGTGGAGCAGGCGTGGCTCCTACGAGCACCAACAACACCTATATCTATTTCACTGAAGTGGCACGAGTGCTTGGTACAACCGAGGTCGAGGTAGCTGACCAAGCCAATGTCTATGGCAAGGTGTATGGTGGCGGCGACATCGCAAACGTGGGTCCTGCCGACGCTGACTACACGAACCCTGCTGACTATTCCAAGGATCGCCCCGTGAGTCAGACCCAACTCGATGACTCCAATAATGGCAAACCTATCAAGGAGAATGCTTACATTCACTCCAACCACCGCAGCTTCGTCAACATCATCGGTGGCGACATCTATGGAGCCGTCTTCGGCGGTGGCAAAGGTCTCACCAAGAAAGACGCTAAAGAGTATGACAAAGTGGGACGTATCAACGGCAACACCCTCGTACACGTAGCCAATACCAACAACAATTATGAGGTAGCTGCCGAGACCACGAACAGCCATAACGGAGTGGCGACAGAAGCCATGGACAGCCAGGGCTACAGCGTACCTTACATCTGGAACCGTATCTATGGCGGTTGTGCCTATGGTACCGTCAACGGCAACACCCTCGTACACATCGAGGGCGGTATGCTCGGACTTAACATCTTCGGTGGCGGCTACGGCAGCGTGCCATTGACTGATGTAACAGAGGATGAGACAAATGGTGTTTCCACTGATATGGAAATCCTCAACCAGGTGCTTGGCAAGAAAGACACCAAACTGGAGGGAACCTACGCCAATATCCTGGGAAACACCAAGGTGATGATGGACGGCGGCACCTGGCTCTGGGACCGTAGTGCCGATATCGAAGGCAGCATCACGACATGGATTGCCGCCCAAAATGGCAGTGCGAAAATCTGCAATACCCTAGACGAGTTCAAGGCCATCGTCTATGACATCAAGCAAGGACATTGCCGTGCCGAACTGACAAATCCACTGGCGGTAGCAGCACTCGACAGAATCATGAGAGACGAGAGCACAAACAAGTTCTTCAAAGTTGACACAAGTGGAACGACATTTACAGGCAGATTCACCAAGAACCACAACATATTCGGAGGAGGCAACCGCGCTTGCTATGTAGGCACTTATGCCAACGAGCGCATCAGTGACAGCGGCAAGCCCGAAGCCGGTACAGGCACCGCAGAGGTCATCATCAACCACTCACCTGCGGCAGATTACCTCGACCAGAACGGACATACCATCAGTCTCTTGGACAACACAACCTTGCAGGGACTCTGTTGGTATCTCGCCAGCAGAAATGAGGCACATCCTCAATTCTCCGTGTTCGGTGCAGGTTATGGAGCCAACACCCAGGTGGGCAACACCAGGGTCATCGCCCAGCCGGGAGCGACGGTCAGAGAGGATGGCTCCCTTTACACCATTGACGGCAAGCAATACCATTACATCAACCAAGAGGTTGACAGACTGAAATATACAGCGTTCGAAACAAACATCTGGAACGACTACGAGAGCGTGTCCGATGAGGACAAGATACGCTATTATGGCGCATCAAGCGATGCCATGTCGGACCCTAACACCTTCAACCGTTACCATGTGAGCCGCATGGCATGGACTCTTGGCATCCCTAGCTTCACCTTCCTCCAGATACAGGGCGGTGGATTCTCGGGCTACGTCAAGGGAGACACCTATGTGGAGGCCAATAACCAGTTGGCTTGCCGCAACATCTTCGGCGGTGGTTTGGGCTATGCCCCTTATGGTACACTCGACGAGAACACCAGCAAGACTCTCGACTTCGGAACCGTGGGTGGCAACACCAAGGTATTCATCAAGTCGGGCAATGTGTCTGACGATGTGTATGGTGGTGGAGCTGGTGTCGAGTCGGTCCGTGTGAGCGATGGCGAGATTGTTGACAAGGATGCCAGGACAGGCAAGATCATCGACTTCCCTGAGATGGCTCGCGTCAAGGGCAAGAGCGAAGTCCACATCTATGGCGAGACGGTGGGACAAGTTCCTATGCTCATCGACCGCACCATCATCATCGGCAATGTCTATGGCGGTGGTGACGTAGCCAACGTGGGTACCACTGACAAAAAGGCAAGTGCCAATCAGTTGGATAAGGATGATTATGTCAACAACACCCACCCATATACCTCGCTCGTCGATATTCGTGGTGGACTCATTTTGGCACAGACTTTCGCTGGTGGCAAGGGTCGCACCCAGGCAGAATGTCACGACTACAAACAGCTCGGCGGCATCTATGGCAACGCTGCCGTCATCATCGACGATCCTTATATGCGCTACCCATACCTTGAGGCGGGAGCAGGCGCATACACGAGCACTTCCCTCAACCCATCTGCTGAGTCCTATCTGAGACACACAGATGTCAGCAACATGGAAGAGAAACTGAAGGCCAAGCTCTTCAACCGTATCTACGGTGGATGCCAGAACGGAACTATCTACGGCAATACCTACGTGGGCATCAGGGGTGGTTTCCTCTATCACAACGTCTTCGGCGGCGGTTGGGGCGACGAGGAGGGCAATGAACTCACCTCTGCCGATGTGACGGGCAACACCAACCTATTCATCACAGGTGGCGAGATGCGCCTCATCTCCTACTGGTTGCCAGACATCCGATTCTGGGAGCCGGCGACCATCAAGGGCGGAAAGATTTACTCGCCTCAGTACGACCCAGAGACCCAAAAGTTCAAGATCAACCATAATATCTATGGCGGTGGCAACCAGGTGTGCGCCATCGGCGAGATAGATGACGATAGGAAACTCTCTGGCGGCAACACCTACCTGACCATGGAGAAGGGACTCCTCAATGAGAAAACCCAAGTGGTATCAGGCGTTGAACAGACCAACTTCTTCAACTCTGCCGAGTGGGAGCAAGTATATAATAAGGTGGGGTCACCACACTTCTGCGTGTTCGGAGGTGGGTACGGAGAGAACACCATCATCAAGGGCGACACCCATCTCAACATCAAGATGGACGACCGTGGTTCATTCCATGATCCAGCTATCAACATCAAGAACGGCGAGGAATACAAGCACTTCTTCAGCGACTATTCCTTGATGGATATCGTGGGCGGTGGATATTCTGGCAAGGTTGAGGGTGAAACCTACGTCGAGGGCGAAGGCGGTGCTTTCTGCCGCCGTGTCTTCGGAGGTGGATTCTACAATTCGGTGAAGGCGACCCACGTGGAAATCAAGGCCATCGACTGTCACGATGTATTCGGTGGCGGACTGATGGGCGACGTGCTCCAGAGCACCAACGTCAACATCGGAACACTTGCCTCCTCGACATCAAATGACGAGACAAATAGTGAGTCTAGCGGCACAAAGGCGACCTTCGACAACAGCGACATCTTCATCCACGGCGACGTGTATGGTAGCAATGACGTATCGGGCTACGTGAACATGGACATCGACGCCGACGGTTACTTCGTGGACAACGGTGGCGACGGCACTCACATCAACATCTATGGAGGCAAGATTTACGGCAATGTATATGGAGCGGGCAACGGCGACTACCTCTACGCCCTCGACAAGAAGGGCAACGATCAAGTGACCGTGAACGAGAACTATCCGCTCAACCCTAACGACCCAGATTCGGAGACCGAGCCATTGGTCTATACCGTGCCTATGCGCAAGAGTATGCCATCCTTCAAGGCGGCGAGCAACGCGACCAAGATTGTGAACATCAACTCCTGGAGGCCGTTGACCAACAAGACCTCTATCAAGATAGCCGGCACAGAGAACTATCCTGTCACCATCAGCGGTTCTGTATATGGCGGCGGTAACTCTGCCACCATCATGAAGGTGCAGAAGAATGCCAATAACACAGAGATGGAGGGCTTCGTGAAGCTCGATATAGGAAGCAACGTCAACATCGGAAGCGTCTTCATGGGCAGTAACGGCGACGCACTCTTCACCGCCTCCGAGGACAACGACTTCATGAACAAGTTCCAGAAACTCAACGGCGACATCTATGACTACGAGAAGGAGTTGAACCTCGCCGACAGCATCGACTGGATCAACGACCCATCCAACAAAGGTATCAGCGTGCTCTACCTCTCTACCAAGAACGAGGACCGTCCTACGGTCTATCCTCACCTCATCGACCTCTACTTCCAACCCGTGGAGACCGACATCCAGGGCACCTTGACTTGGAACGGCAGCGAGACGGGAGCCAACGGATTGAAGAACTGTACGATAGGCACCTTCTGCTGCGGTGGTAACCGAGGCAACATGAACGTCTATCCTAAGACCGATGCCGACTACACATCCTCTGCCACCGTCAAGAAGATAGGTAATGTGGTCGATTACTACTTCCCGAAGGGACTTACCATCACCGACAAAATCATCGGTGGTTGCAACAACGCCAACTACAACTACAAGGGCAAGGCAAACCACGAAGGTGGTTACCTGCTCGGTTTGATACACTCGGCATATCCGTTCATCAAACTCAACATAGATTGCGACTTCAGTCCTTCCGAGCAACAAGGAGCCTACGTGGGTGGCAACATCTACGGTGGCTGTTACCGTACTGGCACCGTGAGAGGCGACATCACCATCGAACTGAAGAGCGACATGCTGAAAGGCAAGAGCAAGGAAATGTTGGAGAAGTCGAACGAATACCTCGCCACCAATCCTATATACTCTGCCCTCAACGTATATGGCGCAGGCTATGGATTGGACAGCTACGTATATGGTAACTCCCATATCTTGATGGCAGACGGTGTAAGTTGCAAGATGCCATCCTACACGACTTCGACGACCAACTCGACCGAGGAAAACTCATCGACAAGGGAGACACTCTTTGATGCCACAGGCACCTCAGCCAACTTCATCTATGGAGGTGGTCAGCAAGGCAACCTCATCGGCAACACCTATGTTGATATCCTCAACGGTCACGTGTTCAAGTCAGTGACAGGCGGTTCCTACTCAGGCTACGTATGGGGCTCCACCAACATCAAGGTGGGCTACCCCCGCTATTACAAGGTATTGTCTCCACAAGCCGGCTGCTACCTCCTCAAACGCAGCGACCAATACAACATTGACATCGACAAGGGCAAGAAGGTGGCACACGAGACCATCAAGCAGAAGCTCAATCTGCTCGTGGGCGATTACGTACCATTGGCACTCTACGAAGACATCATGGCCAAGGAGGAGGGCAACACGGGCAATACCGTCACTATCTCTGATACCGACAAGAGCAAGTACTTCACCGAGGTACCGGCAGGCATCCCATCCGTAGGCTGGGACAATGTCAACATCAAGATTGGCGAGGCAGTCTATGGCGGCGGTTACTCGCTCGCTAACGGTTCGTCAGTGCTCTCCAACAATACGACCGTGCTGAAATATACCAAACAGTACAACGTAGATAAATCGTTCATGGTCAACGAGACTCAGCAGGAAGAGTTGAAGAAGCTCCCTAACGGCACCACCGCGGGATTTGGCGGCAACACGACCATCCTCATCGCCGACAAATGGGTAGGCTCCGACAGCTCCACAGAAACAAGCACAGAGTCCGAGGACCGCGACCACATCACCATCTCCCGCCAGGACATGAAGGAAGCTAGCGTCGCAGATGGAGAAGACCTCCTGGGCTACTACTACATCGACAGCGACAAGAAATACCACTACATCTACGAGGCAGGAAAGTACTACAAGGGCGGTGACAAGACCAAGGGCACGCTCCCTTCGGAGATGGAAGGCGACAAGGTGTATGAGTACGACAACGAAGGTGGTATCTTCGGCGACGGTCACCTCTCCTATGCAGAGGGATTCCGCACCGCCGACCTTGCAGGCTACGGATTCGCCAGCACTACCATCAACACGCCGAAGATTCTGAACACCTTCCAGCGTCTCGACCTCCTGCGACTCACCGACAACTGTTTCAGTCTCTTGGGAGCCCGTGACTACGCTACCAATGCCATGGATATGACTCCATACTCCATCTCTCGTGTCAACGAGATACAGATGATAGCTACGAACGTGGCTAAAAAAACTGATTCAGCAAACGGCACGGATGGTCTCGCCGACAACAACACCAAGCGTGCCCGCAACTACATGGGCCTCGCCAACAATATCCTCTATGTAGGTGCGCTCAAGTCGAACGTGGCGTTCACCGACCCATGGCACGACCGTGACGGAAAGGTAGGCAACTATTCTGGCAAGACCACTTACCAAGGAGTAAAACAGCAGTATATCGATGACTACTACAGCACGGACAAGAGTAACTCCAAGAGCGAGGACGACCATTACTTCGAGCAGCGCAACGATGGTACGGCTGCCAATATGATTGGTATCGCCTCTGGCTATGCCCTCAAGGTACAGAACGTACAGGAGTTGGTGGATGACAAGGGTATCACCAAGAACCACATCTACTATGGTCCTATAATCGGTGTCATCGAGATGAACCTCATCGACGTGCGCGAGGACGAGGGAGGCGGCTACGTATATGCCGACAACATCCACCACCGTGAGAAGACTTCCGATACAGGCGAGGTTAGCGGCAAGGACCACGACTTCCTGGAAATCTCAGGCAACTTCGTGTTCCCATACCACAAGAGCCAAGGACGGTTCATCGTCGATGACTGCTTCCCATTGGGTTACAACACACTCTCCACGAGCGACAACCCAGACGAAAAGATAGAGGCGCACTACTGGTACGTGACTGGTTTCAACTACCATTACAATGCCCACATCACAGGCTTCACGATGGACAACAAGACCCCACTCCTCTTCAACAGCAACAATGAGGACGGCATCGTATCGCTCTCGGGCTTGAAGGGAGGACAGGAAGTGGGAATCGTGAGCTGGAAGATGCACAGCGCCCACAAGAAGTTGGAGGATGGCACGGACTATACCTGCGACCTGGAGGAACGCAACTACGACGAGAACGCCAAGGATGCCAAGGAGGAGAAGAGCATCCAGGGCAAATACAACCTCTACGTGGGTGCCTCAGACAATGCTACCTTCCAGAAACCAGACAAGGCAGATGCCACCACAGGTTTCGGTGCCCTCCTGAAGATGAAGTCGGATGCGACCAGCAGTGACTGCACGATGCTGAAATCCACCTTGCCATCCAATCTGTCAAACGGATATGCGCGCATCGTGTTCCAGCTCCAGGACGAGGTCAACAACTCAACCACCGAGTACTACAAGAAGCATCTCGCACAGCCATGCGGTTCCACCTTGGTACTCAAGGCACAGGCGAAAGACGAGAATGGTCTAGTCTGGCGAGGAAAGGTGGCTCTCAGCAAGCTATACACCAGGAGCGGCGAGGAAGGCACCTACATATATACAGAGAAGAAAGATGGCAACCTGGATGCCAACACCACCTATTATTATAGGAACGGCGAGACCGATTTCTACCAAGAGTTGAAAGAAGAAGACTTGTTCTACACAAGAAACGAAGACAGCAATGAATACTCGAAGGTAGATAAGGCGAGCGTCAAATTGGGTGACGAGACCATCTACTATGTAGAGATGCCTCGTTGGTACACCTACACCATCGACCTTGCCATCGAGTATGTGCAGGGACCTGACATCGATGGTCACATCACCATTGCCAATTGTGCGCTCCCAGGCGAGATGATCCGCCTGAAGAAAGACCAGGTGAGCGTCAAGGCAGACCAGTCTATCTCTGTGACAGGCTACTACTGGCGCATCGGCAAACGCCATTA
>ERZ808275.343-NODE-343-length-20569-cov-3.861314_pt1 | contig 20569 bp, 16 predicted proteins | sample MGYA00520894_ERZ808275 | MGnify/ENA primary metagenome ERZ808275 (study PRJEB31516, sample SAMN03275598) | gut metagenome | biome: mammalia-associated habitat; material: feces | host: Papio cynocephalus | place: Kenya | collected 2012-08-03 ...
AAATATATTGTTTCGCCGTCTAAAGAATTTTTAACACTAACTTTGTTGTACATATTAACCTTTAAGTTTTAAACCAATTTGCTCCATATGTTCAAGTAATCTCATATTAAAAATGTCAATATCTTTTGATGAAAGAGTTCTATCCAAAGCACAAATATTAAATTTAAAAGTCCAACTAGAATAATTGCCTAATTCCTTATTATTATAGATATCTATTAATTGATAAGACCAAATTAATTTGCTTCTAAATGTAGAAAGGTGTTTTTCTATAGTAGCATATTTTGTTCCGCTTGGAACTAAAAAACTATAGTCAATATTTACATCTTGAAATTTACTTACTTTTTTTATTTTTCTATCTATTGGACTAGAATTGAATAATTCATTTGTATTTATTTCTAAAATTGCAATGTTAAATCTCTTATCAATAGCTTGTTTTACACTTGGGTGCAAAACACCAAAATAACCAATATTTTTCCCGTTCGCAAATACATTTGTACTATTGATTGGGTGTAAATAATTTGGTAGGCAAACAATTTCTCCTATTGTAATATTTTTTGAATAAATATTTTCTGATATATCAAAAAGCATTTCTTTTAGTTTAAAGTATAATTTTTCATCAGTTTCTGATTGGCTAGCTAAACAAATTGCAAGATGAGATTCTTCTATTGCTAAATTACTTTCATTTAATCCAGTTATACATTTTCCAATTTCAAAAATTTTTATATCAGAAAAACTATTTTTATTTTCTTCCATAAATTTTAAAAGGGTAGGAGTAATAGAAGATCTTATACCAGATTGTCCTGCATTAGAGTCATCAACGAGGCTAACATACGATTTTTGTTCGATTCCAACTCTATTATTAAAATCTACATAGTTCCAAAGATAAGAATGTACTTCATTCATTCCATATTTTTCTGCTAATAAGTATTTTGTTTCATACTCGTTGTTGTGTTCATAATTGATGTCAGTAGATTTAACTTCCATAGTGATAGGTTCTGGCAAAATATTGTCATAACCATAAGATCGTGCGATTTCTTCAACCAAATCTTCTTTCATTGATATATCTTTTGTTGCTCTAAATGATGGAACTTGAACCTTTAATACATCGTTTTTTGATGTAATGACAAAACCAAGTTTTGACAAAATGCTAATAATATCTTGATTTGTAATATTTAATCCTATTCTTTTAGATACAAAATCAGCTGTAATATCTATAGTAATGGTTGGATATTTCTTTGTATAAACATCTGTTAATGATGAAGTAACTTTTAAACCTGAGTCAACTTCTTTTAATAGTTTAATAAATCTTGCGATAGCAGTAGTGGTCATTTCAGGATCTAAAGATTTTTCATAGCGTTGGCTAGCATCGGTTTTCAAACCAATTTTAGTAGAGGCAATTCTGATCGATTTACTATCAAAGCAAGCACTTTCAAGTAAAAGACTATTTGTTTTTTCAGTAATGCCAGAAAGCTTACCGCCTTTAATTCCTGCAATTGCAACTGGATTGTTATTTTGATCACATATAATTGTTGCACCCTCTGGAATATTATGTTCTTCACCTTCTAAAGTCAACAATTTTGTACCTTGTTTAGCTGAGGTTACATTAATGCTATTTACTATGTTTTTATCAAAACTATGCATAGGTTGACCTAATTCAAGCATTACATAATTTGATATATCTGTGAGTAAATTAATATCCCTCATTCCACAATACAACAACCTTATTTTCATTTTTTGATTGCTAATTTGTTTTGTTACATTGCTTACTGCAATTGAGGAATACCTAAAACAGTTTTCAGTATCAACATTTATATTTAATTTTGGTAAATTGGAATAAACGCTTAAATCATCTAATGATAAAGGTTTTAATTCTCTGTTAAAAATGGCAGAAAACTCCCTTGCCATTCCATAATGTCCCCATAAGTCTGGGCGGTTGGTAAGTGATTTATTATCTACTTCAAAAACTATATCGTCAATAGGGAATACTGTTTTTATATCAGCACCAAGTGTGACTGGGAAAGTAATATCCATAATTCCTGTATTATCAGAACCAATACCTAATTCTTCCTCGCTACAACACATCCCAAAACTATCGACTCCAGCTAAACGTGCCTTTGTCATTTTGTGGCCACCAACTTTGCTTCCAATTGGAGCAAGACAAACAACCATATTTTCTCTTACATTTGGAGCACCACAAACAATTTGCAAGTTTTCAGTACCTGTGTTTACTGATAAAACATGCAAATGGTCACTATTTGGATGGTTTTCAACTTTTTCTATGCGTGCAAAAATAATGCCGGCAGTATCTTTTCCTTTATATTCATACTTTTCAATTTCTGCTGTTGTAAGATTAAATTTTCTCATTAATTCTTCTGGTTCAATACCATCTAAATTAACATAATCTTTAATCCAATTCATTGAAATATACATTTTTTCCTCCTTATGCTTTTACACCAAACTGGCTTAATACTTTTAAATTTCCGCTATTTAAATAACGAATATCATCCAAGCCTGTTTTTAGCATTACTAATCTATCAAACCCTAAACCAAATGCAAAACCGCTATATACATTTGGATCTAGACCTGCAAGACGGAATACATTTGGATGAATCATTCCACATGGGCATAATTCAAGCCATCCTGAATTTTTACAAGTAGGGCAGCCTTTGCCTTTGCAAAAAGTACAGGTTGCATCCATTTCAAACCCCGGTTCAACAAAAGGGAAAAAACCAGGGCGTAAGCGAATATTAATATCAGTTTTAAAAACTTCTGAAAGCATTTTTTTCATAAAATAAATCAAATTTGCAACAGAAACATTATGATCTACAAGCATACCTTCTATTTGAAAAAAAGTATTTTCGTGGCTATGGTCTAATGCCTCATTTCTAAAGCATCTTCCAGGAAAAATTGCTTTTAAAGTGCCATTGTATTTCCTTAAAATTCTATTTTGAGCAGCAGATGTTTGAGTTTTTAATAATTGTCCATTATCCAACCAAAAAGTATCTTGCATATCACGAGCGGGATGACTTTTAGGAACATTTACCGCATCAAAATTATTGAATTCGGTTTCCACCTCATAGCCATCCTCAATAGAAAATCCCATAGATACAAAAACGTCTTCAATTTCTTTTTGCAATGTTGTTCGAGGGTGGAGTGAACCAGTTGATGATTTAACTGGTAGTGTAATATCTATTGGCTTCTCGTTTGCTATTTTTCGTTGAATAATCTCATTTTCAAGTTTTTCTTTTAATGATGATAATGAGTTTTCTATTTTAGATTTAATCAAATTAATTTTTTGTCCAAATTCTTTGCGTTTTTCTACTGCAATCTCTCTAATTTTGGACATTGAATTTGTAATTTTGCCTTTTTTCCCAAGAAAAGCAATCCTAACATCTTCCAACTTTTTTTCATCTTTAATTTCTAAAAGTTGTGAATCGAACTCTTTTTCAATCTCATTTAATTCGTCCATTTTTAACTCCTTTATTTTTGTAGGTTTAACAAAAAAAACCTATTAGTTTTACACTAATAGGGCATATTACTGCTGTACCACCTATTTTCGTCTTTTTTTAAAGACCTCATTTCTTTTTACGGTTTAGTCCGGCTTTTCTTTTTACCAAAAAGCAACTCCAATGCTGAAATTCGTTTTTAGCTGAACTATAAGTGGCTCTCAGTCAATGGCACACTCTTCCTGTTTAGAAACTAATTACTACTGGACACATCTTCATAGTTTTTATTAAATTCGAAAATTTTAAATTAAATACAAATGTTGCATATAGTTTAATATTTTCTACATTTCAAATTAACACTATATAAGATTTTTGTCAAACAAAAATACAAAACTTTATTGTAAGTTATTACACTTTATTGACTTTTGTATTATAAAGTGCTAATTTTAAAAGTATGATTTATTTAGATAATTCAGCTACCACACCATTAGATAGTGAAGCAAGTAAAGAGTTAATTAACTATTCTTGCTTAAATTTTTTTAATCCATCCGCTATTTATGGAAAAGCATTGGATGTTAAAAAAGATATTGAGTCCGCAAAACAAACAATAGCAAAGTCCTTAGGTGCAAGTTTTAACGACAATATCATTTTCACGGCAAGTGCAACAGAAGCAAACAATATGGCAATTATGGGTGCTTACAGAAAAAATTTTGGAAAAATGCTTTTTACGATGGGAGAACATCCTTCTGTTTATAATGTAGCATTAAATTTAAAAAACCTTGGTGTTTGTGTTGAATTTATTAATTTGCAACCAAATGGCGAAGTAGATTATAATGATTTAGAAAGTAAAATGTCAGAAAATGTTTCTTTTATTTCTGTAATGCTTTGTAGTAACGAAACTGGCGCTATAAATGATTTAAAAAGAATTTATGAACTTAAAAGCAAATATTGCCCAAATGCAATTTTTCACAGTGATGGCGTCCAAGGTTACGGAAAAATAAAAGTAAATGTAGATTATTTTGGAGTTGATTTGTTTACTATTAGTGGCCATAAAATATTTGGACCAAAAGGAATTGGTGCTTTATATGTTAAAGATAAAACCAAACTAAATCCCATAATTTATGGGGGCGGACAGGAATATGCACTACGTTCTGGAACTGAAAACGTTGCGTCAATTATGGCTTTAAAAAAGGCTGTTGAAAATTTTGGTAATCTAAATGAAAACTACTCGCATGTACAACAATGCTTTAACGCGTTTTTAGATAATATTGATAAGAACAATGTAAAAATTAATTCTTTTGGTAGTCCTTACGTTCTATCCTTGAGTTTTCTAGGTGTAAATGGTGAAACGCTTGTGCATATGATGGAAAGTAAAAATGTTTATATTTCAAGAGGAAGTGCTTGTTCATCAAAAAAGGCGGGCAACAGAATTTTGGAAAATATGGGTCTAACGCCTGAGGAGATTTTAGGGAGCGTTAGGATTAGTTTTAGTAAAAATACAACACTGGAAGAAGCTATATCTGCGGGGAATATATTAAACAATTGTTACAAAGAATTAAAGGAAAAATTAAAATGAAAAAAGTTATATTACTTAGATTTGGAGAAATTTATTTAAAAGGTAAAAATAAATCTTATTTTGAAAGAGTGCTTTTAAATAACATAAAAAACAAAGTAAAAGAATACGGTTGTGATGTTGTTAAAATTTCAGGAAGATATTTAGTTACCAATTTTGATGATATGGATTTAAATTCAATTATTAACAATCTTACTAAAATATTTGGTTTAACATCACTAAGTATTGCAACAGAATTTGATACATCAAAGGAATTATTAGAAAAATTTTTAGCAAATTATAAAACTGACGCTAAAACTTTTAGAGTTACAGTTAAAAGAGCAGACAAAACATTTTCTATTGCTTCAAACGAGTATGAAAAAATATTAGGTGGAATAGTATTAGACGCTAATCCAAATTTAAAAGTATGTTTAAAAAACCCCGAGTTAGAATTAGTTGTTGAAATTAGAGAAAATAAAAAAACATATATTTTAACAAAAAGTATTCCTTGCTGTGGTGGAATGCCAGTTGGAACTTCTGGAAAAGGTTTGATTTTGTTGAGTGGGGGAATAGATAGTCCTGTTGCAGGATATATGATGTCAAAACGAGGACTTGAACTCGTTGGTTTACATTTTCATAGTTTTCCTTACACAAGTGCCCAAGCAAAAGAAAAAGTATGTAAACTTGCAAAAATATTAACTGATTATACTGGTCATTTTAAATTAATATGTTGTCCTTTTACAGAAATTCAAGAAGAAATTCATAAACATTGCGCACCTGAATTTATGATAACAATTATGCGCAGAATAATGATGCGAATTGCAAAAATTTGTTGTGATAAATTTGGAGCAAAGGCAATTATAACTGGTGAAAGTTTAGCACAAGTAGCTAGCCAAACTATTGAGAGTATAAATGTAACAAATGATGCACAAACCACTTATCCTGTTTTTAGACCTTGCATAGGAATGGATAAAATGGAAATTATTGAGATTTCAAAAAAAATTGGAACTTACGATACAAGTATTTTACCATACGAAGATTGCTGTACAGTATTTCTTCCTAAAAACCCCGTTATTAAACCTCATTTAGATAAAGCAAAAAGGGAAGAAAACAAACTGGATATTGAAAAGTTAATCAATAAAGCAATTGAAAATTTAGAAATTATAGAAATTTAACGTTGATAATTAACCTTTTTCAAATTTTAATAATGACAATTGTTTGATTTTTCTTTTATTATTTAAGGTGACAATATGTGACCTTATTTTTTTTGTGGATTAGTTAAATTAGTTGACTAAAAATTTTATAAGTTATAAACTATATTTGCATAGATTAAAATGCAAAATGAAAAGAACAATTCTCCTTGTCAACTTAAAATATAAAAAGGGGAATAAAAATGTACATTGAATTAATGTGTGCTAGTGTAACTACATTAGTTCTAGTTTCTATCGGAACATTAATTATTGGCTTAGTTGTTGGATATTGGTTATTTAATTTTTTTGTATCAAAAAAAGTTAGCAAAAATAAAGCAGCAGCTTTAAAAATAATAGAAGATGCTTATGCGGAAGCTAAAACTATAAAAAAAGAAGCAACACTAGAAGCAAAAGAAGAAGTTCAAAAACTTAAAGATGAAGCAATGGAAGAAATCAACTTTAAGAGAAACGAACTAAAAAAATCTGAAGATAGAATTTCTCAAAAAGAAGATTTTATCGATAAAAAAGACTTATATCTTGATAAAAAACAACAGGAATTGGACGAAAAATCAAAACGTATTGATGATAAAAGTTTAGCACTTTCAGATGAATTAGAAAAACAAGCAAAAATTAAAGAAGAAATGCTTTCTGAATTAGAAAAAATTTCCTTTATGACAAAAGATGAGGCTAAACAAGTTTTAGTCAATTCAATGACGGAAGATGCAAGAAAAGACGCTGCCAAAATGGTTAAACAAATTGAGGAAGATGCAAGAGAAAATGCAAGAAAAGAGGCTCAAAATATTGTTAGTTTAGCCATACAAAAATGTGCTACTGATATGGTAGCCGAAGCCACTATATCAAGTGTGTCAATTCCAAATGAAGAAATGAAGGGAAGAATCATAGGTCGTGAGGGCCGTAACATAAGAGCAATTGAAAGTGCTACAGGTGTTGATTTGATTGTTGATGATACACCAGAAACTATTACTATCTCTTGTTTTGACCCTATTAGAAGAGAAATTGCGAGATTATCTCTTGAAAAACTTATTATGGATGGTAGAATACATCCTACGCGAATTGAAGAAATTGTAGATAAAGTAAAACGTGACATTGACATTCAAATAAAAGAAGCTGGAGAGCAAGCAGTAAATGAAGCTGGCGTATATGGATTGCATCCAGAATTGGTAAAGACTTTAGGCAGACTTAAATTCAGAACCAGTTATGGTCAAAACGTTTTAAAACATAGTTTAGAAACCTGTTATATTGCAGGATTGCTTGCCGCTGAAGTTGGAGCGGATATAAAAATTGCAAAACGTGGTGGTCTTTTACATGATATAGGGAAAGCACTTGACCAAGAAGTTGAAGGGACTCACGTTCAAATTGGTGTTGACTTGGCTAAAAAGTACAAGGAAAGCCCAGCGGTGATACACTGCATTGAAGCTCATCACTTTAATGTTGAATTCCAAAGTATTGAAGCAATTTTGGTTCAAGTTGCTGATGCTATTTCAAGTGCTAGACCAGGTGCAAGAAGAGAAACTTTGGAAACATATGTAAAACGCCTTGAACAACTTGAAAGTATAGCTAACGAGTTTAAAGGTGTTGAAAAATCATTTGCCGTTCAAGCAGGTAGAGAAGTCAGAATTATTGTTAAACCAGAACAAATATCTGATGAAGATGCTATGTTTATGGCAAAAGATATAGCTAAAAAAATTGAAGACCAAATGGAATATCCAGGACAAATCAAAGTAAATGTTATAAGAGAATCTAGATTTACTGAAACAGCAAAATAAATTAATATTAATTATTGTTTTTCAAATTAATCAAGGTTAATACAAACCCAAAATGAAAGAAAGTTTTAGGTGAATATTTGCCTTGATTTTTTTGTAATTTATATAAAAATTTTTGTTTTTATTAACATAATTAAAGTAATTTTCATAGTTATTTAAATGCTAAAATTTACTTGTAATATTTTTCGTAAAATAACCAACTATACAAAGGCTTATTATTTAACAAGCATAATACGTATTTTTGTAATTTTTTAACTTGACATTATTTATAATAATGTTATACTTAAATACACAAAAAAGGAGAATGTTGTGACAAGTTTTGTTGATAAGTTAAGCGCCACATCGCCAGTTACACAAATAATTGTTTCTGTTTCAATTATAATGGCTGTAGGTTTTTTTATGACAAGATTAACAAAACTTGCAAAATTACCTAATGTTACTGGTTACATAATCGCTGGTATTTTAATAGGTCCTTATTGTTTAAACTTAATTCCTTCGCACGTGATTGAGGGGTTAGACTTTATCTCCGATATAGCTCTTGCTTTTATTGCTTTTAGTGTTGGTGAATTTTTTAAATTTTCCAGTTTAAAGAAAAGTGGTTTTAAAATTATTATATTAACCTTTTTTGAAGCAATTATGGCTTCGATTGTAGTTTTTATTGTAATGTATTTTGTACTAAATTTAAATTTGGCTTTTTCAATCGTCTTAGCAGCACTAGCTTCTGCAACTGCACCCGCTTCAACAATTATGACAATAAGACAAACAAAAGCAAAAGGTGAGTTTGTTGACACCCTATTGCAAGTTGTTGCACTTGATGACGTTGTTAGTTTAATTGCATATAGTGTTGCCATATCAATCGCACTAGTTTCTTTAAGTGGTGGTGTTGCAAGTGGATTCAGTTTTGAAATTGTTATTTTACCTATACTAAAAAACCTAGCAACATTGGTTGTTGGAGCAATTTTAGGTTATGTTTTAAAATTATTAATGCAAATAAAATATGGCTCTGATAATAGACTTATTATCGTGTTAAGTATTTTATTATTGTTCTGCGGATTTAGTTCTTTATTGGATGTTTCCCCACTGCTTGGTTGTATGGTTATTGGAACAGTCTATATTAATTTAACAAATGATGAAAAATTATTTTTACAAGTTAATTACTTTAGTCCTCCAATTTTACTTTTGTTTTTTGTTAAATCAGGTTTAAGTTTTAATTTATCTGCATTATTCTCTAATTCAAGCATATTTGGGAATTTGCCATTATGGTCAATTGGTATAATATACTTTCTTGTAAGGATTTTAGGTAAATATTTAGGTGCATATTTAGGATGTTTGACAATTAAAAAACCTAAAGAAATTCGTAACTATTTAGGTCTTGCATTAATTCCTCAAGCCGGAGTGGCAATTGGACTTGCAACATTAGGTGCTAGGTCTTTAGGGGGAAATATTGGTGATGCACTGCAGACAATTATACTCGCATCTTGCGTTTTATATGAGTTGGTCGGTCCAGTGTGTGCAAAATTGTCTTTGTATCTTTCAAAATCGTATTCGACCAAAATTGAAGATGTAGTGCCGTTAGAAAACAGTATAGCAGAAGAAAAGCCAAAGTCAGAAGTAGAATTACTTATTGAAAGAATACATAAGATTGAACAACAAAATAATGAGGAAAGTCCGATTTCTAAAGAAGAACAAGCATTTAACGAGGCGAGTGAAGAAGCGTTAGAAGCGTTGTATAGTGATATAATAAAAAGAAAAAATAGAAGAAATAGATTTTAAAGGAGAAAATTATGATAGATCCAATTGCAAAAATTTTAGGAGAGTGGTCTTCAAATATTACAGTAGGAGCAATTTGCTTAAGAATTGCTTTATCAATTATCTTATCTGCATTTTTAGGCTGTGAAAGAGCTAGTAAAAGGCATTCAGCAGGACTTAGGACTTTTATGGTCGTTTCGCTAGCATCGACTCTTGCTGGAATGCTTGATATATTTTTAATAGAATCATATGCTGTTACTGTTTCTCTTGTTTCAGCTGGCGTTGTAATTGCTGTAGCTTCACTTAGCAATAATTCAGTATTGTTCACTTCAAAAAACCAAATTAAAGGTTTAACAACATCAATAAGTCTTTGGGCTTGTGGCATAATAGGCTTATGCTTAGGAATTGGATTTTACACAATAGCAATTATAGGGTTTGTTGTTTTATTATGTAGTCTATCTTTATTTCCAAAAATTGAATTATTTTTAAAGAATCGCTCAAATCATTTTGAAATTCATTTAGAATTAGACAATAAAAATAACTTGCCAAGATTTATGACAACTATTAGGGAATTAGGTTTAAGAATTGATGATATAGAATTAAATCCTGCATATCTTAATTCTGGACTTAGTGTTTATACAATTTCTTTAACTGTGCAAAGCCCAGAGTTAAAAAAATACAAAACTCATACTGAAATAATTGCAGCTATTAATTCTTTAGATTATGTAAAACATATTGAAGAACTAAGATAAAGCAAGATGTAAAATTTGTTTTTTTTGTTTTCATTTTACACTTTAGCGATAGTTCATTAGTTTACAAAACATTGATTTTATTTGATTTATTAAAGCATATCATTTAACTTTTTAGGGGACAAAATTGTCCTAAATAGAAATCTACTATGTATATGTTTTTTAACATTTAAACTATTCACAAAATAAGAGCAAAACTTCTAGGTAAAATCCGCTTAAAGCGAATATTTGATAATTATAAAAGGCAAAATTGGTAATTATTTACCAATTTTGCCTTTTAAACATCAAAACTATTTTTTACAATATCATTTTTACATTCATAATTCTATTCGTTTGAAATTAATGATTGACGCATTTTATCTATGATTTTATTTTCTAGTCTGCTAACTTGTACCTGTGAAACCCCCAAAATTTTAGCGATTTCACTTTGAGTTTTATCCCTAAAGAAACGTAAGACAATAATCTGTTTATCTCTTTCATTTAAGTTTTTTAAAACTTCTTTTAAAACCAAATTATCAACCATATCGTCACTTGCGTCAGCAGTATATTTATCTAATAAAAAATTGCTTTTATTATCTTCATCTTCAGCTGGTGTATATATAGAAACTGGCATTTTGGCTGAATCCATTGTAAATATTACTTCTGAAATATCCATATTAAATTCTTTTGCAATTTCTTCATAAGTTGGATTTCTATATTCTTTTTTAATAAATTCATCAATAAATTTACTTATTTTCATATTTTGTGTTTTAATTGCTCTTGAAACTTTTATCGCTCCATCATCCCGCATAAAACGTTTAATTTCACCTATAACCATTGGCACAACATATGTTGAAAATTTTGTATCAAAACTTTCATCATAGTTATATATAGCTTTTATAAATCCTAAAGATCCTAATTGAAATAAATCATCATATTCTATGCCTTTATTTAAATACCTTTTTATTAAACTTTTGATAAGAGGAGAGTTGGCTTTTACTAATTCTTCTTTTGCATCGTTATCACCATCTTTTGCACGCCTAATTAATAAAGTTGTTTCCTCTTTTGATAGCATCTAGATACCTGCTACGCTTTCTACATTTTTATCCTTGAATATTTTTTCCATTTTTACAACCAATCCAGATTTTCCATTTTTTAATAATGTGACTGAGTCCATAAAACTTTCCATTACTGTAAAGCCCATACCTGAACGTTCCTCACTAGGCTTAGTTGTGTAGAAGGGTTCTCTTGCTTTATCAAAATCTTCAATACCTATACCATTATCGATTACTTCAATGACGACACCAGATGCATATAATTTTACTTTTATTGTAATTTCACCATCTTTTAAAGGGTAGGCGTGAACTACAGCATTGGTTACAGCCTCGCTTACAGCAGTTTTTATATCAGTTATTTCATCCATCGAAGGATTTGCTTGCACACAAAAAGCAGCGATTGCTGAACGTGAAAATCCTTCGTTTATTGATATTGCTTTAAATTTTAATTCCATTTCATTTATAACTTTCATTTTTTTCTCCTTTTTGTTTAAGAAATTTTTGGCATAATATCATATAGCCCTGTCATTTTAAATATTCTTTCTGCATGACTTGACGGATTACATATAAATATAGGTATGTTTTTGTCTTTAAGTTTTTTATATCTTCCAACTAAAACACCTATACCTGTACTATCCATAAAATCCAGTTCAGATAAATCAATAATAACTTGATTGAAATTAGGTTTACTAAAAATATCATCTAAATTAATTCTAGTTTGGTAGGCACTATGTTCATCAAGCTCACCACTTAAAATTACATATAGTGTATTTTCATAAATTCTATTTTTTATTTCCATACTTCCTCCTTATATTGGTTAAATTTTAACATAAGCAATTTATAGAAATTTGACAGAGTAGTATGAAAAATGGAATATTATGTCAAAAATCTAATTAAGACTAAGGTTCTTTATTTTTAAGTACATTCATAAACTAAAAATTTTTATATACCAAATAAAATATTCTTTCTTGAACATTTTAGACTTATAATATTTTTAAATGGTATGTTTTGGAAGTATAGAGCATAAATGATGTATTTTATTGCATATGCGCAAGTATTCGATTGAAGATATGTAACTATACATTAAGTTTAAATCCATTTTTAAGTTGTTTAACGCCAACAGCAACAATAAATCAAGGTGTCAGAATTTGAATGAAATATCAGTTTATGACAATTATACTTTTTTGTTTGCTGGCTACTTTCAATATCATAGGGTATTTTAAAGGTTATTAAAATTTGTTTTTAATAAGAATCATCCTCTTAAAAAAATATTTCAAAAAAATTTTTGAAAATGTTAAAAAAAATGTTGACATTATTTTAATTTTATAATAATATATCAAAGTCAACATTTGACGGGGTGTAGCGCAGTTGGTAGCGCACGTGGTTTGGGACCATGGGGCCGGGAGTTCGAGTCTCTTCACCCCGACCAATGTTTTTTGGGTCTTTAGCTCAGTTGGTTAGAGCTACCGGCTCATAACCGGTTGGTCCGGGGTTCGAGTCCCTGAAGACCCACCAAAAAATGTTTGGTAGTTGATAAGCCTTTTTGGCTCGGTAGTTCAGTTGGTTAGAACGCTAGCCTGTCACGCTAGAGGTCGTGGGTTCGAACCCCATCCGAGTCGCCAGATAATTTTAATTATCAATTAGCATTACATATAACATGTAATGCTACAGTATGCCTCGGTAGCTCAGTCGGTAGAGCAAGGGACTGAAAATCCCTGTGTCGGTGGTTCGATTCCGCCCCGCGGCACCATGCAGCGGTAGGAATAAACACCGACTTAAGGGATTTCTTATAAATCTCCTGCAAGGCGAGTGGTAAGTCCGCCCCGCGGCACCATGCAGCGGTAGGAATAAACACCGACTTAAGGGATTTCTTATAAATCTCCTGCAAGGCGAGTGGTAAGTCCGCCCCGCGGCACACAAAGGTAATAATTTCCTTTAAGTTTTTAAATCATGTAGTTATTGTTACCGTGCACCAAGCGACAAAAAATAATTTTTACACAAATTTAGTGAATTTACTTTTAGCTTGGTAAAACAAAAAACGACACATACCTCCCCTAATTATATAATACATTTTATTGGTAATTTTAGATGTTTTGGTGTTGTTTTTATCTAAATATAAACCAATTATGCTGGTGTAGCTCAATAGGTAGAGCAACTGACTTGTAATCAGTAGGTTGTTGGTTCGATTCCGATCACCAGCTCCATTAAATTTGATGTTGGAGCAAATAAATAACTATCTCATCAAATTTTTATTTTGGGTAGGTTGCAGAGCGGCCAAATGCTACGGACTGTAAATCCGTCGACTTACGTCTTCGGTGGTTCGAATCCACCCCTGCCCACCAAATAGGAAAGTGCCTCAAAGCCTTATTTTAAAAGGTTTTGAGGCATTTAATTTTTTTAACGATTTTTAAATGAAATAGTAGTTCCGCGAGCATAATTTGGTGTCAAATTATTTTTTATATAATAATTACTAATTTCTTAAGCGGTAAATAGAGAAGAATGTCACAATATTTGCTTCATTAATTGCTAATATTTTCTTTACTTGCACACTTTAAGCAATTCTTGTTTCAATAATAAACATTTTGTCAGCTTTTCACAACTTTAGCATCTTTTTGTTTAACTAAGATTGCCATTTTCTTGGCAGGGTAGAAAAAAGTTTTTGTCAAACTTTTATTTTTATTAACTTTTCATTTTAAGCAAATATATATTCTTAACTATTATTACTTTAGTCTTTTAATTGTTCAATTTTTGGGTCATTTTGATTATCTACAAAATGGTCTTCATTATCGTCTTCATCTAATATTTTTTTTGAAATATTAGATTTTTTGATATCTTTTTTGCTAAATTTCTTCTGCTTAGATGTAGGTTCATTTATATTTTCTTTATTTGTTTGATTATCTCTTTCTTCATCAAAATTCTTTTGTTCTTTATTTAAATCTTTTCTTGATCTATAGGTATCAATATTTTTATATGTTCCAAAAGTATTTATATTAGGATAAAGGTAACCATTCCCATATGGAAGTCCATAACCATTCATACCAAATCCATTCATCCCATAGCCGTTCATTCCATAGCCATTTGGATACATTCCATTAGGATATCCATTAAAGCCATTTATCCCATAGCCAAAATTGCCAAAATTAGGATTGTTCATTCCATAGCCCGGGTTATAATTTTTTAAATAATTATCTGGATTATAAACGGGGTTGTTTCTATAATCTCCATATATATTTGTGCCTGCGTTTTCGTAAGTGTCGATATTTTTTGTAATACAAGTTTTTGCTGTTACATTTTGCTCTTCGACATCTTTTTCAAAAATATAATCATCATAAATAGGTTTATCTATTTCAAAACATAACACTTTTGTTATTTCATCTAAACAAGATAATAAATTATCGTAGTAGGAAAGCCTAGTGTTTAAACTATTTTTCAATTTGGTATATCTAGAGTTTAATTGCTCTGGTTTAGAACTATATTGTTCTTTAATATTATTAACATTCTTAAAATTATTAGTAATTTCATTTCTTGTCAAACTTATTCTAGTATTGTTAGCGATAACATTATTGTTTAATTCTTGTAAGGTATTTATTTGACTATTTTTTAATTCTATTTTTGCATCTAAACTTTGAGTACATAGCGTTTTAACTTGGCTTGCTTTTGCATAAATTTTAGTTTTCAAATTATTTAATGAATTGTTTATATCAATTGTTGTAATAACACAATTATTAAGGGAAGAAATTTTTGAAAAATATATTTTCATTGCATCATTAGTTTGGTTTAAATTATCGTTTTTTGCATCAATAAGAGTAAGTTCGTTTTCATTCATAAAATCTGAAATAATCAACTCGTTATTATCTATATTTTGAACATTATCCAAAGTATTAGACACTTTAACCATATTGCTCATAAGCGAATTAAGAGTAGATTTTGTTGTTGTTTCCGCACAACCTACAAGAAATATTGCACAAACAACAAACGATGACAGCAAAATTAAAGAAATAATTTTTTTATTTTTCATAAAAACTCCTATTGATAGTTTGTATAAATAATAAATTTTTATGCATCACTGTTTAAAATTCAAAATATAGTCAAAACTTAAAAACAGGAGAAAATATGACAGAACAAGAAAGAAATGAAAGATACAATCAATATGTTGAAGCAAAAATTGCAAAAACCCACGCTTGGCCAAGTTTATTTAATTCTTTTTGGATTGGAGGATTGATTTGTGTAATTGGACAATTGTTCAATGATATGCTTCTTGCTTTAGTTCCAACAATGGCAATGCAAAGCGCTTGGACTTACACTTTAATATTTTTAATTTTTATTGCATCTTTTTTAACAGGATTAGGAATATTTGATAAGATTGCCGTTTATGCAGGGGCTGGTACAATAATACCTATAACAGGTTTTTCTAACTCTATTACTAGTCCAGCTATGGAATTTAGAAATGAAGGAATAGTTTTTGGTATGTGCGCAAAAATGTTTGTTATTGCTGGTCCAGTAATTGTTTTTGGAACAGTTGCAAGTATGGTTGTTGGCATAATTTATTTATTTGTGTAAAAGGAAAAATGTAAAATGCAAAATTCAGAATATCAAACTATATATTTTAAGAAAAAACCTCATATAATTGGAAGTTATTCAATTGTTGGACCCAAAGAAGGAAAGGGTAGTTTAAAAAAGTATTTTGATTATATAATGAAGGACGATTTATTTGGAGAAAAAACATATGAAAAAGCAGAGCGCAAAATGGTTGAGCAGGCTGTTATGGGGGCTGTAGGAAATGCTACTTTAACACCTAAAGATTTAAGACTATTTATTTCAGGTGACTTATTAAATCAAATAATTACATCGTCTTTCGCAGCGCGTGCTTTTGATGTTCCATACATTGGGTTGTTTGGAGCTTGTTCAACAATGGCAGAAAGTTTAGCTGTTGGTGCAAGTTTAGTCAATGCCGGATACTTTGATAATATAGCCTGTGCCACTGCTTCTCATTTTTCAACAGCAGAAAGACAATTTAGATACCCTTTAGAACTAGGAAATCAACGTCCACCAACTTCACAATGGACTGTTACTGGTGCGGGCTGCTGTATTTTAAGCAGTAAAGGTGATGGTCCAGTAATAACAAGCGCCACATTTGGAAAGGTAACAGATTATGGCATTTCAGACGTGAACAATATGGGAAGTGTTATGGCGCCAAGTTGTGCCGCTACTTTAATCGCTCATTTTAAAGACACAAATACTACACCTGACGATTATGACTTAATAGTTACTGGGGATTTAGGTAAACTTGGCAGTGAAATTTTAATTGATTTAATGGAAAATCATGGTTATAAGCTTAAATCTAATTATAATGACTGTGGTCAAATAATTTACACCGGAAAACAAAGCGTTTTAATGGGCGGAAGCGGTTGTGGTTGTTCCGCCAGTGTTCTTAATTCATATATATTACAAAAAATAAAACAAAAAGAGTATAAAAAAGTTTTATTTGTTGCTACAGGTGCACTTTTGTCTTCAACTTCAACACAGCAAGGCGATACAATCCCAGGAATTGCTCACGCTGTTACAATTGAAGCATACGAACCTGAAGTAAAGCAAGATAAAAATAAATCTTTAAAACAACAAAAAACTAAAAAGGGAGAAAAATAAAATGTTACCTTGGTATGAATATTTCATTGTGTTTGGTGTTGGTGGACTAATTTGTATGATAGGACAAATTTTAGTTATTACAACAAAAATCACAACAGCCAGAATATTGGTTTTATTTGAAATGATAGGTGCTTTTTTGGCAGCAGTGGGCATTTATGAACCAATATCTGCATTTGCAAAGGCTGGTATAAATGTTCCAATTGTTGGTTTTGGTGCAAGTTTAGCTAAGGGTGCAATAAATGCGGTAAAAGCACAGGGCATTCTTGGTGTATTTACAGGCGGACTAGCTTCTGTGGCTGGTGGTCTTGCGGCAGCGATTGGTTTTGGCTTCTTATTTGGTAGTATATTTAAAGCTAAAACAAAAAAATTTTAACTAATTTGTAAAATTTTAAACTTTTATATCATATAAATATACAAGTGAAGAAAACAGCAAAAACTCCAAAAATGACAAAAATAAAACGCAAGTTCTTAATAATACTTGCGATTTTGTTATTTGTAATTATAGCAATTATGCTGTATTTGAATTTTATCGTTAATCCAGTAATTATATCAACCAGTACGGCTAAAGTACGTTCTTTAAGCCAAAGAGCAGTGGAAAATGCTGTAAGGCAAGTAATTAAAGATAATGTTTTATATGACACGTTAATTATGATAACTCGAGATAATAACGGGAAAATAGTAACAATCAGTTCAAATTCGGCAACAATAAATATGCTAGCACTAGAATTAACTGAAAAGGCTCAAAGTGCTCTTTCACAGATGGGTGCTACTGGCGTGAATATTCCTATAGGTTCATTTAGCGGTATGCCTATTTTTACGGGCAGAGGACCGGCTGTTAATATAAAAATGTTGCCAATTGGAACTATAAATTGTAAATTTGAATCAACCTTTACTTCGGCGGGAATCAACCAAACTAATCATAGGATATTTTTAAAGGTAATATCATCTGTTAGTGTCATTTTGCCAACAGCAAATCAAATTATAAAAACAGAAACACAAATAATGATTTCAGAAAGCATAATTGTTGGAGAAATACCAGAAACTTATTTACATTCATCTAGATTGGATGAAATGATGAACTTAATTCCATAATTTGTTCTATAAAAAACAATAAACGTAAAAGGGCTAAATTTGAACTGCAAATTTAACTTTTTTTATAATGCAAGTATAAAATAAGGAAATGAGTATTTTCTTATTTAATATGAGATATCAGACTTTTGAAAATTAATTCAAAAATGCCAAATTTATGCTAGTGTCAAAATCAATAAATTTTCTTATGTTAAAAAGAGAGTTTAAACAGTATAAATGCCATAACTATTACTTAAGTACAATTAAATTCTATATAAATTTTATTAGTCAGAGCAGTGGTTTATAAAATATTTATCAATTCAACATTTATTCGCAAAACACAGGTTTTGCGAATAATAAGACCGTTATAACAATGAAGTCCTTTTTAAATCTAATTTTTAACATTTGAAATTTCAAAATTGATTCCATTTATAAATCTTATTGCATTTTCATAATTTATTGTGTTTAATACATCATTAAACAAATTACAATTTAAATCACAAATACTCGTGTTACCTTGCATAGTACTGTTTTTTAAGTAATTTATTAAGTTAACGGTTGTTTCTAAAACATTATCTACAAAAAGTTCGTTCGGACAATTGAATATTAATGATTCAATAAAAATTTGATTAGGTTTTTTTTTCATTATATTCCAATATAAATTATTAAAAATTTTTACTTCTCTAAAGAAATTTCCTTTTGTAATTGAATCTTTATAATTTATATTTTCAAATCTATTTTTAAAATCTATAATCAATGATGTTTGTTTTTTTATATCATATAATTTATATTTTTCATCATCTACATAAAAAACTGGATATATATTTATAATTATACCAAATTCTTCTTCACCTAATATTGTTATTTTGTTTTTATTTATTCCTAAATTTGTGTTTTCATAAAGTGATTTTGCCATTTGAACAAGTAAGTCATTATACAACATTCCCACGTCATATTCATTTATGTTTGAAACTTTTTTATCAATACTTTTAAAATATCGTTCTTTTTTCTTTTTTTTAGACATAAAAATTTTAAAATTATTTGCAAATTCTTTCCAGAATATTTTTAAATTATTAATAAAAGCGTTTTTCTTTTTTTTCTGATAATTTAATTCAATTTGTACAGCGTTAAACACAACAAATAAATCTATTTCTGAAGAAAAAAACTCACCCTTTGAAAATACTTCATTTGCAACAAATATTTGATACTCTCCTATATACGGGTTTCTGCTTTTTATCATATTAATTGCATTATGAAGTTTTTCTTCAATTAAGGAATATGAATTTAAAAAAGATGTTTCGTCAGTATCTTTAGCAAATTCATTTATTATATTATCATCTACATTCATATAATTATATTAACCTAATATGCAAGCAAATGTAAAGAATATTTAATCAAAAAAGTTGATTTATTCGCAAAATAATTGTAATATGTGCATATGAGTAATTATGTTCTAGAACGATCTAAAAAAGCAAATTTAAAAATACGCGAATTAGTAATGAAAATGCCCGATTATTGTATTGATTACTTTATTGGCATTGAGCAAACTACCTCCCCACTAACAAGATTGAATTATGCAACAGATTTAAACATATTTTTTTATTATTTATCCAATGAAAAATTTGAAAAATCACCAAAATTAATCAGTCTAAACGATTTAGACTCGTTGAAAGCACGTGATATAGAGTTTTACTTAAGTTACATATCAGATTTTATTAAAGATAATGTTAGTTATCACAATAATGATAAGGCAAAAGCACGAAAACTTTCATCAGTGCGATCATTATTTAAATACTTATATAAAAATGATTTAATAACTCACGATGAAACTTCCAAAGTAAATACACCTAAAATACATACAAAACCAATAATTTATTTAGAGCCTAATGAAGTGGTTAAATTGCTAAACGAAAGCGAAAATCCAACAGAATTGACAAAACGTGAAATTGCATTTAATAAAATTACCAACATTAGAGATACTGCCATTTTAAGTCTATTTTTAGGCACTGGCATACGTGTGAGCGAATGCGTTGGACTAAATGTTAAAGATTTGGATATAGATAACAACGCATTTAAAATAACAAGAAAAGGTGGAAATCAAACAATTTTATATTTTAGCGATGAAATTAAAAAGCCTTTAATTGATTGGCTAAAAGAACGAGAACTATGGCTTGACAAAAAAGAAAATGACGCTCTATTTTTGTCATTGCAAAAAAAGAGAATTTGTGTGCGTACTGTTGAAAAATTAGTTAAAAAATATAGTAGTGTTGCCTCACCTTTAAAAAAAATCACACCACATAAACTTCGCAGTACATTTGGCACTTCCCTTTACCAAGAAACGGGCGATATTT
>ERZ808275.344-NODE-344-length-20531-cov-13.390994_pt1 | contig 20531 bp, 27 predicted proteins | sample MGYA00520894_ERZ808275 | MGnify/ENA primary metagenome ERZ808275 (study PRJEB31516, sample SAMN03275598) | gut metagenome | biome: mammalia-associated habitat; material: feces | host: Papio cynocephalus | place: Kenya | collected 2012-08-03 ...
TGTAAACTTTGTTTTTGTCAAATTCCATTTTCTATTCCTCCTAAAAATCAATCAGTTTTTCATCTCTTACCCTGTCAGCTATGGAGCGGAGATGCCTGTTCTGCTCATTCCTGCACCAGTTGTCAAGGATTCTCTGCTCAACGGTTTTAAGCTCCTCTTCCAGCCGTTTAGTTTCCTTTTCAAGACTTTCAATCAGGCAATCCTTGCATATTCCGCCGGATGTCATCTCCGGCTTCAGGCAAATCCTTTTGCACTCAGGGCACTCCTTGTATTCAAGTCCGTTTTTAATCATTTTTCTTAGTCTCCATACATCGCTTTGTTTGAAGCTTTCTCAAGCTCGTCCAGCTTTCTTCTTGCCTCTACAATCAGATTTCTTAGCTCATCAGTGTCGACCATGCGTCTTCCTGTGTAGTTTGCAAGTTCTGTAAGAACGTTGTAGGCTTCCACCTGATAGATTATGTCATTGTCGCCTTGGTTGATTATCATTCTTCCAGCCTCCTTATCCCTAGTGCCTGTGCTATCTTGTATTCAAGGGCTGCCCCTTTTGACTTTTTCCAATTGGGAAGAAGATAGATGTATCTGCATTTCAAAAGCACGGCTATGTCCGCCTTCATGAAATCTTCCCAAGTCCAGTTTCTAGTGTCCTCGTGGCGGTTGATTTTTAGCGGGTTGATTGCAATAAAGCCTTTTTCCTCAAGAAGTGTTTCAGCTTCTTCAAAGGCTTTTTCATACTTTGCTTTTGGAAGCCCTGTTATCGCTCCGCTGATGTAAACCGTTTCTTCCTTGCTTTTTGGAAAAATGATTTCATCCGCATGGCAACGTGTCCAGAATCCCGCGATAAAGTCTTTTTCAGACTGCGTTTCCGCTTCGCTTTGCCGGTATTCTATGCTCTCCTGAACATCCTTTGGCAGTTCCTTATCCCTGTAGCGTTCGTACATGGTTTTATGCTTCATTGCTATATCTCCTCAACCTTTATTATTCTGTAATCACATTCATCTAAGCCGTAGATTTTTATGCACTCTTCAACGCTTCTTACACTGCACTCTCGCCTTCTCCACTCTCCGTGTGTGTATTCGTCTTTAAATTCAAAGATTATTCTTTTCATTTCTTGCTCCTAAAATTGTTATTTTCTCTGAACGTTTTTCTTGAGTGGCAACTCCAGCACATTGGCTGCAGGTTGCTTTCATCATAAAAAAGCTCAAGGTTTCCACGATGCGGTGTTATGTGGTCCGCAATGCGCGCTGGCTTTCCGCATATAAAACAGAAAGGATATTTTTTTAAAAACTCCTTTGATGTTTTCCGCCACAATGCCGATTCATAAAGGCTGTGATATTCGCTGGATTTTCCCCTTCTGGTAAAAACCTTGCGCTTGCCTTCAAGGTCTTTATGAATGTAGCAATACTCCTTTCCATCTTTTACGGTTCTCATGCAGCCGGATTTTTTGCAAAGTCTTGCTTTCAAGTATCTTCTCCTTTGGGACTTCCGCTATAGAGCAGCAAAGCTCAAACATAAAAGACTTTTCAAAGAATTGTAAATCTTTATCTTTTACTGCTTCTTTTATTATTTGAAGCGCAAGCCTTTTGTAAGCTTTTGCCACGGTTGAATTAAACGTATTTTTTCTAGTTCCCATTTTTTCCGCTCCTAGAAAGGAATATCTTCAGGAAACGGCTCTTCTGTTACGGCGTTTCTTTGCGCCGCCAAGTCTGAAAGATAGGCTATAACTTGCTGCGCGGTGCGTTCTTTTCGCCACGCTCCAACCTGCTTTATTTCTTCTGGCGAAAAAACCGGGCTTCCATCCGCCTTTTTTGTTCCTAGAAGCGCGTTTATTTTGCTATGCTCTTCTTGAGTGTCTGCTCCGCCTTTTAGGCTTTGCCCCGAAGCGTTGGCAGAACTATTTGCGGTTGCGTTCTGCTTTGCGTTGCCGCTATTGACACATTCTTTATATTTGCTTCCGTCCCACTTTCCAGCATAAATATCAGCTGCGACACCGAGCATTTTAAGGCTTGTGCTAAACGCGTCCGTTACCGCCATTTTGTAGCCCTCGTCGTTTGACTGCAAGCCTGCGCTAAAAGCGTTTACTAGCTTGCTGCCCCCAATTCCTACAATCGGGTCTGACCAATCTTTTGTGTCCGGGTTTCTTATAAAAACCGCAACCTGCGCAAATGCCAAGACTTCGCCTTTTGCTCCCTGCTCCGTCCAAACTTTTTGAATTTCATACTTCCAGCCAATGCCAACAAGTCCAAATGTTTTAGTCATTATTTCATAGCGCCACTGCGGATTAATATCCGTTTTCCCTTTTAGGTTGCCCGCCGTTATCTGCCTTAACGCAGTTGCTGGCGGCTGGCTTAATGATTTGTAAACTTCCATTACGTTCATACCTGCTCCTTATGCCCCGTAATAACCGTAATTGTTATTCTGCGCAATTTGATTCTGGTTGTTTTCTGTAGAGCTCAAAAGCTGTATTGCGTTAGCGTTTATTTCTACGCGTGAAAACTTTTGTCCGTCTTTTTCCCAGCGGTTTTGCCTTAAATTGCCGTCTATTCCAATGCGCTTGCCTTTTAAAAGATACGGTCTAAGGCTTTCCGCCATTTTTCCGTAGATGTTCACTTGAAAAAAACTAGTTTCTTCAACGTATTCGCCGTTCTTCTTCTGCGTATGGTTGACTGCAAGGCTCGCTTTTCCAAGCGCATAACCGTTTTGCGTGTAAGTAATTTCAACGTCTTTGGTAAGACGGCCGATAATAAAAACTGAATTAATATCTGTCATAAAAACTCCTGGATTAAAAAAGCAGCAACTGCCCTTCCAAATCTTTTTCGTATTCTTGCTCTTTTGGCTCTTCTTTAAGCTTTAGGCTGCATCCCCTTCTGCCTATTTCTTTAACTGGCTTTCCGTTTAGAGTTTTGCACATCTCTAAATAAAAGTCGTTTTCAACTTCGCTATAAAGAGCGTGCATAACTCCATCGTGGGCGGCCGCAATAAAGTTTTTTACTACGTAAGTTTCGCCCTTTTCCCTTTCGTACGTTCTGTATCTTCTTAGAACGTACTCAGCGGCTAAGTCCGCCTTGAAGCAGACTTCATCGTAATCAAGAAAAAAGCGTTTTGTCTTGATTTCTTTTTTTACCGCCCTTTTGCATAGCTCTGTAAAAAGCATCCAAAGTTTTACAAAACTTTTTTCGTCTTTTTCAGCAAGATATTTCCACTGGCAATGCAAAAGCTTTTCGTTGTCAGTGCCGTTTTCATCGCCTTGCGGGAGCCCCGAAACTTTATTTTTTCCAACAAAATCTAAAAAATAATTAAAGGCTTCCGCGTTGCTTTTCATTTTTTTCTAACAAACTCCTTTGCCGCTATGCAGCACTTTTTGCAAGGGCAATACTCCCAGTCTTCCCTTTGGCAAGTCAGTTCAGCCTTGCCAAACTTCGCGCAGAACGAATGTTCTGTACATTCAAAGCAGTTGCAAAGCCCCTTGTAATCTTTTGGCATCGGATAATCACTGTTCAGCCTGATCAAAGGCGGCAGCGCGTCCCCTGTTACCGTTATCAAGTTTTTAGCAGCTTCCGACTGCAAGGGGTTTTCGGGGCGTTCTTTGGACGCTCTCCAGCACTTGTAGCAAACAGTTTGAAAGTAAGGGTAATTTGCCCCGCACTTCTCGCAATGCCGCCAAGCAAACAGTTTTTTAGTTTCTTCGCCAAGTTTTTCTTTTGCCTTTTCAAATCCCATAGTTTAAGCCCCTTTTTCATGAATTAAAAAATCCGCCTTTAGTTTCTGACCGTAGCCGCTAAGGGCTTTCTCTTCCTGAAAAACAAAATACTGCTTTCCAAGCGGACATCCCCGGCTTACCCACTCGTCTTTATAGTGTTCAAAAATTGGCTTTATAAAGTGTTTTTCCCCTTGCATTTCTGTAAGAAGCTGCTGCTCCAGTTGCTCCGGGGTTTGCTTCGGAACATCGCAAACGCTCTGGGCAACTTGATTTTGATTTTTTAAGAACGGCAAGATTTCAAAGTCTTTGTCCGAATACCTTGCGTAGTCCTTGATAAAATTGGCGATTGAGAAAGTTGTTTTCCAAGTGTCGCCCTTTGCAATTTCCAAGTAATTTTTCAAGGCTTGCAAAATATCTTCGGGGCATTCGTTTTTAAGCGCGGCGATTAGTTCGCGGCACTCTTTTTGAATAAAACTGAAAAAATCCTTCGAGATTGGCATTTTATGCGCATAGCTTGCGCTTTTGTTATGCTCTGTGATTAAGCCGAACGCTTTTTGCTCAAAGCCATGCCACTTTTTTTGAATATCATCTTCTTGTTTTTCTTGAACTTCACCCACACACTCAAAATCGTTTTGCACAACGTTAACGTTTTCGTGTGCGTTAACGTTAACGTTAACGTTTTCGTTAACGTTGTCTAAACAGGGTTTTTCAAACCCTTGTTTAGGGTCTGAAAAAGTGCTAAAAAAGGTGTCATTCTTTGCGTTATTTTTTCCATCTCTAGCAAGACGTCCTTTTTTTCCTGAAAGTTTGGCATTCAGCTCGAAGTCCATTTGTGGCTTCCAGGCTAAAAAAAGGTCGTAGAACTCGTCGTCTTCTGACGGCTCTATATCCATGTACAAGTAATCAAAAATCATGTCGTAGAGTTTCACTCTTTTTTCAGGCGATTTTCTTTTTATCACCTTGTACATACTTGCGTGCAATGACGCCTTAGCGATGTCATTTGACAATTCCATAAATAAATGCTCCAAGGATGCCGTCTGTCCGGCTGCCAAGCGTCTTTCCGCTTTGCCAACATAAATCCATACCCGAAGAGAGTTACAAAGGGTCAAAAAAATATTTTTTCACACGGCGGCTTTCGTTGTACCGGTTAGAAACGTTTATCCATTCCCACGCAATTTTTACGCCGCGCTCTTTTAGTTCAAAAATCCTTGCAGAAATCCTAGTTTCTCCAAGCTCCACAATTGCTTGCAGCGTTGTTATTGAGCCGTTTTCCTTTATGAAGTCAAAAACTCTTTGCTGCGTCTTTGAAAATTTCTTTATAGGCTGCGTAGTATCCTCTCCTTTTGCTCAAGCTCTTTTAGCTTTGCTATCAGTTTTGTGTCCTTAAGGTTTTTCTTCTTTTCAGAAAGCCTGTTAGTTTCTTCTTTGGAAAGCGCGTCTAAATCGCCGTTTTCATCGAAAAGACTGTAATCCAAGAAATAGCCATGAAGCGACGAGCCGACTAAAAGCGCTTTTTTTATCTGCGACATCGGCACGTTAAAAAAGTCTTTGGCGGCCTTTTCCGACTTAAATTCCAAAGGTTTTAAGCCAGCGTAAAAAACAGGGGTTGCAAGCAATGTGTTCATTAAAAACTCCTTGCCGTTTGTATTAAAAGGTGGGTAAATGTGGAAGAAACAACCAAGACCAAGCAAGCCATGGTCGCCGCGTTCCATGCGGGCGTAAAGCCAAAGTCTGGAGCGACTTTTTTAAAGTTGTGCCAGCCGCGTTCAATCAATGAGGGCTTTCTGTAGAAAGTCCTCCCGTTTTTTCTAACTATTTTTACCAACATAAAAAACTCCTAGTGGCTTCTTTTCTAGCCACAAAAAAAAAGAAGCCGTTCAGCAAAGGGGCTGTCCTTCCCTTCGCCAAACGGCAGGTATGTTAAAAAGGGGCTTATTCCTTTTTATTTACTCTAAGGGGACAGCTTTTAGTTCTTCTGTCAAGAAGAACTAAAACAGAGTTTACTCTGTTTGTTTCGACATTTGTCGATTATATTTTTAATATAAACTACATTTGTCGTGTTTGTCAATAAATTTTTCTACATTTGTAGGCTTTTTTGTGCGAAAATAAAAATAAAGGGGCTTAAACTATGGATTTTGTAGGAAGAATTGATTTAAAACTAACTGAAAAAAACATTAAAAGGGCGGCTATGTGCCAAGATGTAGGAATTGACACATCTATTATTACCGCATGGAAAAAAAGGGGAACTATTCCAGCAGGTGATGTTTGCTTAAAAATCGCAAACTATCTAGGTGTTTCTGTTGAATGGCTTATCACTGGAAAGGAAAAAGAAGAGGCAAAAACAGAAAAAGCATCTGTTTCCAAAAAGGAACAAGTTCAAAAAAAATTAAATGCACTTACGCAAGATTTTTTTAATTCGCTGCAAGAAATAATAAAAGAGATGTAAAAAAAATTAAAATTTTGCTTGACACTACGTATTAAATTGGAGGTTTTATGAAATACGTTTATCCTGTAATTTTTGAAGAAGATGAGGGAAAAGTTGGGGTTACTGTTCCAGATATTCCTTGTTGCTTTACTTACGGCGATGATATGGCAGACGCTATTTTTATGGCCGAAGATGTTATTGCAATGATGTTGGCAGACTACGAAGACAACAACAAAGAAATTCCCAAGCCTAGCAAAATTGAAGATATAAAAACAGATGGCATTGTTTCTTTGGTTGTTGCAGATACCACAGAATGGCGCAAGCTTGTAAACAATAAAATGATAAAAAAAACTTTATCAATACCTGCGTGGCTAAATACAAGAGCAGAAAAAGCCGCCGTAAACTTTAGCCAAGTTTTGCAAGAGGCGCTTTGCAAAAAATTAAACATCGTGATGTAAAAAAAAAGAGAGGCTTAAATGCCTCTCTTTTGGAGTTGAGTTTTATGTGGTTATCAAAAGTCATTAATAAAATAATACTTATCCTAAAAATAAACAACCGGAAAATATTTTTTTTTATTTTTTTTCAAGAAACTTAAACGCGTCTATAACAGTTTTATAAACCTGCGACATATCCGCTTTGTCAGAAACAAAGTAAATGCGCTCCACATCGTTAGAGCTCTGGTTGTCCGTAGAATGTCCCATCAGCGTTTCTATAAGGCTTGTATTAAGATTTGCAGCGGTAAGAATTGTCTTGTACATCTTTCTGAACGAATGAAAACAGATGCCTTCGTTTTTTATCATTTCAAGACTGTAGCCAATGCGTCCGCCAATAATTTCAGTGCACTTGCGGACGTTGTAAAGGCTTGCGACATTTTCCGCTATCATTCTTTTTACTGCCCTTGCACCTTTTTCATCCAGCGGAACAGAACGGACTGAATACTCTGATTTTGTTCCGTTTATTCTCAAGATGTATACATTTTTATACACTGAAATATCGTCTATCTTCAACTTCATCAGTTCTGTTCTTCTTGCTCCAGTGATTATTGCGCAATACGCAAGCAAAGAAAAAGAATCCATTTTTTCAACATCCTCAAAAAAGCCCCGAAACAAGTCTATTGGGAAGCAAGTTCTTCTTTGCTTTTCGTGAGAACAGTTACGCAAGCCCACAAACGGATCAAGTTCAACAATCTCTTTATCAACCAACTGCTTAAAAATCTTGTGCAAAACGGCGATGTAGTTGTTCACGCTCTTGCCAGAAAGTCCGTTTTCTAAAAGCTGTTCTTGCAGCTTATGAAGCCGGGCCTTTGAAAGTTTTGCAAAATCCTTTACATCTTGCAGCATATCCGCCATTTTTTCGCAAGCAAAACGGTTCTGGCTTAAAACCTTGTCAGAATACTTCGAGCCGTGTATTTCGTCGTATTTAATCCACTTGCTGCCGCGAACATAATAGCCCCGAAGCGTTTTTTGAAAATCGTCCAGAACTTTAAAATTATCCTGCGACACATTTTTTAGGTAATTGGTGGCAAAATCGTAAGCAGACTGAATATCTGTTGAATGAGTAGAAATGGTTTTTCCGTCTTTGAAGCGAACGTAAAAAATACCGCTTCTTTTGTACTTTCGGTAAAGATAAAAAGGACTAGTTAACCGTAGAGAATATTTGTAACGCCTATCAAGCATAAAACCTCAATAATTTCTACGTAAAAGTAGACACCAATACGTAGAAGAAACTGTGTTTTTTGTGCCTTGTGGCTAAACAAGTATTTCCCTACAACGTAAGAAAATAATTAAGCACTTATATCGGGATGACAGGATTTGAACCTGCGACACCCTGGTCCCAAACCAGATGCGCTACCAGCTGCGCTACATCCCGTAACGAAAAATAATATATACTAAATAAAAAAAAAGTTCAATAGGAAAATCAAGATTTTTTTTAAATTTCATAAAATTCTGCAATACAATCCGATTCCCCGCCCTTTTGAATTCCTTCTTGAATGGGAGCAATAATTTTTACTTTTATCCTCTGTCCTTGCCTTAAATTAGAATACTTTGATTCTAATGCAATTATTTTGCAATGTAAAAAATTTTCTGTTACAGCATGAAAAGTAGTTTCTCCCTCTCCTACGTTAAAAAGCAAAGAATGATTCACTGTTTCCAAAATTGCATCATAAGTTTTTCCACAGCAAGATTCTATAAATTCTTTTTTACTGTTTACCGCCCAGTGACTAAGCTGCTTTGCTCTTTCACCGCTTATAAACTGAGAAACCTTATTATCCATTTTTGCGGCAAGAGTTCCAGGCCTTTCGCTAAAGGGAAAAACATGAACCCAAGAAAATTTACATTCTTCACACAGTTCAATGGTTTTACAAAAATCTTGTTCAGTTTCTCCAGGGAAACCTGTAATAATATCGCAAGCAATAAAAGGATTTTTTTTTGCAAGGCGCAACTTAGCACACGCTGACACAACATCTTGAGAAGAATACCTTCTTGCCATTCTTCTTAAAACATCATCGCTTCCTGACTGTACTGAAATATGAAAATGAGGGCAAACCCTTGTATTTTTTATAACCGAGCAAAAATAATCATCAACAACTTCAGGATACAAACTGGAAATTCTAAAAGAAATGCTTTTAGTCTGCTCAAGGCAAAGCTCTAAAAGTTGCGCAAAATTAATATTTCTTCCATTATACTCGCCACAATATTGACCTATATTTACAGTTGTAAAGACAACTTCGTTTTGACCAACTTCTTCTAATTTTTTTACACGCTGAACAACTTCTTTTGGAGCAAGACTTACAGAATGACCTCGTGCCTTATTTATTGTGCAATAAGTACAATTGTTGTTGCAGCCATCCTGAATTTTTATAGAAGACCTTGAATGAGCTAAAAATGAATCTGTTGAAAGTTTAAAAGCATCTTCACTTTTGCCAAGATTTTTAGAATCAATATTAAAAATTGATTCGTTAAGCAATTTTGAAAAAACTATTGGATTAAAGGAATTAAGATTATTTGCAAGGATACTAGGAATTTGTGACAATCTACTTTTGTTTTGACCAGGAAGCACTGCAATTCTTGAATCTATTGCCAAAAGAGTTTTAGGCGACAACTGTGCGTAGCACCCCGTGACAATAACTGCAGCATTTGGGCATTTTTCAAGATACAGACGAATTATGCGCCTATCTTTTTGTTCGGCTTTTTGAGTAACGGAGCAAGTATTTATAACACAAACAAGACATTCTAAATCATTTTGACTCTTCGCAGTCAAAGGTTCAAGAGAAACTGAAAAAGACTTATCGTAAAAAAAATGCGCCGCGCTTTCAGATTCTATTTGATTAAGGCGACAACCGGTAGTTCCAAAACGTATTTGCAATTTATTATCAACTTTACTGAAGTTTTAAAGAAACTCTATTCCTTCCACGCTCTGCCTCAACGGAAGAAGAATTTAATCTAAGAGCTTCATCATAAGCTTCTACAGATTCATAATAGTTACCTGCCATTTCTCGAGCGTAACCTAATCTAATCCACCATTTATCGTACAAAGGCTGTTTTTTTACTGCTGCGGACAAAGCAATATCTGCATGCTGATACCTTGCCTGCCGTATAAAAATTTCGCCCATATAGTAATAGACATCGCCTACACGGCTGCCATTTTCAGGAGCATTTGCAACATACTTTTGAAACTGCTCCATTGCTCCATTATTTTTTCCTAAGAAATAGCGGGCTTCTCCAAGTATTTCAATAAGCCTAAGATCATAGGTGCTAATCTTTAAACCTGCGAGAGCCCTTTGCTCAGCTTCAGAGTATTGCTTATTTGCAACTAGAGCCCAGCACATCACAACATAGGATTCTATATTGTTTGGAGTCTGTAAAAGTTCCTGCTCACACACAGCAACGGCTTCTTTATACTTTTTATTTCTATAAAGAACAAGAGCGTCCTGTTTTACATTGGCTTGAGAAGTCAAAGGTAAAGCTAAAAGCAATGAAAAAAATATAAAAAAAATATAAAAAAAATTACTTTTCATACTGAATCTCCCATGAAAAAGCAGCAGTTGATAAAAAACTTGCACCGCAAGCTCAACTCACAAAGATAAAAACAACGAATTGTGCAATCCTACCTTATCATTGTGCAACGACCTGTAAACACGCTTCCAGGCTCAAGAACAACTTGATTAGAAGTAATATCGCCATCTACAACACCGTCAGACGAAACAAAAATCAAGTCTTTTGCATGTATATTTCCGTGCACCTTACCTTTTACAAGAACCCGAACTGCATTTATATCAGCATTTACTTCTGAACACGTGTCAATAACCAAATCGCTAGTAGCATCGATTTTACCATTAACTTTTCCACGAATCATAAAAGGCTTTACAAATTTTATATTACCTGTAAATTTTATTCCAGCTTCAATAACTGTATCAAAAGCTTCGTCTTCAAGATCAAAAAAATCACTTTCTTTTACATCAAACATTCTTTTATTTTACATACGAATGGATTTCAAGTCAATGTACAGATAGCCTCATACAATTACAAACTATAAGATTAAGTTCCAATTTTTTTATAGAATTAATATACAAATGTTAGTCGTGCAATACAAAAGAATACTTTAAACTAAAGTTGCCTGTATTTTGAACAAGGCCTAAAAAATCCTCTTGCTGAGAAAAAACTGCTATAAAATCTGTAAAAAACGATTCTTTTTTTTCAACAAAATTCGAAAAAGAAAGAGTTGCTCCATTTTTAAAAGAGTTTTTAAATGAATCCAAAACGTGAGCCACAGAAAATCCACAATCTTTTGCAAGCAAATAATTCATAGGCATAGATTTTTGACGAATTTGATTTTCTAAAGCGTTTTCATCAATATTAAAAGCATTAATCTTGTTTTGTTTTAAAAGATTTTCATCATCAATGAGTTTTTTAGAATTAGAAATTGCATTTTCTATGTTAAACGGTTGCAAAAAATCATATCCAGCAGCATTTTTTAGTTCAAAATGACCAATACTAGTTCTTAAAAGCCCCACAAGACTTGCTCTACTTGAACAATTAATTCCAATATCTCTTGCTAAGGAACGAATATAAGTCCCTTTTGAAACTGAAAATCTTATTCGGGCATATTCAACTCGGTTAGAGGAATTTAGTTTTGCCTCTAAAATTTCTGAAGAATATACTTTTACCAATCTTTTTGGAATTTCTACAGCGACGCCTTTTCGAACTAAATCGCTTGCTCGATTCCCATCTACATGAATCGCACTAAATGCTGGTGGAGCCTGCAAAAATTCCCCTGTAAAATGTGCAAGAGCTTTTTTCAAATCAGAAACTAGAGGCAATTGCGCCACAGCAACTAGTTTACCAGTACACTCAAGAGTATCTGTTTCCTCTCCAAATTTTATAACAGCCTCATATGATTTATCAAATTCTGTAATTCTACCAGCAAGTTTTGTAAGGGAACCGCAGCAAACGACTAAGAGTCCTGAAGCAAAACTGTCTAAAGTACCAGTATGCCCGACTTTTTTTGTTGAAAAAGCGCGTTTTATAGAAAACAAAGAAGAAAATGATGTGCAACCGCTAGGTTTTGCAAAAAGAACAATTTTATCGCAATTATTTTTTTTCATACTAAAAAATTGACTTGGCTAGGCATTAATCAGCCATTTCTGGATGACTTTCAGCCCAAGCCTTAGACTCTTCTTCTAATGCATTAAGTTTTTGAACCATGTGAAAACCTGTTTTCATTCCAGAATCAACAAAAAAAGTAAATTTCGGAAATTTATGAATTCTCATCTTTTTTGCAATAGAAGACTGCAAAAATCCTGCCGCACTGTTAAGGCCCTCTACCCCTCGTTCAACTTGCCCATCGGACAAGAAACTTGATACATAGATTTTTGCATAACTCAAATCGTTTGTAACTTCAACCCGATTTATTGAAAGAAAAGTCGAAACTCTAGGGTCTTTTACTTCTCCACGACTAATCAACTTTGAAATTTCGTCTCTAAGCTGAACGTTTAATCGCTCAATTCTGTACTGACCCATTTTAGCCTCCCATAAAAATTTTACAATATAAACTTATAAAGATAAAAACAGTCGTTATTACTTGGTTATTTTTATTTAACAAAGGTTCATACGAACATTAAAAACGGTCTAGCCAAGGTCGCAAGAGCACCTTGACTAGGCGAATTTTAATTAATTTTCTTTAGACTCAGAAGTATTTCCTGGATATTTAGATCCCAAATCCTTTGGCTTTGCAGCTTTTTTAGCTTTAGCTTTCGCTTTTTCGGCTTCTAAAGATTCTGCTTCAAGGGCTTGTTCTGCTTGTGCATCCGCTAAAGCTTTTGCCGCAGCTTCTGCAGCTTTCTTTTCGTTTTCTGCACGGTCATCGTGATGTTCATCACCAAGCTTTCGGGCAACTTCAATATACTCAAAGATTTCCATGTGGTCGCCAACTTGAATATCTTGCCAATTTTCAAGACCTATACCACATTCAAATCCTGTAGAAACTTCCTTTGCATCATCTTTAAATCGCTTTAACGAAGAAATTTTTCCTGTAAACTTTACAATTCCTTCGCGAACAAGATGAACCATTGCATTGCGTTTTACAAGACCTTCTACAACGTAACAACCAGCGATTGTTCCAACTTTTGGAACTTTGAAAGTGTTTCGAACTTCAACATCACCAAGTGTTTGTTCTTTTGTGTCTGGCGAAAGCATACCTTCCATAGCTGCTTGAATTTCTTCCACACACTTATAGATGATATTATACTTACGAATATCAACTTTTTCAGTATCTGCAAGAATTTTTGCCTTTGGCGTAGGACGAACATTAAATCCGATAATAATTGCGTTTGAATCAGCTGCTGCCAAAGTAACATCAGATTCATTGATTGCGCCTGCACTTGAATGAATTACGTTCAAGCGAATATCTTTTGTAGAAAGTTTTTCAAGAGAAGCCTTAAGCGCTTCGGCAGAACCTTGAAGGTCAGCCTTGATGATAACTTTTAGTTCTTGAACTTCGTGAGCTTCAATGTCTTTGTAAAGGGTGTCAAGAGTTGTTTTCTTAACAGCTTTTGCAGCTTCGTAGCGTTTAAGCTCTTGGCGCTTTGTAGAAATTGCGCGAGCTTCTTTTTCGTTTTCAGTAACCTGGAACGGATCCCCAGCATTAGGCATTTCTTCCATTCCAAGAACTTCCACAGGAATTGAAGGACCTGCTTCCTGAATACGCTTTCCGCGGTCATCAAACATTGCCCTTACGCGGCCAGAATAAATTCCAGCAACAAAAGGGTCGCCTTGTTTTAATGTACCACGCTGAATAATAACTGTAGAAACAACACCGCGTCCCTGATCGATTCGAGATTCAAGAATTTTTCCTTCCGCACGGCAATCATAAGTCGCCTTTAATTCAAGCATTTCTGCCTGGAGAAGAATTGCATCCAAAAGCTCGTCAATTCCTTGACCTTTTAATGCAGAAATATGCACATATTGAGTTTCGCCGCCCCATTCCTCTGGAGTAAGCCCTTGTTCGCTCAACTGAGTTTTTACTCTATCTGGATTAGCTTCTGGCTTATCGCACTTGTTTACAGCAACAATAATAGGAACCTTTGCATCTTTTGCATGCGCAATAGCTTCTAAAGTCTGAGGCATAACACCATCATCAGCGGCAACAACCAAAACAACAATATCTGTAACCTGGGCACCGCGAGCACGCATCATTGTAAACGCTTCGTGGCCTGGAGTATCAAGGAATGTAATTGTTCCTTTTTCGGTTTTTACGCTATAAGCACCAATTGACTGGGTAATTCCACCAGCTTCGCCTTCTGCAACATGAGATTTTCTAATTGCATCAAGAGTTTTTGTCTTACCGTGGTCAACGTGGCCCATTACTGTAACAATTGGAGGACGAGGAAGCATTGAATCTTCTTTATCAGCGTCTCCCTGAATAACAGTTTCATCATAAAGGCTTACAAGTTTTACTTCGCAACCATATTCTGCAGCAAGTAAAGTTGCAGTATCGGAATCAATTGACTGCGTAATTGTTACCATCATACCCATTCCCATGAGTTTTGAAATAACTTCGCTAGCCTTTAAGTTCATTTTTCGAGCAAGATCAGAAACAGATACAGTTTCCATAATTTCTATGGACTTTGGAACTACGCTTGCAGGAGTTTCCGACTTCTTTTTTGTTTCAAAAAGGTTATCGTCGTACTGCTCTTCATCTTTTCTATTATATACTTGTTTTTTGCCTTTAAAGGTCTTTTTTGCAGGCGCTCGGTTTTGCATCATCGGAGGAACAGAACTTGCTCCTCCACCTACGCGGAATCCGCCCTGACCAGAACCAAATCTAGGAGAGCCGCCTTGCCCATTGCGGTTTTGAAATCCGCCTTGACGATTGCCACCAAATCCGCCTTGTCCATTGCGGCTCTGATAGCCGCCCTGCCGGTTGCCATCGCGTTCGCGGTTTTGATAGCCCTGTCTAGCTTGAGCACCAGTAAATCCGCCTCCTTCACGATTGCGGTAGCCACCACCGTTAGAGCCATTATTGTTATAGCCGCTGCGACCGTTTCCATATCCATAGCCGCCATTTCTGCTATCGCGTCTGCCATGGTCAGAAAGGTTTCCAGCTTTTACATTAGGCCGTGTAGTATTAAGCTCAAAAGCACGACGCTGCTGAGGACGACCTTCATTCCTATTCTGTGACGAACCTCTAGAAGAGCTTTCATTTTTTACAGAAGTTTTTTCCGCATTATTACGAGACTCTGTTTTTTTAACAACAACACGCAAACCTTCGTGCTTTGCACCTTCTGTCTTTTGATTAGAAGAAGGCGCAGTAGTCTTCTTTTTTACAACTACTATCTTCTTTTTTGCAGCATTATTGTTATTATTTTGTGCTGCTGAACTATCGTTTTGTTTTTTGTGAACAATAATTGCAGGCTTTTTTTCTATATCTTCAGCCATTGTGTACCCTATTCCTCGTCCTCTGTAAATTCAAACTCAACACCACACTTAGGACAACGCGTCATGTCAAGAGTAATCTCTGCGCCACATTCTGGACAGTAGTATTTTTCTTCTTCCTCTTCAGACTCTTTTTCTTGAGAATCTTCATTCTGTTCCTCTTCCACAAACTCTACATTTTCTTTGATTAAAGAGTGAACTGCATCTAATTGTTCTTTTGTAAGACCTTCAATTTCAAGAGTGTCATAAGCTTCCATAAATTGAACAATATCTTCAATTCCTTTTTCTGCAAGAGCGGCAGCCACAGTTTGATCAACTCCAGGAAGTTCTTTTATGGTTGCAATTTCGCTATTAGGTTCTTCATCTTTAAATAAGTTTCTAGCCGCAACTGAAGTAGCCTTATCGCTAAGATCCATGCCTTCGCACTGTTCTTCTGTCTTTACATCAATAGACCAGTCGCACAAGCGGTTTGCAAGGCGAACATTTTGCCCCTGCTTTCCAATTGCAAGACTAAACTGAGAATCATCAACAATTGCAAGAGCCTGCTTTTTCGCTTCATCAAGAATAACGACACGGTTTACACTAGCAGGAGAAAGAGCATTTTTTATAAACTCAACAGGATCTGGATCATACTTCAGAACATCGATTTTTTCACCGAGAAGCTCGCGAATTACATTCTGAATGCGAACACCCTTAGTTCCAACGCAAGCCCCAACAGGATCGATCTCTTCGCGCACTGTGGAAACAGCCATTTTTGTTCTATAACCAGCCTCGCGAACGCACTTTTCAATCTTTACAGTACCGTCTGCAATTTCTGGAATTTCCATTTCCATTGTGATTTCAACAAGTTTTGGATCGCTTCTGCTGAGCACTATTTGAAGTCCTGTAGAAGTTTTTTTAATATCAGAAATAATTGCTTTTATTCGATCCCCTTGATCATAAGTTTCTCTTGGAGACTGATTTTTTACAGGCAGGAAGCCTTCAATTTTTCCAGCGTTTCCAAGATCTACAAAGATATTGCCATTTCGTTCCCGCTGATAATAACCGTTTATCATCTCTCCAACTTTATCTTTGTACTGATTGTAAAGAGAGTCTTTTATAGTTTCGTTTAACCCTTGATGCGCAGTTTGCTTACCAGAAGCAATTGCTGAACGGTCAAAAGATTTTGGATCTTCAAGAATTTCAACTTCATCACCTAATTCAATATCCTCTACAAGTTTTTTTGCATCTTCAAGTTCAATTTCTGTAACAGGATCATAAACACCGTCTACAACTGTCTTTCTTGAGTAAATTGAAACATCAGACATATCATCTGCAAATTTTACAACAGCATTATCTGAAGTTCCGTAAGTGCGTTTGTACGCCATTTTCAATGCATTTTCAATTGTGCGTTTAACCGCATCCTCTGTGTAGCCTTTTTCTTCGATTAAAGCACGAATAGCTTCTGCCATTTCTGACATATTAAGCCCCCATAATTATTTTATGTTATAAATGAATAAACTTAGCCTTTGCAATATTTTCAAAAAGGAAAGTTTGCTGATTTCCTTCTTTTTCAAGTGTTACAGATTTTTCGTCAGCATTTACAATTACGCCCCCAACCCAATCTGAAACATTTTTGTCCCATACGCGAACTTCTCGCCCTTTAAAAATTGGAAACTCTGCCGCATTTTTTATATTGCGTTCCATTCCAGGACTTGTAAGTTCCATGTAAGTATCTTCCGTTCCTAAAATTGCTTCCAAGCGAGGAAGAAGAGCGTGATGAACTTTAGAACAGTCGTTAACGCCAATATCAATTGAAGGATCTTTAGACGCTATAACAGCATTGATTCTTGTTACACCTTTTTGCGGAGTTACGTGAAGTTCCACCAAAGTGTATCCCAAACCTTCTACCAAAGGGGAACAATCTTTGTAGTAAGGCATTGAATCCAAAGAAATGTATTCCAAAATAACCTCTTGAACATAAAAAAAGACCCGTGAGCCACGAGTCCATCTTAAAAGATATTAAAATGTACGGTTAAGACTATATATTTTTTGCAGAAGGATGTCAAGAGCTGTGTTTATAGAACTTCGAAATAGCATATTGCAAAAGAGTCTGAAAAAACTTTTACAATGTCTAAAAAGCAAATTGACATTCGTTTAGCAACGACACGTCATTTATTGAACAATTTTGCGCCGTATGATACTCTTATTTTATGCAGAATTATATACGAGCGCGCAGCGACGACCATAAAGAAGACCGTTTGAATCAAGTCAAGCAAGCGGCAGACGAATTATTCCAAGAAATGCCGTACACAGAAATCACGCTTACAACGATTGCTGAAAAACTTACTTGGTCACGTGCAAATCTTTACAAATATGTAACCACAAAAGAAGAAATTTTTCTTGAAATTTCTGCGCAAAAAATGACAAATTACTACATCGCCTTAATATCGGCCTTTCCGGAAGGAAACAAGTTTTCACCTGAAGTTATTGCAGAAGTCTGGGCTGGAATTCTAAACGCAAATCAAGACTATCTTCGATATGTTTCATATTTAAATCCGATTATCGAAACAAATGTAACAGTCGATCGACTTGCAACGTTCAAGAAAAAATATTACGGCTTTGCATGGCAGCTGCGCGACAAGATTTCAGAAATGCTTTCGCTTTCCAAGGAAGACGCATACAAACTGCAACTGGATATACTGACATTCGCCGCTACAACCGCCGTAAGCTGCTATAGAAATCCGCTGATTCAGGAAGCACTAAAAAAAATCAACATAACTCCACCAAAAATGGACTTTTATGAAGATATGCGGGATTTTCTTCTTATGCGGATAAATTGGAGCCTAAAGAAAATCTAACAAGCAGGAAAAGATAATCACAAAACTGGCTATGAACAATGCAGAAAATTCAAAGCCGTTCCTGGAATTTTTTAAAGGATGAAAGAAAAATCTTCGCAAGATTGTATTGGCCAGAAAGTTTTCCTTATTTCACAATGTATTCCATCTCAACGTCCGCTTTTTCAGAATGCCAGACATCTTTTCTGTACGGAATTTCAACGAATCCGAACTTTTTATAAAGATGAATTGCAGGCTTCAAGCCGGAAATCGTAATCAGGCAAAGTTTTTTCGCGCCGTGAGAAACTGCATAGTCCATGCAGGCTTTTAAAACAGCAGAGCCGGCTCCAGTTCCCGTATACTGTCCGGCAGCCGCGAGTTTGCAGACTTCCCAGACGTCGTCTCCGAGCGGCTCAATCATGCACGTCGCAAGAACTTTTCCGTCCTCAACAGCAAAATAGACCATCGAACCTTTTTCGATAAGCTCCTCAACATGATCCATCGCATACTGGTCGTAGGATTCAATGTAGTAAAGTTTTTCAAGCCATTCCGTGTTCAGCCGCACAAAGTCGCTCTTGTATTTCGGGTCGTATTCAACAATCTGCATTTTCCGCTCCGTAAGAATAGAATTTGTTAATTTATGACTTACAAAGCGCAGATTGTCAATAGGAATTATTTTCAAAGTTTTCCGTACTCTGCATTGTTTTTTACACCAAAAACATTTTCACCAAATTAACAAGCAGCTTGATTCCGTAAAGAATAATCACAACGCCGCAAATGCGGTTCAGCCATGTAAGAATGTGGCTGTTTATTTTGGTTCCAAGAATGTGAACTAAAACTGCAAGACAACTGAACCAAAGAAAACTTGCACAAGCAAAGCCGGTAATAAAATAAGGATTGCCACCTTCCGGCAGCGAGGCACGAAAAGCACCCAGCATCAACGTCCCGTCAATCAAAGCCTGCGGATTCAGCCAGGTTACGATAAAAGCCGAACCCGCAATTTTCCAAAGAGACTGATTCACATCTTTTCCGCCGCTTAAATCTGCTTTGGAGCGGACAAGACCAACGCCTATGAAAATAACCATCAGTCCTCCAATGCCAAGAATAATTTTCTGCAGACATGGCAAAGCCTCCATCAAAGCGCCAGCACCAAGAAAACAGGCAATCCCAAGCGAAATATCCCAAAATATAACAATCAAAGCAGTTGCAATTGTCCGCCCTAATTTCTGGCTCATAGCACTGTTGATAACAAACAAATTCTGCATACCGATGGGTGCAACATAGGCAAGACCTAAAGACAAACCTTGAAAATAAATTGGTATCATATACATACAAACAAAACCTTCTTCACACATTCAGCTTAAGGCTTTTTTATACCGTGCCATAGAACATTTTTCAAGTCCGGCTATTTTCCAAGTTTTCCGTATGCTTTAAATGTAACGTTGAAAATCGGAATCTCGCCCTTTTTTGAATCCGTGAGCGGCTTCAAGAACGACTGCCCGATAAAATACTTTGCAAAAGCCTCGTTTGGTTCTCCGACTCCAAATTTGTCAATTTTAGAAAATTCTTCTTTTGTCATGATTTCTCCATTTTCTTTCTATAATATAAAGCTTTTGGGCGTTCCCCTCACTCTGTTCGCTTGCGCTTCCTTCGTTCGGGTCGGCTGTTCCGCACTTCGCTATCCGCTCATCCGCTTCACTCACTTCGTTCGCTCCAGTGGACTGCTTCGCAGGTGCTCCATAGCCTAACGCAACTCCCTTTCTACCAGCTCTCATACCTTTTTCCGGTGTTCAGCTTTGCAATCTGCGCCATTTCGTCGTCAGTCAGAGAAAAATCCCATATGTCGTAGTTTTCGGCGATGTGCTTCGGGTTTGAGCTGCCGGGAATCGCTGTGAAGGCGCTTTGAATGTGCCAGCGGACAATCACCTGGGCGGCAGTTTTTTTGTGGGCGGCGGCGATTTTCAAAATCACCGGATTTTCAAGGCTCTGCTTTGTGTGGCCGCGGCCGCCGAACGGATAGTAGCTTTCCATGCGGATTCCGTATCTTGCGCACCAGTCGCGCAACGCTGTTCCCTGATAAAAAATGTGGTTCTCGTTCTGGATTACCGCAGGCCTGATTTCAAAGTCGCGGACAAAATGCTCTAACTCGCGCGGCGTGTAAAAGTTCGAGATTCCGATTGAACGGATTTTTCCTTCCTTGCACGCCTTTTCCATAGCCCGGTAAACTTTGTCGTCGCCGCTTCCGTGCTGGTGGAGCAGGCACAAGTCTATGTAGTCAACTTTCAGTTTTTCAAGCGAATCCTCTATGTCCGCCGCAGGGTCAACCGTCCATGGAACAATCTTTGTCGTCAAAAAAAGCTCTCCCCTTGCGCAGATTTTTTCCGCAAGCGCACGCTGAATTGCCCTGCCAACTTCCGTCTCGTTTCCGTAGTATTTTGCGGTGTCAATCAGACGCACGCCGGTTTTGAGCGCGGAATAAACGGCATTCTCGCAGGTTTCGCCTGTCAAAGTCCAGGTTCCAAGCCCCGCGACCGGCATTTCATAGCCGCTGTTCAGCCTTACAGTTTTTTCAGCTTGTCCAGCCGGTTTGCCAGATTCCGCCGCAAGCGCTGCGGCCATCGCTAAAAATGCTCCAAAAAACAAAAGTGATTTTTTCATAA
>ERZ808275.345-NODE-345-length-20473-cov-3.624694_pt1 | contig 20473 bp, 23 predicted proteins | sample MGYA00520894_ERZ808275 | MGnify/ENA primary metagenome ERZ808275 (study PRJEB31516, sample SAMN03275598) | gut metagenome | biome: mammalia-associated habitat; material: feces | host: Papio cynocephalus | place: Kenya | collected 2012-08-03 ...
GCAAAACAATTGATAATTGTTTTGTGAGAGGTTCTAGAGTCGAACGAAGTGAGCGAACCCGTATGGTGTCGGTCAAACGTTACTCTGCCGACGCTCTAAATAAACCAAGACTGTTTCAGAAACGCAATGACTTTCCAATAAAAACTTGGACCTTATAAACTCAGTGTAGCTTAAAAACAGCAGTTATCGCCTTCTCTATTATACCCAATTTAACAACAAAATTCGTCCGTTTTAAACGTACGTGTTTTAACGTACGTAAAAATACGGACAACAAACCTTCAAATAGTCGACAATGTTGTGTTGCGCCATTAAAAATCCTGCCCCGACAGGCTCAGTAAGAAATTTAAAGTTAAGAAAAGCTCAACAGTTTGATTTGTTGGGCTTTTTCTTTCTTTGTAAACAAATGTAACACGATGACTTAAAAGCCTAAAGTTTCCATGTGATTAAGCCGATATATAAAATGTAAGGGAAAACAAATTAGTAGTAAGGGAAATGTGGAATATGGCTTTAAATGTATCTTATGTTCAACAATATTATCAAGGAATTGATGCTCAAACTTTAAAATCAGCAACAAGAAACATCTTAGCTAACGCTGAAGCAAAAGCTACTGCTAATCAAGTTAAAGGTGTTGATGTTGATTTATATAACGGTCAAATCGACGCTATGACTGCAAGACAAGTTGCAATGTCTGGTGCAGGCTTACAAGTTACTTTAAATCACAATTTAGAAACAGCAATTAAATTCTTAAAAACTAAAGCTGCAGAATCAACAAAATCTTCAAAAACTGCAGATGTAATTTCAATTGCTTCAACTAACAAAGATAAAGAAGGTTCAAATCCTTTCTACAACGGCGATGTATATGATTATTCTAAAAAAGAAGAAGAAAAGAAAGAATACTTATTCATCACTGCTGCATAAACAAGTTTTATAATAAATTTCCTTATTTCCTTCCCTATATACAAATTTTCATGCCACCTGTAAGGTGGCTTTTTTTTGTAAAATGTTGTAACGAATTATTCGGGGTGTCGGCAGAGTAATGTCTGACCGACACCTTACGGGTTCGCCCACTTCGTTCGACTCTAGAACCTTTCACAAAACAATTATAAATTGTTTTGCTCGGCAGAGTCGAAAATTCGGACTAAATCATTTTTAAAACTAAAATTGAAGCCAATGCAAAATAAACTGCAAGTCCTAAAACGTCTATTGCTGTTGCAATTACAGGGCCTGAGGCTACTGCTGGGTCAATATTCATTTTTTTCATTGTAAATGGAGTTAATGTACCAATCAAGGTTGCAAGCGCCATATTTATTGCCATTGCGATACCTACGATGAAACCAAGTTCAAAGTTTTGTTGCCAGCCCCAAGTAAATAGCGTTACTAAAACTCCGAAAAATGCACCAATCATTAAACCGATAAAACTTTCTCTCAAAATATGTTTAATCATTGACCCTGTTGTGATTTGACCAGTTGATAAACCACGAACAATAAGTGTAATACTTTGAGTTCCGATGTTACCTGCTAAACCTGCAAGTAGTGGAATAAAAATTGCAACAATTGGTAATGCTTTTAATGTATGGTCAAAACAGTTAACGACGTTAACTGCAATTAATTCACCGATTAAAGTTACAAACAACCAAGGTGTGCGCGCTTTCATTGATGTAAACACGCTACCTTCAAGGATTTCGTCCTCGTCAATGCTACCTGTTGAGATACCAGAAGATGCGTAGATTTCTTCTGTTGTTTCTTCTTCCAATGCATCTTGAGCATCGTCCCATGTAACAATCCCTCTAAGGTGATTGTACTGGTCTACAACTGGTAAAGAGTCAAATTGGTATTTCATAAATACGTCTGAAATAGTATCTCTGTAATCATCAATGTGAAGTTTTACAATATCAGCGTTCATTATATCTTTTACTTTTGTTTTAAATGGTGAAGTTAAAAGCGTTCTTAGTGATAAAACACCTAGCAAGTGGTCTTGTGTATCTGTTACATAGACATAGTACAAGTCGATGTTATCTTCTTCTGCTTTTTCTCTAATGTAGTCCAAAACTTCTTTTACTGTCATTTCTTGAGTAACCATCATAAATAACGGTGTCATCATACCACCTGCGGTATCTTCATCGTAGTTCATCAATTCACGAACTTCAGAAGAGAACTTTTTAGGTAAAGAATCCAAATACGCTTCGGTATCGTCTTCTTCCATGTCACCTAAAACGTCGGCTGCGGCATCGTGTGGTAAGTTTTGGATAATTCTTGCTGCTAAATCAGTGTCAATATCTCCTAAAATTTCAACCTGTAAATTAGGAGGAAGGTACTCAATCATTTCAGCAGCTTTGTCTTCGTCAATAAGATTGAAACATTCTAAACGTTCTTCTGGCTTTAGTTCTTGGAAAATATCAGCCAAATCGGCAGCGTGAAAACCGTTCAATTCTTCGGCTAATTGAGCGGTTGTTTCATCGGCTAGGATTTCACGTATTCTGTCTACGGTTGTTTGAATATCAATCATAGTTTTATTATATCCTAAATATTTTTTTTAGTTTATAATAATTTTATTAAGAATTTTTTGAAAAGAGGAATTATATGCTAAAAGATTTATACTTAAAAGAAGTTGAAAAAGCTATTGATACAGCGATTAAGGCTGGAAAACTTGGTCAGATGACTGAATATACTGCAAATTCATTAAATGTTGAAAAGCCTAAAAATCCAGAGTTTGGTGATTTTGCAATCAATGTTTCATCATTGGCTAGAAATGCAAGAATTGCACCTCCTCAAATAGCAAATGCAATAGTTGAAAACTTGAAAAAAGAAGGTTATGAAGTATCTGTAATGGGTGGTTTTATTAACTTTAAGACTGGAAAAGAACTTTTAGCAAAAGCTATAGAAGAAATTTTTATAGAAAAAGAAAATTACGGAAAACCTAAAAATGTTAAAACAGAAAAGATTAATTTAGAATATGTTTCAGCAAACCCAACAGGTCCATTTCACATTGGGCACGGTCGTTGGGCTGCAATGGGTAGTGCTTTAGCAAATCTTTTAAAATTTTATGGACACGATGTATATCAAGAATTTTATATTAATGATGCTGGTTCTCAAATTCAAAAATTGGGTAATTCCTTAAAAATTAGAATTAAGCAAGAGTTAGGTGAAAATGTTGATTTTCCTACTGATGAGGTTGAAAGAAAAAACTTCTACCCTGGAGATTACCTAGTTCCTGTTGCCAAAAAATTCTTAGAAGATAATAAAGAATTAATGCAAAAAGTTCAAAATGATGTAGACAAAATTGACTTACAACTTGTATGCGATTATGCAAAAGCAGAAATGGAACGCTTGCAAAGAGCATTATTAGATAACTTTAGAGTTCATTTTGACAAATTTTATTCAGAATTAACTCTTCACCAATCTGGTAAAGTAGAAGAATCTTACAAAAAATTAGAAGAAAGTGGTAAATTGTACGAAAAAGAAGGTGCAATTTGGTTTAAATCTTCTGAATACGGTGATGATGAAGATAGAGTTATCAAAAAAGCTGATGGCTCAAATACATACTTAACTGCTGATATTGCATATCACAAAGACAAATTAGACAGAGGTTTTGACAGATTAATTAACATATGGGGTGCTGACCACCATGGGTATGTAGCACGTGTTAAGGCTTCTATTGAGGCTTTAGGCTATGACCCAAATAAACTTGAAGTTCTTTTAGGTCAATTGGTAAATCTTGTTATCAACGGTGAACAAACAAGAATGGGTAAGCGTAAAAATATGATTACCTTAGATGATTTGATTGAAGAAGTTGGCGTTGATGCAACTCGTTTTTGGATGTGTATGAGAGATATTGACAATACTCTTGATTTTGATATTGAACTTGCCAAAAAATCTACAGATGAAAATCCAGTATTCTACGTTCAATATGCACATGCAAGAGCTTGTTCAATCTTGAGAAATGCAGTTAATGACAGAAAAGACACTCAAACTGGCGAAACAATTAAAGCGCCTTTAACACAAGAAGAACTAGACAATTTAGTTAATAATTATGATAAAACTTTAATTGAAAATGACATTGATAATGCTAAAAAATTAATATTAAAACTTGAAGAATTTAAATCTACAATCGTAAATTCAGCTAAAAATAGAACAGTTTATACAATTTGCAGATATGTTCAAGAACTTGCAAGTGAGTTCCATTCATTCTATAACGCAACAAGAGTAATTACTGATGACAAACAAACAACACTTGCTCGTTTATCTCTAGTATGGGCTGTTAAATCAGTATTAGAACAAGGTTTAGGTATTCTAGCTGTTTCAGCTCCTGAACATATGTAATAAAAATTTAAAATGGCGGTTTTGAGTTAACCCTCAAAACCGCCATTTTTTTATATAAATAAACAATTAAAGTCCAACGAATTTCATTTCACCAAGAATATCTCCGTGAAGAGTTTTTACGTGGTTTTCAAATGGAATATTTACCCAATCCATCTTTTTCAACATACTAAGAGTTGTGATTTCTCGAGCTTTCATGTCGCAGTCTAAAATTTTAACAAGGATACCTTCTGCTTCATCAAGGTTAACAACAATGCAAAGTCCGCCAGCACCAACTTTTGCTACAAGATTGTTTGAATTTTCCATTATTTTTGTATCTAATCGGTCTTCTCCACCAATTATGTATGGATAATGACGAAAGGCATCACGTATTTTTTTATATTTTTCAGATGAAAATAGATTTAGATAGCCTTTTAGCATATTTTTTAGGGGCATTGAGCAAATAGGAACTCCGCAACCGTCCTTAGTTACAGGGTAATCTTCGTCTGAAACTTCACAAAAATCATAAATTCTGTTCTTAATTTCTTGTTGAAGAGGATGTTCTGGTTGATCGTAAGTATCTAAATCCCAGCCATTTTTTTTGCAAAGCGCCAACATCATGATGTGTTTTCCAACACAATTATTATGAAAAACTGTAGGTTTTTCGCCTGATTTAATCATTTCTTCTTGTGCGGTTTTAGAAATAGGTTTATGAATACCGCATTTTAACTTACTTTCATCAATGCCTATTTTATTCAATAAGCGTTTTGCAAGTTCTACATGACATTTTTCGCCAGCATGAGATGCACAGCAAATCGCAATTTCTTCTTCTGTAAAATCAAGATTATAATCAATAATTAATGAAGCTTGAAGAGGTTTTGCGCATGAACGTAAATAAAACGGATAACCGAAAGTTTCACCAAATGCGAAGCCAGAAGAAACCACAAAACCAAGGTGTTCTTGCTCAACAAGTCCATCTCTAAAGTATTTTACTAATCGTTGTGGTAAATAGCTATCTGGATACATTATTTTTTCTTAAACATTGATAATAACTTAGCTAATTTAGCTTTTAAAATAGTGTTTTGACGTTTCAATTCTTCAATTTCAGCAACATACTTGCTATCATTAGCAGTAACACCTTCTGGAATAATAGATGTATCTAGGATAAATCTTTTTCTAGCTTCTTCTTTTATTGTAATTAAAGATGCGGTGTCTTTTTCTGTAATGTAACCCAAATCAATCATAACTTGAGCGATTTTAGATTTTTGACCTGCAGCAGTAAGTTCCTTTTGTTTTCTGATTGTCATTTCCAATTGGTCAACATTAATTTTTCCAACACGTTTGAAATATTCACCAGTTCTGAAACGTCCAGACATAAAGCCAGCCATTGCAACAATTTTCATTGGTACAGGAGCTTTAATCATATCTTCATCAATCGCAGTCATAAAAAGTTTGCAGACTTCTTCAAGAGTCCAAAAACGATTTAATGCAATTTCCATTATCGAAAGACCTTCATCTAAATCTTCCAAAAATAGATACATGTTTGGTTCAAACCCTTTTTTGCGTTCTTCTAATTCTGATTTGCCAACGTAAGAAAGAACAGGTACGTACAAGTGTAACAAGTCGGATTCTTTTCTATTAATGAAATCTTCAGAAAGCATAGATTGTAAATCCTCGTACAAATGTAAGAAGATTACTTGTTTAATCCAAAGTGGAAATTCTTTTAATTTTTCTATGAAATTGTTTAATAAATTTTTCTTCAAAATACTCTCCATTAAGTATTCTTTTTTATCTATTATATATTATAATATAAATAAAGGCAAGTTTATTATATAAAAGAAAAACTATAAAAGAAAAACAAAAGGAAGAAAATGAGCGTAGACGGTTTTTCAATGTCAAGTTTGGGACTCCCAAAAGATATAACTTCAGCACAAATGGCGGCGAGTACAGAACAAGCTGTTTTGAATGCAAGTGAAAAGGTTGTTGGCAAAATTGACAGAGCTTTAAATAAAAAAATTGATAACAATACTGACGAAGAAAAAGAAAATAAACAATTTTTTGAAGATGGATTTCAAGATGATGACGAGGACGATGATGATAATGATGGTCAAAATGAAGATACTCCAAAATCAACTATAAATCCAGACGAGGTTTTTAATGATGGTATTGCAAAGAAAAAGCGTAGCCGTTACAAAGCTCCAATAATAAGTGATCCAGAAAATATTACAGTAAGATTTAACAACGGCTTGAATAATATTGAACTGTATAATATAGTTACTAATAAAACAGTGGAATCTATAGCTACCGAAGATTTTGTCAGTATGGTAAACAAGTTAGATTACAATTCAGGAATTTTATTAAACAAAAATATTTAGAGGTTTTATGAATCCATATTTAAAGACATACCAAAAAAATGAAATTGAAACAGCATCTCCAGAAAAAATATTGATTTTGCTATATGATGGCGCTATTCAATTTTTGAACAAAGCGAAAATAGCAATGAAAAATAACGATATTCCAGAAATACACAACAATATAATGGGCTGTGAAGAAATTATTGAAGAATTTATAAATACTGTGGACGAAGAAAAAGGTGGCGATTTTGCTGTTAGAATAAAGGCTTTGTACCAATATTTTTATAACACTTTAGTTATGGCAAATATAAAAAAAGATGAATCTAAAATAGATGAAGTTTTAAGACATTTGGTAGAACTTAGAGCAACTTGGAAACAAGCAATTGCCATTGCAAATAGTCAAAGAGCACAAGCTTCAACTGGCTCTGATTACGAAGGTTAATATGACAAAACAATTTGATCAGTTAAAAATATTATATAAACAAATTTTAGCGACTTCGGTTGAAATTAAAAATTTGATTGAACGAGAAAATTATGATGAAGCTTTATCAAGAGAAACTCATAAATCTCAGTTAATCAATAAGGTTAATTTCGTTAAAAACACCTTTGATTTAAGCGATTTTGAGCAATCTACATTGCGAAAAGTTGTAGAAGATATCCAAAAACAGGAAATGGAAAATCTTGAAAACTTGAAAACTTTAAAAGATGATGCTGCTGCAAAGCTTAAAGCTCTGAATGCAAAATCAAAGATTACAAATAAATATTCAGGTGATATTGAGCCACAAGAGGGTTCAATTCTTGACATTAATGAATGATTTTGCTGTAAAATATAGTTATGAGTACAACAAAAAATGATAAAGTAAAAAAAGTCGCAACTACAATTTCAATTTTTTCAAATTGTACACTTATTGTGATGAAGATTGTTGCAGGCGTTGTTTCTGGAAGTATTGGTATTATTTCGGAGGCAATTCACTCTTTTTCTGATTTACTAGCTTCTTTTATTGCTTATATTTCTGTCATTAAATCTTCGCAACCCGCAGACGAAGATCATACGTACGGGCATGGAAAATATGAGGATTTATCTGGTTTTATTGAGGGTTGGCTAATTATATTCGCCGCTCTTTACATAGCTTATGAAGCAATCAAGAAAATTGTATTACACGTAGATGTGGAAATCAGTGTTGATTTAGGTATTTACGTAATGGCGCTTTCAGCTATAATCAACTGTTTCATAAGTTGGTATTTGTTTAGTGTTGCAAAGAAGACATCTTCGATAGCTGTTTATGCAGATGCTGAACATTTGAGAACTGATATATTATCGTCAGTAGGAGTTTGTTTAGGCTTAGTTCTAATTAAGATTACCAATATTCATATATTAGACCCGATAATTGCATTAGTTGTTGCTACAATTATCTTGGTTGCTGGGTTGAGAATATGTAATCAAGCAAAAAACAATCTTGTTGATAAATCACTAAGTGAAGAAGAAGTTGAAAAAATTGAACAAATTGTTGATAGTTTTATTGATGGTTCTGAGTTGATTACAATCAAAACACTACGTACTAGAAAATCTGGTATAAAAAAGAATATAGAACTTGTAATTGAAGCAAATAAGAATATGACAATTGAAAACAGTCACAAACTTTGTGACAAAATCGAAAAAAGACTTAGCGAAACTATTGGCAATACAGAGGTTTCAATTCATTTAGAACCAAATATTGAAAGAGTGCCAGTGTAAAACTACACTTGAAAATCGTAAAAAAATACGTTAAACTGAATATTATTATTTAAAGAGGATAGCTTATGAAAAAGTTTAAAAATAAAAAATGTTTTGCCTTTACTTTAGCCGAAGTGCTTATGGTAATGGGTATTTTAGGTGTAGTTGCAGCGATTACAATTCCAAACTTGAACAAAGATATTGGAGATCAAGAAAGGGTTGCAAAGGTTCAAACTGTTGCTACCGATATTGAACAAGCATATAAGGTTGCACTTAGAAAATATGAAGATAATTGGGACAATACATCTTATGGTCCTCGAATTTTAGAGTTTATGCAAACAAAAAGAACTTGTGATATATCAAGTGATGATTCTTGTTTTAAAGATAGCAATATAAAAATATACAACAACTCAAGTAAAACAGTTTCTTTCACTGCTGGAACTGCTGCTATTTTTAATGATGGCTCGTCAATTTATTTTTATCCAGAAACGCTTTCTGGAAGTATTTCTGAATTTAACGGTTTGTCGGATGCTAAACAACTTGTTTATTTTGATATAGATGGTCCAGACAAAGGTTTTAATACATTGGGAGTCGATATTTTTTCAATTATTCTAAATGATACAGGACTCTTAATACCTTCAATAAACTATTTTAAAGATGGTGATGCTGCCTATAGAAATATAGATTACACATACTGGATTCTTAAGTATGGAAATGCTGATTATTTGCATTGTTCTGATTTGAGTGAAAGTAAAACAACTTGTAATTAGTTAATAACAAAAAATAGGGCTGGAATTTCATTCTAGCCCTATTTTTTATTTATTTAGTCACTCTGAATTAACTTCAAGGGCGCATTTTTGTAAGAAGGCGTAACTATTAGTTAGCAAATCTAAAGTGCATAATGTCGCCGTCTTGCACAACGTAATCTTTACCTTCCAATCTCATAACGCCTTTTTCTTTTGCCATTGCATAAGAACCATTGCAAGCTAGGAAATCATCATAAGAGATAACTTCAGCTCTGATAAAACCTTTTTCAAAGTCAGTGTGGATAACTCCAGCGGCTTGAGGAGCTTTTGTTCCTGCAGTAATTGTCCAAGCCTTAACTTCAATTTCTCCAGCCGTAATGTATGTTCTAAGATTCAATAGGTGATAAACTGATTGAATCATTTTTTCAATACCAGAGCTTGTGATACCAAGTTCTGCTAAGTATTCTTTAGCTTCTTCGTTAGATAATTCTGCAAGTTCTTCTTCAATCTTTGCAGAAATAATAACCATTTCTGCACCGTGTTGTTTTGCGTATTCGCCAACTTGTTTTGTGTATTCATTGCCGTTTACAACATCTGTTTCAGAAACATTAGCTGCGTAGATTACAGGTTTGATGCTCATTAATTGAGTTTGACTTGCGAATTTTAATTCGTCTTCATCTTCAAATAAGTCGTTGATGTTGATGAATGATGCCTCTGAAAGTTTGTCGTAAAGAGTTTGCATTACTTTAACTTCCATTTTAGCTTGTTTGTCGCCAGAGTTTGCAACTTTAGAAGTTTTTGCGATTCTTTTTTCTAAAGAAGCCATATCTGCAAGAGCAAGTTCTGTGTTGATAATTTCAATATCATCAAGTGGGTTAACTTTGCCTGATACGTGAATTGTGTTAGGGTCGTCAAAACATCTTACTACTTGAATGATAGCATCTGTTTCTCTAATATTTGCTAAGAATTGGTTGCCTAAACCTTCGCCTTTGCTTGCACCTTTAACAAGACCTGCAATATCAACGAATTCAATGGCAGTAGGTACAACTTTAGCAGCGTGAACAAGTGGTTCAAGTTTGTAAAGTCTTTCATCTGGAACTGCTACAACACCAACATTTGGCTCAATTGTACAGAATGGATAATTTGCACTTTGAGCATTTTTAGCGCTTGTTAAAGCGTTGAATAGTGTTGATTTTCCTACGTTTGGTAATCCTACAATACCTGTTCTTAACATTATAATTATTCCTTTATATTTGTGTGTACTCGTTAATTATACAACAAACATAAAAGGATAATTTTAATTTTCTTGTTTATCGCCTTGTTCAACAGTTACTGGTATATGGCGAACAATAAGAACTTTTGTAATTCTTACGCCATCAATACCTTTAACTTGCAATGTCAAATTCTTCCATAAAACAGAATCGTCCATTTGTGCAATTCTGCCTAATAATTTAAGAATTACACCTCCAACAGTGTCAACGTCTTCTTCTTCATATTCTTCTTCGTTTTCACCAAAGAACTCAGCCATTTCATCAAGTCTAAGCATACCGTTAGCTTCAAAAGTGTTTTCCCCAATTTCTTTGATATCAACTTCTTCAACTTCATCAAATTCGTCTTGAACTTCGCCAAATATTTCTTCAAATACGTCTTCTAGGGTAATGATACCTGCGGTTCCGCCGTATTCGTCAAACACAATAGCCATTTGACCTTGGCATTTTTTAAATTCTAAAACAATATTATCCATTGTGATTGTTTCAGGAACAAACAAAATCGGACGTTTTAATTTTTCAATATCAAATTTTTCACCTTTTAATACTGATGCGTAAAGGTCCTTAACGTGGATAAATCCGATAATATGGTCGATATCCTCTTCGTATATTGGATATCTAGTGTATTGATTTTCGCTTGTAAGTTGGTTTAATTCTTCAAGTGTAATGTCTTTAGGAATACAAATCATATCTGTACGAGGAATCATTACTTCTTTTGCTGTCAAATCAGAAAATTTGAAGGCATTGTGCAACATCTCTTTTTCTGTTTCGTTTAAAACACCTTCTTTGTAGCTTGCATCAACCAACATATCTAATTCTTCTGTTGAGTGAGCCAAAGAACTTTTTGGATGAGGTATTCTCATCATTTTTAATAGCAAGTTTCCAAAACCGTTTAACAACCAAATGAATGGGTGGAAAAGTGTCGAAATTATGCTCATCGGTCTTGCAACGAAAAGGGCAGTTGCTTCTGTATATTGCAAAGCAATTGATTTTGGGACTAATTCACCAATAGCAACGTGCAAGAAAGTGATTAGTGCAAAAGCTATTGAGATAGAAATGGTGTGAGTTGCTACACCTTGTGCTAAATGAGGTAAAAAGCCGAAAATAGGTTCAATAATATGGGCTAAAGTTGCTTCACCAACCCAACCTAAACCGATACTTGAGATTGTTACACCCAATTGAACTGCGGCTACAAATTTGTCTAAATCATTAATTTGCTCTAATGCAACATCTGCAGTAGAATTTCCGTTTTTAGAAAGTTCTTCCATTCTTGTTTTACGAACTTTCACCATTGAAAATTCTGAAGCAACGAAAAATGCATTCGATAATAATAAAAAGCAAATTACAAATAAATTAAATATCGTACTGACTGTCGAATCCATAAATTTTCTTATCCTTTTATTTACTATTTTATAATATATCATGGAAAAATGCAAATATTCATGTTAAGATTTTACGGAAAGGGTACGAATTTTGAGATTAGACAAGTATTTAAAGGTTTCAAGACTTATAAAACGCAGAACTGTTGCAAACGAGGTTTCTGATATGGGCAGAGTTTTGATTAACGACAATCCTGCAAAACCTTCTAAACAACTAAAAGTCGGTGATATTATTAAGATTGAATATCACAACAGAACTGTGGTCGCAAAAGTATTGATTATACCTCAAAATAATGTAAGTATCCAAGAGGCAAGCACGTTATATGAATTAATAGAGGAATAAAATGCACGACTTATTAGATTTTCACGCAATGATACAATATTTTCAACAGTTTGGAACTTGGGGGCTAGCCTTAAATTCATTTATAGAAAGTTTCTTTTTAGTACCACCTCCAGACTTTTTGTTAATTATTATGGATTTGGCAAAACCTGAAAAAGCCTTATGGTACGCAACTGTATGTTCTATTGCATCAATTTTAGGTGGTTTAGTTGGTTATTTAATCGGTTATGTTGGCGGAAGACCTGTATTTAACTGGATTTTTAGAAAAAATCCAGAACAATTTGAAAAAGTTGAAGCGCTTTACGATAAATATGGCTCAATTGCCGTATTTTTTGCAGGATTTACACCAATTCCGTACAAGGTTTTCACAATTGCAAGTGGTGTATTGGGTATGAATGCTTGGCACTTCACTGTTGCAAGTTTCTTCGGCAGAGCTGGAAGATTTTTCCTAGTTAGTATTGTTTTAATGATTTTTGGAGAATGGATAAAACAATATCTAGAACTTGTAATTCTTGCAGTATCAGTTGTTATTGTAATTTTCTTTGTAGTGCTATGGCATAAAAGCAAGAAAAGTCTAAAAAAATCAACTGAAAATCAAGAAGTAGCTCACGTTGAAGAAAATAAAGATGAAAACGCTATTCACAATCTATAATTAGACTATATTGCCTTCAGTTGCAAGCTCTTGAAGTTTTTGATATAGTTTAATTTCTTCTTGTGAAAGATTTTTAGGAATTTCAATATTTACAGTTACAATCATATCGCCAGTTTTGTCACCTTTAGTTAATCCTAAACCAGCAAGGCGATATTTTTGTCCAGAATTGGTTTTTGGCATAATCTTCATAGAAACATTACCTGAAGAAGTTGGAACATTAATTGTAGTCCCTAAAACAGCCTCTGGAGGTGTGATTGGGATTGTAAATAAAACATTCAAGTCATCGTATTTAAAATTAGAATTGTTTTCAATAACTACATTTAAGTATAAATCACCGTTTTTACCGCCATAAGAGCCTTTATTACCCTCCGATGGGATTCTAATTTTAGAATTAGGTTTCACATTTGCAGGAATTTTTACGGTAATCTTTTTATGTTGAGAAACTACTCCTTTTCCATCGCAAACAGGACAATTCATTCCGTTTGCAAAGGGTCTTCCGTGGCAATTTGTACATTCTTGAGTCGAAAGAATATTGACAGTTTTGGAAACTCCGCTCATTGCCTCAAGCATAGAAATAACAACATCGGTTGTAATGTTAGAACCGTTAATAGGTCTGTGCTCAGTCTTTTGTTTTGGTTTTGGTTGCGGTTGTGGTTTTGTTTTTAAACCGTCTAAAAATTCATTAAATATGTTTTGAAAATTGTTTGTATCTTCTTTTTTAGCTGAAGTTTGTTGTCTTTCGGCACTTTTAAAAACTTCCTCTTGTCTTGCAGTTTGTTGATAAGCTTTTTTCGCCTCTTTCTGAGTAGCTCTATCAGCAGTTGATTTATTATAATTAAAGATTCCTAAAAGTATGTCATAGCGCTTTCTTCTTGTTTCATCAGAGAGCGTTTCGTAGGCTTCAGTTACTTCTTTAAATTTTTCAACACCACTTTCGCCTGCTATATCAGGGTGATATTTGCGAGCTAATTTTCTGTACGCAGATTTTATCACATCGTTTGATGCGTCTGGTTCTACCCCTAAAATTTCGTAATAATTCTTTCTTTGCGCCATATTAATATAATAATAGAATTTTTTTAAATGGCAATTGTCCTAAGATACGTAACAAAGCTATTCAATTTAGAATAACGATTTTAAGGCTAATGCGATTAAAATTAACCCTGCAAAGATTTCTAAATACTTTGTTGAAAACTTCTTTAGGCAACAGCCTGACCAATAACCAACAAGTGCAAACATAAATGTTGTACAAGCAATTAAACATGCTGGAATAAGGATTGCAGTTTTTGTTAATGAGATACTAATTCCAGCAGCAAGAGCATCAATACTTGTTGCAATTGCAATCATAAATAAGCATTGAAAAGACAAACAAAGCGGAACTTCTTTATCTTTTTCAAATGCTTCTTGTATAAATTTTATACCTAAATATAAGAATATTGCAAAAACTAGCCATTTGCTTGCTGGGGCAACATATTTATAAACGACTTGAGTTGAAAAATAGCCGATTGTTGGCATTATACCCTGAGCTGCACCAGTAAAAATAGCTAACATCAATGAGTTTCGAACTCTTTTGTCGGGTAAAACAAGTCCATGTGCAAAAGATACAACGCAAGCATCTATTGAAAGTGCTATTGCAAGCAATATGATTGTAATTAAACTCATTTTATACCGACCTCAATTTCAAATAATCTATTCCAAGGATAAGAATATTTTACCTTAAATTTAGCGCCTGTAAAGTTTGCTACCCTATTTTCAAATTCTGTCATATCAATTTGGCAAGGTTCAATTAATGTTTGTCTTACATTTGCTTGATATGCCCAATCGTCTAAAAGTCTTATTGTTTCTAGTTTTTGAAAAGCTGTATGGTTATATTTTTTTGCTAAAAATTTAACTTTTCCTGCACACAATAAACTTCCCAAGGTATTTGCGGATGTGTTCCAAGCGGAATATCCATAAAATTTCTCATTCATTTTTGAACTTATAAAATGCTCAACGAATGCATTATCTGCGCCGTTTGCATTTCTAACATCGGCAATCATCACGTTATCTGTTAATTCAAATTTTCCTGAAAAAAGTTCTGTAGGACGTTTCATAACAATTTCACCTTGATGTTCTTTGAAATTGTTTACAACAAGTTTTAAATCCGCTTGAGAAGGTTCAACAACTTCAATATTAGCAAGTGAAAGTTGTCCCATTACTGATTTTTCAATTGAAACATCTTCATAATTTGAAATTAAATTTTTATACTCAGGTTCAGTAAATTCAACACAAACCTTCATTTTACCTTGAACAGCTCTTGCAAAAAGAGTTAGAGGTATTTCGTCAGCGCCTGTTTTTGTAAATCCGCCAAGTTTTTCCAATGCTTGAGCTTCTTGAACGTTAAATCCATATTCAGCGCAATCATCTTTTGAAAAAACTAGAGTATCAAAAAGTCCTTCTTTTTGCCATTCCAGATATAATTTGTTAATCTCAAAATTACGTTTTCTTGTGTTTAAATAATCATCCAAAATATCGTCTGGAATTAGACGTTCAATACAGCTTTCACACCCTAATTTATGAGTTTGATATGAATAATCAAAAATCTTTTTACCGTATTTGTTCCAATATTCTTTTTCTTCTTGATTAACGTTGTTATTTGAAATTCTCATTATGCTTGAAAAGGCGTAGATTCGAGAATTATTTTCTTTTAAAATTTCCTTTAATTCTTCAACTCTTGCCTTGATTTCTTCAAAAGTTTCTGGACATCTACGAGAAGGAATTAATCCTCCATAAGCAATCGTATCAAGAGATATAACCATTGCATCAACTTGCGGAACTTGTTTCAACCATTCAAAAAGTCCTTTTATATCGGCACTTTTAGTTAAATCTCCAAGCATTTTTCGCTCAGGAATAAAAAGTTCAATACTTTCGTCAATGTCTGCTATATCTTTAAATAAGTTGTAGCAAACGGGTCTGTTATCAATAGGTATTACACAAATTTTCATAAATTTATTATACTAAATAAACTTTATAATGTATGACTTTTTACAAAAATTAAGTATAATTTTGTTATGAAGAAATTTATTTTGTTAATATTTTCAATATTCATATTTAGCGCAAATGCAGGTTATTGCGTTATTGATGCTGCTACAGGTGAGGATATTAAAGGTTATAGGGGTGAATTACCTGATTTGACAGAGCGTTTCCAACGTTATGTGCCACAAACAGCTCGTCCTCAGTTTAAATCAGTAGATGCCTTTAACGTATCAAAAGGATACAAGCCAGTACCTAGAGATAATCCAACCTATGTTAATGTAATTTTGAAGAAAGAAAAAGTTTCTCAATTTGCAAACGATATAAACCAGTTATTGCCAAATATTGAACGTTTACTTTATTCAATAGAACATGATGAAAACGAACAACTTTTTGCAGCACGTGCAAATGATTTGTATGACAATGTTGAATATTTACGTAAAAAATATCAAGATGCACCAGAAAGGTTTTATCCTGCTTATGATGCTTTAATTACTGTTGCAAATCGAGCAAGAGCAGTTGTTGCGGTTCGTAACGAAGCGATGATTTACAATAAATACCTTCCTTATCAAACAGAAGGTTATATGTATACACCTCAATACATTAACGAGCAATTAACCTATCTTCACCAAGAATTGACAGAAACAATTTCTCTGATGAAAGACGTTAACTAATCTTTTTCAGGTAAGTATTTTGCCCAATGTTCGTCTAGGTTTTTAATAAAATCGTGCGCATTAAGAACATCGTCTTTGGATATCGGCGGTAAGTCTTCATTCATTCTTAGTGCAACTTTAGTTTTTTCTTTTTCACTAATGTCTTCCAAATCTGAAACTCCTAGGAATGCTGTGCCAAAAGTTTTTCCGCATTTGTTGCAAAATAATTTTACAACTAACATAGAATCTTCTTCGCGAATAACTTTTATTGAATTTTCATCAAAATCTGCTTTACACCTTGAGCAGCACAGATTTGTAAACATAGCCCTAATTTTATTTTCCATAACACGAAGTATTATACTCCAAATGGATAAGTTTAAAAATAGCCCACATGTGGAATTTATATATTGTTAAATAAACAGGAGCCCCACCTATGTTTACACTCTCAGTACTTACTCTCGGATTTATCGTTTATGCAGCTTGTGTAATTATTCCAAGCGTATTAGATGAATTAGTACATACACACTAATTGTATTTATGCTAAAATTCTTGTATGCAAGAATTTAATCATTATACAGTTATGAAGCACGAGGCCGTTGATGCATTAAATTGTCAAAACGGCTTAATTTACGTAGATGCAACACTTGGCGGTGGTGGTCATAGTGAGTTAATTTTGCAAAAAATTCAACCAGATGGAAGATTAATTTCTTTCGATATTGATGACGATGCAATTAACTATTCACGTGAAAAATTAAAAGATTACAAAAACTTAACAATAGTAAAAGACTCTTATACAAATATTAAGAAAGTTTTACAAGACTTAAATATTGAAAAGATAACAGGCGGAATCCTCTTTGATTTGGGCGCTTCATACCATCAATTAACAAAACAGGAACGTGGTTTTTCGTTTACTAAAGATGCTCCGTTAGATATGAGATTTAATAAAGACGCTGATTTTAGCGCTTTTGATGTCGTGAATGGCTACAAGGAAGAGGATTTGGTACGTATTTTTAGTGAATATGGTGAAGAACATTTTTCAAAAAGAATTGCCAAAGCAATTGTTGCCAAAAGGCATGTAAAATCAATAGATACAACCTTAGAATTAGCACAAATTGTTAAAGATGCAACACCTTCAGTAAAGAGTCGTATACACCCTGCTACAAGAGTGTTTCAGGCTATTAGAATTGAAGTGAATAATGAGTTAAAAAATATTAAAAATACTTTGAATGATGTGTTGGATTTATTAGATTATGGTGCTATAATAAGTGTAATAAGTTTTCATTCACTTGAAGACAGAATTGTAAAAGAGCAGTTCAAATATCATTCGGCAAAGTGCCACTGCCCCAAAGAACAGTTAATATGCACTTGTGAGCCCCCTAAGCTTGAACTAATCAATAAAAAACCAATAACTGCAAGTGAAGAAGAATTAAAAATAAACCCACCTTCAAGAAGTGCCAAACTTAGAGTGGCAAGGTTCATTAAAAAATAATAATGATTTGAAGATGTGGGAATGTGTATTAGAAATCTCGGGTAGGAAGTTAAAAAATTGCAACAAGAAATTTTGCACTTGAACTATAACGAATTTAATGAACTTGAAAGCTATGAGTTTGAACTCCCAGAAGAAACCGTAATCGAAGGTATCTTTGAACAAGAGGATGATGAAAAGCAAATGGCAATCAGAAAATTGAATTTCACTCTATGTATTATGTTAATTGCATTAATTGCGGTTACCACAGTTAGCTATTATTTTGCAACAGCAAATGAAATGACTTTAAATCAAATTAGTCGTGAAACAGTTGTTTTTAATGAAGAAAATGCAGAACTTGAAAATCAGTTGGATAAATTAAAATCGTTTAATAATGTTGATAAATCAATGCAAAAAAATAACTTACTTTCAAAAGCAAAACAAGTAATAGAAGTTACAGAAGTTGATACTGCAAATGTTGCTAAAGTTGATGCGGATCAAAAAGTTTTGAACTGGGCAATTGGCTATTAATTTTTAAGTAAATTTTCTTAACGATTATTATATTTAATTTTCCTTATGATACAATGGTTATAAGGGGTTTTGACATTGGAACGCAGAAAAATTACAAACGATGAAAAATTTAAATCATTCGATAGGCGCTTAGGCTGTTGGCAAGTCGCTTTTGCTGTGTTTGCAATTGGTTTAATCATTCATTTATTCTTTTTGCAAGTAGTTGATTTGAAAAAATTAAAAATAAAAGCAAAAAAACAGCGTAGTGCGCAAAGTTTTGTTTTGCGTGGTGATATTTATGACCGAAACGGCATTAAATTGGCATCAGACAAAGTCTTGTTTGATATTTATGCAAGAACTCCTGACTATGAACACACCCCTGAGGAACTTGCAAATATGCTTGCTCCTATTTTAAAAATGCCCAAATCTACTTTGGTAAAGCGTTTAAAGCAAAAAACTATTATGATTTCTCTTAAAAAAGGTGTTGATAGACAAACTCACGATGAGATTGCAAAATTGCACCTAAGAGAAATTCCGATGGATAAAAGAAGTATTCGCGTGTACCCACAGGGAGCAATGGCAGCCCACGTTTTAGGGTATTATAATTTTGATGCAGATATTGCTGCAGGTGTTGAATTAACGGCTGCAGATAGGCTAGAACTTATTGAAGGTAATACGCAAATTGAAAAAACTCCCAAAGGTGATATTATTTATGATTTTACGACAGATCCTTTGGCAACAACTCGCCCTATGAAGGGAAAAGATGTTACTTTGACTATCAACACAGCAATTCAACACGTTTGTGAACAAGAGTTATTAAAAGTTGTTACAACAAGAAAGGCATTGAGGGGGACTGTAATTGTTACAAATCCTCGAACAGGTGAAATCTTAGCGTATGCTGTGTATCCTTATTATGACCCAAATAACTATAAGAAAGCGACATATAACCAAATTAAAAACTGGACTTTAACAGATGTATTCCCACCAGGGTCTACTTTTAAGATTATTACAGTAGCTTCCGCAATGGAATTGGGAAAATTGAACAAATACACAAAAATCAATGATACTGGTAAAATAAAAGTTGGTTGGTGGGAAATTGAAAATTACGATTATAAAAAACGTCCAAACCCAGGTATGATTTCACTTGTATACCTATTTGAACACTCGAGTAACGTAGGTTCAGTAAAAGTTGCTCAATTGATGACCTCAAAAGAGTTTTATGACATGTTGAAGAGATTTGGTTTTGGTGAAAAAACAGGAATTGACTTACCAGGAGAATCTCGAGGTTTGTTAAAACCTGCCAATAAATGGGATTCATCAGACCATGCAACAATGGGGTATGGTTATGGTACATCTGTAACAGCAATGCAAATGGTTGATGCTATTTCAGCACTTGCCAATAATGGCGTTAGAATTACACCTCACGTAATTAAGTACACTCAAGAAGAGGCTCAAAACAAAATTCATTATACTCAAGTTTTGAAACCTGAGGTTGCAAAAGACGTTACAGAATTGCTTATGACGAGTATTAATAATGGTAAATCGCCGATTAAAATGGATAAATATAATGTAGCTGCCAAAACGGGTACATCTAAAAAACCCAAAGATGATGGTAGTGGTTATACAAAATATTATTACACCTCAACTGTAGGCTATTTACCAGCAACAGACCCCCAGGTTCTAATTTATATCACTGTTGACTCAGCTCAAGGTGGTGAAGTTTGGGGTAGTACAATTGCTGCACCAATTTTCAAAGAGGTTGCATCACAAGTTGCTCGTATTTTGAACTTGAAACCTGATAAAGCAGGCTCAGATGATTTAAAAGATTAAATTTAAAGGAGTTATAAAATGGATTTAGATACATTAATAAAAAATCTTGATTGTGAAAAAATTAATTACAAAAATGTAGAAATAACAGGGCTTTCATACAATTCAAAAACTACAGAGGAAGGTAACTTGTTTATTTGCTTAGTTGGTGAAAATACAGATGGTCATGAATATGCAAAAATGGCAGAAGAAAAAGGTGCTGTGGCTTTAATGGTTGAAAGAAAATTAGACAGTGATTTACCTCAAATTCTTGTTAAATC
>ERZ808275.346-NODE-346-length-20419-cov-5.147171_pt1 | contig 20419 bp, 14 predicted proteins | sample MGYA00520894_ERZ808275 | MGnify/ENA primary metagenome ERZ808275 (study PRJEB31516, sample SAMN03275598) | gut metagenome | biome: mammalia-associated habitat; material: feces | host: Papio cynocephalus | place: Kenya | collected 2012-08-03 ...
CTCTGGGATGTGAAGCAAGACTCCATCTGTCTATGCCTCCACAAAATCTTCCCAGAGAAAAGTGCCGTAGAATTCAAGCGGCACCTGATAGAGGGGCGTGCCAAGATGAGCCGCAACTGGGCAATATACCCTAGCCGCATCGACTACAACACATTCACCGAGGTAAAAGACCTGCCTGTCTTCAAGCTCGGTCCGAACAAGAGCGGATTCCACTGGGAGGAATACAACGCCCGCACACGCATATACGGCTCACTTGCCGGCAGAACCATCGGTGCCATGTTTGGTGCCAAGGACACGGCTCGATTCGGCTTGGAGCTTTCATACGACTCCATTCTGCGAGGCACCAACGGCATCGTGCACCGCAGAAAAGTGCGCAACAAGTTCCTCAACATCACCGACACCCCTCCTATCGACGGTGCCGACATCGTGACCACCATCGATGTGAGCATGCAAGACTTAGCCGAGCGCTCGCTGATACAAGAACTGAAGGAAATCAACGCCAACGTAGGCGTAGCCATCGTGATGGACGTACCTACTGGCGACATCAAGGCCATCGTGAACATGGAGAAATGTTTCGACGGCGAATATCGAGAGATCCACAACCATGCCGTGAGCGACCTGCTGGAGCCAGGCTCCGTGTTCAAGCCAGCCTCCATCCTCGTGGCACTCGACGACGGAGTGGTAGACACCACCTACCGTGTGGAAACGGGGTGCGGCGTATGGCCTATGTATGGTCGAGACATGAAGGACCACAACTGGCGCAAGGGTGGATATGGCATGCTCACCTTGCCACAGACGCTTTGGTACAGTTCCAATGTCGGCGTGAGCCGCATCATCGACGACCATTATCGCAACCATCCCGAGAAATTCGTGGAAGGCATCTATCGCACCGGTCTGCACGACGACCTGAAGATTCCGTTGGTGGGTGCGACCCCTGCCAGGATACGTATGCCACACAAGAACAGTCATGGGCAGTACGACAACTGGGCAAAGACCTCCCTGCCATGGATGAGCATCGGATACGAGACTCAGATACCGCCTATCTCTACGCTCACTTTCTACAACACCATCGCCAACAACGGCAAGATGGTGCGTCCTCGTTTCGTGAGCAAGGTGGTGAAGAACGGAGAGACTATCATGGAGTTCCCAACTGAAGTGATGCGCGAGCACATCGCCAAGCCGAAGAGCATCAAAGAACTGCAGACCATTCTGGAACAGGTGGTGAGCGTGGGACTGGGAAAGAAAGCAGGTTCACCTAACTTCAAGGTGGCAGGCAAGACGGGTACGGCGCAAGTGTCGAAGGGTGCTGGCGGCTACAAAAACGGAGGCACCAACTACCTGGTGAGTTTCGCAGGCTATTTCCCTGCCGACAACCCTAGATACAGCTGCATCGTCTGCATACAGAAATCAGGTTTGCCAGCATCAGGCGGAAGCATGAGCGGCAAAGTATTCCACGACATCGCAGAGGGCATCATGGCACAAAGTCTGAAAGTAGACGTGAAGGACGCTCGCGACTCAGCCTCCATCTTCGTGCCAGACGTAAAGAGCGGCAACGTGCTTGCCGCCGACTATGTGCTCACCCACCTAGGCATCAGAACCAACACAAACTGGAGCGGCAGCTACGCCAACGGCAACCCTATATGGGGCAAGGCAGAGCGCACAAGCATCCACAGCATCAAGCTCATCAAGGAAAAGCAATATGGCAAGGGCACCGTACCAGACATCACGGGCATGGGTGCTCGCGACGCCATCTTCTTGATGGAGAGCCGAGGCATCAAGACCAAGATATACGGCAGAGGCAAGGTGGTGAAACAAAGCCTCATGCCTGGCAAACCAGCCAAGAGGGGCAGTGTATGTTCCATCATTCTGGAATGACGGCAACATACATCCCTATTATATAAATAAGGTGTAGAAGCAGAAGAAATCAAATTAGTAACAAAACAAAAAACAAGATATGAAGTTACAAGAATTACTCAAAAACATCAAACCGATTCAGATTATCGGAGATGCAGATGTAGAGGTGTCGGGGGTAAACATCGACTCTCGCAAGATTAAGGATGGCCATCTCTTCGTTGCCATGAAGGGTACCCAGGTGGATGGTCACAAGTTTATTCCAAAGGCTATCGAGCTCGGCGCCAAGTCGGTGTTGTGCGAAGACTTGCCTGAGGAGAAAGCAGAAGGCGTAACTTACATTCAGGTAGAATCGACCGAGGACGCTGTAGGAAAGGTTGCTACCCTCTTCTACGGCGACCCTTCAAGAAAATTGAAGTTGGTGGGCGTAACCGGTACTAACGGCAAGACCACCATCGCCACCTTATTATATAATATGTTCCGCAAGTTCGGCCATAAGTGTGGTTTGCTCTCCACCGTATGCAACTATATCGAGGACGAGGCAATCCCTGCAGACCATACGACCCCAGACCCTATCGAGCTGAACGAGCTCCTCGGCAAGATGGTGGAGGCAGGCTGTGAATATGCTTTCATGGAGTGCTCCTCACATGCCATCGCACAGAAGCGCATCGGTGGTCTGAACTTCACCGGCGGCATCTTCACCAACTTAACTCGCGACCATCTCGACTACCACAAGACTTTCGAGAACTATCGCAATGCCAAGAAGGCATTCTTCGATGGTCTGCCTAAGACCGCCTTCGCCATCACCAACGCCGACGACAAGAACGGCATGATCATGGTTCAGAACACCAAGGCAACCATCAAGACCTACTCTACCCGCACCATGGCAGATTTCAAGGCAAAGATCCTGGAGTGCCACTTCGGCGGCATGTACCTAGAGATAGACGGAAGAGAAGTAGGCGTACAATTCATCGGTAAGTTTAATGTGAGCAACTTGCTCGCCGTATATGGTGCAGCCATCATGCTAGGCAAGAAGCCTGAGGACATCCTCGTCGTGATGAGTACCCTGCACAGCGTAAGCGGAAGATTGGAGCCAATCCAGTCGCCAGACGGCTATACAGCCATCGTGGACTATGCCCACACCCCAGATGCACTGGAGAACGTTTTGAACGCCATCCATGAAGTACTCGACGGCAAGGGCGGCCATGTCATCACCGTATGCGGTGCCGGCGGCAACCGTGACAAGGGCAAGCGCCCATTGATGGCACAGGAGGCTGTGAAACAGAGCGACAAGGTCATCATCACCAGCGACAACCCACGTTTCGAGGAGCCACAAGACATCATCAACGACATGCTCGCTGGTCTCAACGCACAACAGATGAAGAAGGTGGTGAGCATCGTGGACCGCAAGGAAGCCATCCGCACAGCCTGCATGATGGCACAGAAGGGCGACGTCATCCTCGTTGCCGGCAAGGGACATGAGAACTATCAAGACGTGAAGGGCGTAAAGCACCACTTCGACGACAAGGAAGTGCTTCGTGACATCTTTGGCATTCCTCAGAAATAAAAAACAAGATTAGTAAATTTAAGAAGCAAAAGAAAGAATGTTATACTATCTCTTTAGATTTCTGGAGCAATGGGGAATCTCCGGTTCCCACATGTGGGGCTACATCTCATTCCGAGCTCTGCTCGCACTCATCCTGTCACTGATTATCTCCGCTTGGTTTGGCGAGAAATTCATCAAGTACCTCAAGAGCAAGCAAATCACCGAGACACAGCGCGATGCTAGCATCGACCCATTTGGTGTCAAAAAGATTGGCGTGCCTTCGATGGGTGGCGTCATCATCATCATGGCCATCCTCATACCGGTAATATTACTGGGACGTTTGCGCAACATCTATCTCATCCTGATGATCATCACCACCGTTTGGCTTGGATTCCTCGGTGGCATGGATGACTTCATCAAGATATTCAAGCGCGACAAGGAGGGATTGAAAGGTCGTTACAAGATTGTGGGACAGATAGGCATCGGACTCATCGTAGGCTTGGTGCTATGGGCTTCGCCTGATGTGAAGATGAACGAAAATCTCGCCATTGAGCGCCAGGGACAAGAGACCGTGGTCACTCACCGCACCGAGGCAACCAAGTCGTTGAAAACCACCATCCCATTTATCAAAGGGCACAACTTGGATTACTCGCGCATCACAAGTTTCTGCGGTAAATACAAGGTGGCTGCGGGATGGATACTCTTTGTCATCATGACCATTTTCGTGGTTACTGCCGTATCCAACGGTGCCAACCTCAACGATGGCATGGACGGAATGTGTGCCGGCAACTCAGCCATCATAGGTGTGGCACTAGGCATCCTGGCATACGTGTCATCCCACATCCAGTTTGCCGCCTACCTCAACATCATGTATATCCCTGGCTCCGAGGAGCTAGTGGTATTCTTCTGTGCGTTTATCGGAGCCCTCATCGGTTTCCTCTGGTACAACGCCTACCCAGCCCAAGTATTCATGGGCGACACCGGTTCGCTAACCATCGGTGGCATCATCGCCGTGGGTGCCATCATCATCCACAAGGAGTTGATGTTGCCTATCCTTTGCGGTATCTTCTTCGTGGAGAGCCTCAGTGTCATCGTGCAGGTGTACTACTACAAGTTGGGCAAGCGCCATGGCGTGAAGCAGCGCATCTTCAAGCGCACCCCAATCCACGACAACTTCCGCACGCAGGACAGCCAGCTCGACCCAGACTGCAAGTACCTGTTCAAGAAGCCACACAATGCCTTCCATGAGTCGAAGATTACCATCCGTTTCTGGATAGTAACCATCATACTGGCAGCATTGACTATCATAACATTAAAGATAAGATAAAATAACAATATGAGCAAAATTGTAATTTTAGGAGCTGGCGAGAGCGGCGCAGGAGCTGCCGTGCTGGCAAAGAAGGAGGGTTTTGAGGTATTCGTCTCTGACATGTCGAAAATCAAAGACAAATACAAGAAGTTGATGGACGACCACAACATCGAATGGGAAGAGGGCCATCATACTGAAGAGAAGATTCTCGACGCCGACGAAGTTATCAAGAGTCCGGGCATCCCTAAGGAGGCTCCGATGATTCAGAAACTGATGGCAAAAGGTACACATATCATCAGCGAGATTGAGTTTGCTGGCAGATATACCGATGCCAAGATGGTTTGCATCACGGGCAGCAACGGTAAAACCACCACCACATCTCTCATATACCACATATTCAAGAAGGCAGGCTTAGACGTAGGCTTGGCTGGCAACATCGGCAAGAGTCTGGCATTGCAAGTGGCAGAGACTCCACACAAGTGGTATGTCATCGAATTGAGCAGTTTCCAACTCGATAACATGTACGACTTCCGTGCCAACATCGCCATCTTGCTCAACATCACTCCAGACCATCTGGACCGCTACGAGTTCAAGATGCAGAACTACACCGATGCCAAGATGCGCATCACCCAGAACCAAACCGAGGAAGATAGTTTCATCTATTGGAACGACGACCCTATCGTAACCAAGGAAGTGAAGAAGTACGATCTCAAGAGCCATCTCTGCAGATTCGCCGAGACAAAGGAAGAGGGAACCGTGGGCTACATCGACAACGGCAAGTACCAGCTCGACTATCCTACCCACTTCGAGATGCCACAGGAAGACATGAGCCTCAGCGGCAAACATAACATTTACAACAGCTTGGCTGCAGGCCTAGCATGCAACATCGCAGGCATCGACCAAGAAACTATCCACAAGGGGCTCAGCGATTTCCCTGGCGTAGAGCATCGCTTGGAAAAAGTAGGCAAATTTGGCGGCGTTTATTATGTCAACGACTCCAAGGCTACCAATGTAGACGCCTGTTGGTATGCATTGGAAAGCATGAAGACGCCTACCATACTCATCGTTGGTGGAAAGGACAAAGGTAACGACTACAACCAAATCAAGGAATTGGTAAAGCAGAAGTGCGTGGGCATCGTATATCTCGGCGCCGACAATAAAAAACTGCACGACAATTTCGACGAGCTGGGCATCCCTGTATGCGACACCCACAGCATGAATGACTGTGTAAAGGCTTGTCAGGAACTAGCAAAACCAGGCGACACGGTATTGCTAAGTCCATGCTGCGCTAGCTTCGACCTCTTCAAGAACATGGAAGACCGAGGCGAGCAGTTCAAGAATTTGGTAAGAGCCATTGGAGAATAATATTCTCAAAAAACAAAGGATATAGATAGGACAACAAAAAGATGAACAACAAGAGCATAGGTAACATTTTCAAGGGAGACAAGGTGATTTGGATGATTTTCTTCTTCCTTTGCATGATTAGCATCGTGGAGGTATATTCTGCCTCCAGCTCTTTGTCGTACAAAAGCGGCAACTACATGGCCCCTGTCATCAGGCACATTCTGCTTTTGATAGGTGGTCTGTTAACGATGATATGCATGCTCAAGGTGAAGTGTAAGTATTTCAAGATTCTCACACCCTTTATCATGATTCCATCGCTCATCATGCTCGTGTGGGTATTGGTGGCAGGTCAGTCTACCAACGGAGCTTCACGCTGGGTAAACTTTATCGGCATTCAGTTTCAACCGTCGGAGATTGCCAAGGGGGCTGTGGTCCTGGCGGTAGCACAGATACTCAGCGCCATGCAGACAGAGAAAGGGGCAGACCCTAGAGCTTTCAAGTATATCTTGATGGCTACCAGCCTGTTTGTATTGCTCATCGGATTGGAGAACCTGTCTACGGCTATGCTTCTCTGCATCACCATCCTGTGCATGATGATCATCGGAAGAGTACCTATGCGGCAAATCGGCAAATTGGTAGGTGCGGTGATGATAGTCATTGTCATCGCATTTGCCGGCATCATGATTGTGGGACAAGACCATGGCAACGAAGCCAACAAGCCAGAGAACACCCTCACGGAAGATGTCAACAAAGAGCAGGAAAAGCCAAACATGGCGCAAAAGATGTTCCACCGTGCAGACACCTGGAAGGCTAGAATTGACAAGTTTATCAACTCTAAGCCCGTGCCTCCAGAAGAAGTAGACCTCGACAAGGATGCCCAAGTGGCACACGCCAACATCGCAATAGCTTCATCCAACATCGTGGGCAAGGGACCTGGCAATTCCGTGGAGCGCGATTTTCTCTCGCAAGCCTTCTCCGACTTCATCTATGCCATCATCATTGAGGAAATGGGCATTTGGGGAGCTGGAGGCGTGGCTTTGCTATACATCATCCTGCTGTTCAGAGCAGGAAGGATAGCCAATCGCTGCGAGAACAATTTCCCTGCATTCTTCTGCATGGGACTAGCCATCATGCTCGTCACCCAAGCCCTTTTCAACATGGCGGTAGCTGTGGGGTTGGCACCAGTAACCGGGCAGCCTCTTCCACTCATCAGTAGAGGTGGAACCTCCACCATCATCAACTGTCTCTACCTAGGCATCATCCTGAGCATCAGTCGCACTGCAAAGAAGAAAGAATTGCCACAAAACAAGGCAAATATCGACAATTTTGCAGCTGCATAAAAAAAGAGTATAATAAATTAGGTAAAAATTGCCATTAAATGGATTTTTTTATTTACCTTTGCGTTATAAACACGAACGGATATGAATAATGAATTAAGAATCATCATAAGTGGTGGCGGTACGGGAGGTCACATCTTCCCTGCAGTATCCATCGCAAACGCCATCAAGGCAAAGCGCCCTGATGCAAAGATTTTGTTTGTTGGCGCACTCGGCAGAATGGAAATGCAGCGTGTACCTGCAGCTGGTTACGAAATCAAAGGCCTGCCAATCTGCGGTTTCGACAGAAAGCACTTGCTCAAGAACATCGCCGTACTTTTCAAGATATGGAAGAGCCAGCGCATGGCCAAGAGCATCATCAAGAATTTCAAGCCAATGGCTGCAGTAGGTGTAGGTGGATATGCTAGCGGGCCAACCCTCAACGTATGTGCAAGCAAGGGCATACCTTGCCTTATACAGGAACAGAACTCGTATGCAGGCGTCACCAACAAATTATTGGCAAAGAAAGCCGACAAGATTTGTGTGGCTTACGAAGGCATGGAACGTTTCTTCCCTGCAGACAAGATAATCATGACAGGCAACCCTGTTAGACAGAACGTACTGGATACAACTATCAGCAAGGAAGAGGCGCGCAAACAGTTTGGGCTCGACCCAGATAAGAAGACCATCCTACTCGTGGGTGGCAGCCTCGGCGCAAGAACCATCAACGAGAGCGTGCTGCAGCACCTCGACTTGGTAGAGCAAAGCGGCGTTCAGTTTATCTGGCAAACAGGTAAATATTACAACGCTGCCATCATGGAGCAACTGAAGGGCAAGGATTTACCTATGCTCAAGGTGACAGACTTCATCAGCGATATGGGTGCAGCCTACAAAGCTGCCGACTTAGTGATCAGCCGTGCCGGAGCCAGCAGCATCAGCGAGTTCTGCCTTATAGGAAAAGCCGTCATCTTGGTACCTAGCCCTAACGTGGCAGAAGACCACCAGACGAAGAACGCCATGGCTCTTGTCAATAAGGACGCAGCCATCTACGTGAAAGACGCAGAGGCACCAGCAGTATTGCTCAAGAAAGCTGTCGAGACCGTGAAGGACGAAGCCAAGCTCCAGTCTCTATGTGACAATATCAAGAAATTAGGATTAAAGAATTCTGCCGACGTAATCGCCGACGAAGTGATAAAATTAGCAACAAAATAATGGAACTGAAAGATATTAAAGCAGTATACTTTGTGGGCGCTGGTGGCATCGGCATGAGCGCTATCGCAAGATATTTTCTCAATAAGGAATTGGTAGTAGCAGGTTATGACAAAACCCCATCCAATTTGACACGCGAATTGGAGAAAGAGGGCATGCTCATTCATTATGAAGAGGATGTAAACCAAATACCAGAGGCATGCAAGGATGCAAAATCTACCTTGGTAATTTACACGCCAGCCATACCTGCTGAACACAAAGAGCTAGTTTACTTCCATGAGAATGGCTTCACCATCGAGAAACGTGCACAGGTTCTGGGCACCTTAACTCGCACACACAAGGGATTGTGTGTTGCTGGAACTCATGGAAAGACTACCACATCAACCATGTGCGCTCACATCATGCACCAAAGCCATATCGACTGCAATGCCTTTTTGGGTGGCATTTCCAAGAACTACGGCACCAACTACATCTTGTCAGACAAGAGTGACTACGTGGTAATCGAAGCCGATGAGTTCGACCGCAGTTTCCACTGGTTGCGCCCGTGGATGAGTGTCATCACCGCCACCGACCCAGACCACTTGGACATCTACGGTACCAAGGAAGCTTATCTCGAAAGCTTCCGTCACTACACAGAATTGATTCAGCCAGGCGGAGCTCTCATCATCCACAAGAACTTGGAGATGAAACAGCACGTACAAGATGGTGTCAAGATATATGAGTACAGCCTCAACGAGGGAGATTTCCATGCCGAGAACATCAAGATTGACAACGGCGAGATTACCTTCGACTTCGTTTCTCCTATCGAGAACGTGAAGGGTGTGGAGCTTGGTCAGCCTGTGCCTATCAACATCGAGAACGGCGTGGCAGCTATGGCTATGGCACAGTTGAATGGTTGCACTGCCGACGAGTTGCGCAACGGCATGAAGACATACGAAGGTGTGGAGCGTCGTTTCGACTTCAAGATCAAGAACGACAAGATTGTCTTCCTCTCCGACTATGCTCACCATCCAAAGGAAATCTATCAGAGTGCAAAGAGTATCAGAGAGCTGTATAAGGATCGCAAGATTACCGCCATTTTCCAACCTCACCTGTACACACGTACCAGAGACTTCTACAAAGACTTTGCGAACAGCTTGAGTCTACTCGACGAAGTAATCCTCTGCGACATCTATCCAGCACGTGAGAAACCTATACCTGGCGTTACCTCCAAGTTGATTTACGACAACTTGAAACCTGGTGTAGAAAAGAGCATGATACACAAAGAAGACGTGCTAGACTTGGTGAAGAAACGCGATTTCGACGTTCTGATTATCTTAGGAGCTGGCGACTTGGACAATTATGTTCCACAAATCACAAAAATTCTAGAAGAAAAATAGATGCATATCAATTGGAAGAAAACCATCATCATCGCACTAGACTTAGTACTCGGTACCTATCTAGTGTTTGCATTCACCAAGTTTAATAAGCCTGATGAATCAAACATGGTATGTACCAGGGTGAACATCAACATCCAAGATGAGATGACCAATGGTTTTCTGAATGCGAAGGAAATCAAGAAGCGACTGGAAATCAAGAAACTCTACCCGCTGGAAAAGCCCTTGAGGGACGTAAACTCCCGCAAAATAGAGGAGACATTGAAGACAAGTCCTTTTGTGAAGACGGCAGAATGCTACAAGACACAGGATGGCTTAGTAGACATTTACCTGACCCAACGCATGCCAATCGTAAGAATCAAGAGCAATAACAACGAAGACTATTACATCGACGACCACAACCAGATAATGCCCAATACCAACTATACAAGCGACATCATTATCGCTACGGGCTACATCAACCGCTGGTACGCACAAAAATACATCTCGTTGCTGAGCAAAGCCCTGATGGCAAACGAACTTTGGCGGAACCAAATAGAACAAATCAACGTTCTACCCGACAGAAGCATCGAACTGGTTCCCCGAGTAGGCAACCACATTATATATATAGGGAACCTGCCCGAGACCAACATCATCGACAAACGAGAAAAGGACATCAACAATTTCGTCAACAAGAAGATGGATCGTCTGGAGAAATTCTACAAGTATGGTCTTTCCCAAGCTGGTTGGAACAAATACTCATATATCAATATAGAGTTTGACAATCAGATTATATGCACGAAGCATCATAACAGCTAATATAACAATATAGAAACAGATTAAGATAATATAAGAACTATGCCAAAGGAATTTATTGTAGCTATCGAACTTGGCTCATCTAAGATGACAGGTATAGCAGGACAGAAGAATTTAGACGGCAGCATCACAGTACTGGCTACCGTCGAGGAAGACTCGTCTTCTTGCATCAGAAAGGGTGTAATTTATAACATCGACAAGACTTGCCAATGCCTAACAAGCATCATCAAGAAATTAAAGAACATCTTGAAGCAAGACATCACCCAGGTCTATGTAGGAGTGGGCGGACGCTCCATCCGTAGCATCAAGAATGTCATCGTGAAAGATTTACCCGGCAACACCATCATCTCCCAGGAGATGATTAATGAGCTCATGGATATCAACCGCAACATGACATACCCTGATCAAGAGATTTTAGATGCAGCAACACAGGAATATAAGATTGACAACCAATTCCAGATAGACCCTGTTGGCATACAATGCAACCATCTGGAAGGTATATTCCTTAACATTCTCTGGCGCAAGAATTTCTACAACAACATCAACACCTGCTTCGAGAATGCCAACATACCTATCGCTGAAATGTATTTGGCACCTTTGGCAATGGCAGACAGCGTGTTGACAGATTCTGAAAAGCGAGCAGGTTGTATGCTTGTTGACCTTGGTGCCGACACGACAACTGTATCCGTATATTATAAAGGGATACTGCGCCATCTCTCGGTCATTCCTTTAGGCGGCAACAATATAACCAAGGATTTGAGCTGCCTACAGATGGAAGAAAGCGATGCCGAAAAGATGAAATTGAAATATGCCAAAGCATATACCGACATCAGCAACATCGACCCAACGCTCAATTATTCCATCGATAAAGACAGAACTGTAGAAAGCAAGAAGTTTATCGAAATTGTAGAAGCACGTGTTGAGGAAATAGTAGAAAACGCCTGGTTCCAAATTCCTGTTGAATATTCCGACAAACTAATGGGAGGCATCATCTTGACAGGTGGTGGTAGCAACATGCCTGAGATAGACAAGGTATTCAAAACTCACACACATATAGACAAAGTGCGTATTGCCAAATTTATCACACAGACCGTCAACTCAAAAGATCCAAAGATCACCAACCACGATGGTACGATGAACACGGTATTGGGGCTTTTAGCAAAGGGAGACATGAATTGCGCCGGCGACGAAATAGGCACAGATTTATTCAACACCGTCGGAGAGAAAGCACAAATAAACGAACAGCATAAAGCTCCACGCAATCCTAACGAGACGGTAGGCACAGGTGTTGTACTGACAGCAGCAGAAAAGCAGAAAGCCGAGGAAGATGCCCGCCGCAAGAAAGAGCAAGAAGAAGAGGCTGCAAGAATCGCTGCCGAGGAGGAAGAAGCTCGTCTTGCACAAGAAAGGAAGGAAAAGAGCCTCATCCACAAGATGATGAGAGGATTTAAAAAGTTCGTAAAGGATACTATCTCGGAAGAGGAGTAATACTTTTTAGCAAGATAATAGATAGACAAACAACATAAAGATAATACAACTATGCAAGATAATACAAATACACCACATATCTTAGACTTTGGGGAACCAGAGAAAGAGAACAGTATCATTAAGGTGATAGGTGTTGGTGGTGGCGGTGGCAACGCTGTCAACCACATGTATCGTGAGGGTATTCACGATGTAAGTTTTGTACTCTGCAACACAGATAACCAGGCACTCAACGACTCACCAGTACCAGTACATCTACAATTGGGCAAGGAAGGTCTTGGAGCCGGCAACAAACCTGCAAAAGCGCGTCAAGCAGCAGAAGAAACTCTTGAAGACATCAAGAACATGCTTAATGACGGAACAAAGATGGCATTTATCACGGCAGGTATGGGAGGTGGAACCGGAACCGGCGCAGCTCCAGTCATAGCTCGTGTCAGCAAGGAGCTAGGCATTCTTACTGTTGGAATCGTTACCATTCCTTTCCGTTTCGAGGGGCCTAAGAAGATAGACCAAGCCCTTGACGGCGTTGAAGAGATGTCAAAGCACGTAGATGCCTTGCTGGTTATCAACAACGAGCGACTCCGCCAAATATATCCAGATCTAGCAGTACTTGATGCTTTCGGAAAAGCAGACGACACATTAAGCGTAGCAGCCAAGAGTATCGCTGAGATTATCACTGTACACGGATTGATCAACCTAGACTTCAACGACGTGAAAACTGTATTGAAGGATGGTGGAGTGGCTATCATGAGTACTGGATATGGAGAAGGAGAAGGAAGAGTGAAAAAAGCCATCGAAGATGCACTTAATTCCCCTTTGCTTAACGACAACGATGTATTCAACTCTAAGAAGATACTTTTGAGCATAGCATTTGCCAGCGAGAAAAAAGACAACCCTGGCTTGACCATGGATGAGATGAACGATGTAAACGACTTCATGGAGAAATTCGGCGATGACTTTGAGTTAAAATGGGGATTGGCTATCGATCCCGAACTGGGAGCCAGAGTCAAGGTAACAGTGCTCGCAACAGGCTTTGGGCTTGAGGATGTCGAAGGAATGAATCGCCACCTCAAGAAACATACAGAAGAGGAGTCTCGTCGTCTTGCAGAGGAGGAAGAGAAAAGAGCAGAAAGAGAAGACAGGAGAAAACGTTACTATGGGTCAGATGGAAATACGACACAGTACAAACGACATCCACACATATTCCTGTTCCGTCCAGAAGACCTTGACAACGAAGACGTTATTCTTCAGGTTGAGAACACGCCAACTTTTAAACGAACTCGCCAGACCCTAGAGGAAATCAGAAACATTGCCTCGGGCAATAGAGAGACAGAGGAGAAGAACAACGAAGATAGCGACAATACTGTACAGGGCGTTATCAGCTTTGCATAGAAAGGTCCGACAAGCCGATGACTCATTTATTATTTTATCAGTCAAAAAGTTCCTGTAGAATAGAGAAGCTTTTCAGTTCAGGGAATCCGGGCACATGAATCTTATAATATTCCAAAATCACCTCTACACAACGGTTTCTATCTATACGAGACATTGTGTAGAGGTGCATTGTTTCATAGCTTAGACGCAAGAGATTGAGTAGTCGCACAGAATCACTCTCATTTAAATAGCGGCGATGCACAGGTACATACGGAACAAAACAACCATCCTCCAAATCAAAATACCGACCATCAACACCACTTTCAACGTTCGGCGAAAACCCTAAAAAGAAAGTAAGGCGCATCAAGAATACTATATGAAAATTGGCAAACCTGTCGGGAGCATGATCTAGCCAAGAAATACTCTCCATGATGAATAGAAAAAGTGGCTCATTCTGCTGCTCATTTTTAGTGGCATATCCCAGCATTTCAGAAAGGAACATGGATATTGCCAACTTATAAGGAGAGAAAGGTATATCTATAAAAGGTATACAGATGCTTACGTCCTTCAACTTTTGCAAGCCTACTTTCGGCCGATGGTCAAACTCTATATTCAGAACCATCAATGGCTGAAAGAATTGACGTTTCATCTTTGCTTTAGGAGACTTGGGTGTACGAACTATAAATGAGAGCCTTCCCAACTTTTCGGTTAAGAAATCCACGATAAGTTGAGAATCACCATACTTTATGGTTTGCAACACGATAGCTCTAGTTTTAACTTCCATTTTCCCTATATTCACTAAAAAACAAGGCAAAATTACAAAAAAATGTGCATTTAGAGAAAATTTTCAGCTAAAAATTTGTAGGATTGAAATAAAAGTAGTAACTTTGCACCCGCAAAACAGCGATGGTCCCTTCGTCTATCGGTTAGGACGAGAGATTTTCATTCTCTAAAGAGCAGTTCGACTCTGCTAGGGACTACAAACATATAAAGAATAAAAAAATAATTACATAGAAGATGGCAAATCACAAATCATCAATTAAGAGAATCCGTCAGGACAAGAAGAAGGCTTTGCACAATAAGTATTATGCAAAGACTATGCGCAATGCTGTCCGCAAGTTGCGCAACATGTCTGACAAGGAAGAGGCTGCTAAGCTCTATCCTACAGTACAGAAGCTTTTAGACAAGTTGGCTAAGATCAACGTTATCCACGACAACAAGGCTGCAAACTTGAAGTCTGGTCTTACAAAGCACATCGCTAAGTTGGCCTAACTGATAAGTCAAAGCAAAAGAAATAAATAAGGCTGTAGTTCCATATGGGATTACAGCCTTATTCTTTTAATTTTTTATCTTATTTTAGTAGTTTTTTCTCCATTAAAAATATATGTTTCTCGTTTTTTTTTAGTATCTTTGCACGGAAATAAGACAAAACTAGAAATGGCAGAAAATCAAAACAACGCAAATAATTATTCTGCGAGCAACATTCAAGTACTCGAAGGCTTGGAAGCTGTTCGTAAGCGTCCGGCAATGTACATTGGCGACATTTCGGAAAAGGGTCTTCACCACTTGGTAAACGAGACCGTAGACAACTCCATCGACGAGGCTATGGCCGGTTATTGCACTGAGATTGAAGTTACCATCAACCCAGACAACTCTATCACAGTAGAAGACAATGGTCGTGGCATCCCTGTCGATATGCACGAAAAGCTTCACAAATCAGCTCTCGAAGTAGTAATGACTGTGCTCCATGCTGGTGGTAAGTTTGACAAAGGTTCCTACAAAGTTTCCGGTGGTTTGCATGGTGTGGGTGTCAGCTGTGTGAATGCGCTCTCTACCCACATGAAGTCACAGGTGTTCCGTGACGGCAAGATTTACCAGCAGGAATACGAGAAGGGCAAGCCCCTCTATCCCGTGAAGGTTGTCGGTGAGACCACCAAGCGCGGAACGCGTCAGCAGTTCTGGCCAGACCCAACCATATTCACACACACTGTTTACAAGTGGGACATCATCGCCAGCCGCATGCGAGAATTGGCATTCCTCAACGCAGGTATCAAGATTACCTTGACCGACCTCCGTCCAGACGAGGAAGGTAAGACCAAGCAGGAAGTGTTCCATGCCAAGGATGGCTTGAAGGAATTCGTGCGCTACGTGGATCGCCATCGCACCCACCTCTTCGATGATGTCATCTATCTGAAGACTGAGAAGCAGGGCATTCCTATCGAGATTGCCATCATGTATAATACAGACTATACAGAGAACATCCACTCATACGTCAATAACATCAACACCATCGAGGGTGGTACACACCTGACAGGTTTCCGTATGGCGTTGACTCGCACTTTGAAGGCTTATGCAGAAAACGACCCACAAATCTCCAAGCAGATAGAGAAGGCCAAGGTAGAGATTGCACCAGAGGATTTCCGCGAGGGTCTCACTGCCGTTATCTCCATCAAGGTAGCCGAGCCACAGTTTGAGGGACAGACCAAGACCAAGCTCGGCAACAGTGAGGTACAGGGTGCCGTTCAGCAGGCAGTAAACGAAGCGTTGGCAGATTATCTGGAGGAACATCCAGATGAGGCAAAACGCATCTGCGAAAAGGTAGTCTTGGCTGCCACCGCTCGTATCGCAGCCCGCAAAGCACGTGAGAGCGTACAGCGCAAGAATTTCATGACCGGTGGTGGCTTACCAGGCAAACTCGCCGACTGCTCCATCAAGGATCCAAAGGAGTGCGAGATCTTCCTCGTCGAGGGTGATTCGGCTGGTGGTTCAGCCAAGCAGGGACGTGACCGTTTCCATCAGGCTATCCTCCCATTGCGTGGTAAGATCCTGAACGTAGAGAAAGTACAGTGGCATAAAGTGTTCGAGGCTGAGTCTGTGATGAACATCATCCAGAGTATCGGCGTCCGCTTCGGTGTTGACGGCGAGGACAGCAAGGAGGCGAACACCGAGAAATTGCGCTACGACAAGATTATCATCATGACCGATGCCGATGTCGATGGTTCACACATCGACACATTGATTATGACACTCTTCTATCGCTTCATGCCAAAGGTTATCGAGGAGGGACACCTCTACATCGCTACCCCACCACTCTACAAGTGTTCGTTCAAAAACAAGGTGAGCGAGTACTGCTATACAGAGCAGCAGCGCCAGGCTTTCCTCGACAAGTATGGAGAAGGACAAGAAGACAAGAACATCCACACTCAGCGATACAAAGGTTTGGGTGAGATGAACCCAGAGCAACTTTGGGAGACCACCATGGATCCTTCCACCCGCTTGCTCAAACAGGTTACCATCGAGAATGCTGCCCAGGCAGACGAGATATTCTCTATGCTGATGGGCGACGATGTAGAGCCACGCCGCGAGTTCATCGAACAAAATGCAACATACGCCAACATCGACGCATAAAGCAAATTATTAACATAAAAGGGGGTGGACTCAACTTGAGTCTACCCCCCTTTCATTTAAACAAACCAAACATGAAACACTTAGGCTTCGTTTTCTCACTTACCCTTTCGGTCAGCATACCAAGCCATGGAGCCCAACTCCCAATCAAATTATGGTACAATCAGCCAGCAAAAGCCTTCGAAGAATCTCTTCCCATTGGAAATGGCAAATTGGGAGCACTCATATATGGCGGAACCGGTACTGATTCCATCTATGTCAACGACCTTACGTTGTGGACGGGAACACCTGTTGACAAAAATGAAGGTGGCGACTCTTACAAATGGATTAGCAAAATCAGGGAGGCACTGTTTAAGGAAGATTACAAGACAGCAGACTCTCTGCAACATTTTGTGCAAGGTCACAATTCGGAGTATTACCAACCACTAGGCTTGCTCAAAATAAAAGATTGCAATCAAGGAAAAGTTGAAAGCTACTATCGTGAACTAGACCTTGAAAACTCGATGGCAAGCCTCAACTATCTCCGCAATGGTATAAGATTTACACGAGAATACTTCGCTTCACACCCTGACAAAATGATAGCTATCAAGTTGGGTGCCTCAAAAAAGGAAGCTATCAACTGTGACATTTCTCTCACCTCGCTCATTCCCCATCAAGCCAAAGCTTCTCAGCACCAAATCACCATGACTGGGCACGTAACTGGGGAAGAAGCAAATAGCATACACTACTGTTCTGTCGTGAAGGTAAACAACACCGACGGGGAAATCTGGGCTACCGATTCCACTCTCCATCTAAAAGGAGTAAGCGAAGCCATCGTATACCTCGTCAACGAGACAAGCTACAACGGTTTCGACAAACACCCAGTAAAAGAAGGAGCTCCCTATCTAGAAAATGTAACAGACGATGCCTGGCACTTAGTCAACTACACGTATGACGAGTTTCGCCAGCGCCACATAACCGACTACAAGCAACTTTTCAACAGAGTGAGCCTGCAGCTTGGCAAGGCACGTTTTGACAAGAAACGAACGACTAGCGAACAATTACTTGCCTACAGCGACTATCACGAGAGCAATCCCTACCTAGAAATGCTCTATTTCCAATATGGCAGATACTTACTTATCAGCAGTAGCCGCACCCCAGGAGTACCAGCTAATCTACAAGGATTATGGGCTCCAGCACTATACTCTCCTTGGCGAGGCAACTATACCACCAACATCAATTTGGAAGAGAACTACTGGCCAGCAGAGACAACTAACCTTTCAGAGCTCGTTGATCCTGTAGATGGGTTGGTAAAAGGGCTGGCAACCACAGGAAGGCACAACGCTCAACATTTCTACGGGATAAACAAGGGATGGTGCGCAGGGCATAACACAGACATTTGGGCGATGTCTAATCCCGTAGGCACAGGAAACGAAAGTCCGCAATGGAGCAACTGGGCAATGGGAGGAGCATGGCTCGTACAAACTCTATGGGACCACTACGACTATACACGCGACACAGAATATTTACGCAACACGGCTTATCCTCTCATGAAGGGAGCCGCTGATTTTCTCTTAGATTGGCTCATTCCCGACCCTCACAACCCAAAGGAGTTGATAACAGCACCATGTACCTCTCCTGAAGCTGATTACATCACAGACAAGGGGTATCGTGGTAGCACTCTATATGGGGGCACTGCCGACCTAGCCATAATACGAGAACTCTTCAAAAACACGATCAAGGCTTCAAAGGTACTAGACATAGACGCAGACTATAGGCAACAATTGCAAACAGCCATGAACCGACTTCGTCCATACCACATCGGCAAGCGAGGTAACCTGATGGAATGGTATCACGACTGGGAAGACCAGGATTGGCACCACCGTCATCAGTCACACCTATTAGGTCTCTATCCTTTTCATCAAATCTCGGTTGACAAGACACCAGAACTAGCAGCTGCAGCCACCAAGACTTTGGAAATCAAAGGCGACAACTCAACGGGATGGAGCACAGGATGGCGCATAAATCTTTGGGCACGTCTCCACAGAGCAGACAAAGCATATCTACTATTTCGCAAATTGCTCACCTATGTAAGTCCCGATAGTTTCAACGATACGACTCACCGTTCTGGCGGCACTTACCCCAACCTATTCGATGCCCATCCCCCATTCCAAATAGATGGCAATTTTGGAGGAGCGGCAGGCATCTGTGAGATGCTGATGCAATGCGATGGCGAAGAGATGTATTTACTGCCTGCCCTGCCTAATGAGTGGCAAGAAGGAGAGATAAAAGGCATCAAGGCGAGAGGAAATTATGAAATAAATCTGACTTGGAAAAAAGGTAAAGTAGCCAAGGCTACCATCACAAGCAAGAATGCAAGCATGCTCAAGGTCTATTATAACGGCAAACAAACCATGCTACAATTCAAGCCTGGCGAAACAAAAACTATATGAAACTTATCACAACGATTATCATGACACTCCTTTGGGTACTGAATTCTCAAGCACAAGAATTCGGTACCCACTGGGTGTCATATCCCTTGCCAAACGATTCTTGCGAAGTATGGTATAGAAAGCTATATACGCTTAAAGACAGGCCACTATTGGCAAACATCAGTCTTGCAAGCACCGGCAATCTGCGCCTTTACGTAAACGAGCGAAACGTTACTGGCAGCATTTTCTACGAAGGAATGAAAGACTGTATGGTAATGGTGCGCACATTCAACATAAGTCGTTTCCTAAAAAAAGGTGAGAATATCATAGCCGTATGGTATGCTCCGACTAACAATACGGATAAAAGTAAACAGTTATCACTCGATTTCTATGGCTGGGACAAAGACACTGTCGCCTTCTATCACCAAGCAGATGGGTCTTGGTGGTGCAAGCAACTGAATGGCTGCTACATGAATGGTAAAGAATCTTTTGACAAGCGCGAATATACCAATGAGTGGAAATCAGCAGAATATCGTTCACACGGCTGGTTGCATCCAATGGGAGACTTTGTTGGAAATAATTCGACGAAGATTGCAGAGTACACCCCTTTACACTCTGAAAACAAACTAAGCATGGTTCTCTATCCCGCCAACACTTACGCCGATACGTTAGGTTATCATGTAGACTTTGGTCGCCCATTCCGTGGAACCATACGACTCACTATCCGCGATGCCCACAAGGGTAATGTCATCGATATAGACGGCAACCAATACACCTGTAGCGGCGAGATGGACGAACAAGCCTTTTTCCGTTTTCACTGCGAAGAAAGAAGAGTATACACGCTCAACTGGAGCAAACGATTCAAAAAAAGTTATATTACAAATATCGAAGGATTGGAAATAAAAGAATAGGAGATCTGCAAGATTACTTCTCCAGTTCACCTAACAACTGCTCTGCCACCTCGCAGAGTTCATCGTACCACTCCTGACCGAACTTCTCCA
>ERZ808275.348-NODE-348-length-20361-cov-5.778489_pt1 | contig 20361 bp, 19 predicted proteins | sample MGYA00520894_ERZ808275 | MGnify/ENA primary metagenome ERZ808275 (study PRJEB31516, sample SAMN03275598) | gut metagenome | biome: mammalia-associated habitat; material: feces | host: Papio cynocephalus | place: Kenya | collected 2012-08-03 ...
CCGTTCCTTCTTGTCGGGGTACCCCGACAAGAAGGAACTAATTGTATCCATGCGACCCATTACAATATGACCGATATTTTTGCACTTCCAAGTTGAACTTGCCCAACACTAAAATGATGCAGACATTTCGGCTCCTCTAAAGGAGTAGAGTTTTCTTGTGAGACGAATGGAGTCTCTTTGTTCACATTTTCTTCCATAAATAAAGAATTTTGATTGTTTATAAAAATATTGCACAAAGCAATTTTGTTTACTTAGACAGCAGAAACAACCCGATGATAGCACCGACAAAATAGGGTACTCCAGAAAAAAGCAGGTACCAATAGCCTTGGCTATATCTCTCAATATCATATAATTCCATACTGCTTTTCCATGAACGCATTCTGGGCGATATGCCGCATTGCCATGCTTTGGCACCAAACGTTCGTCCTCTAAGTCCAAACAGGAAAGCCAACACCACCATTAGTAAACAGAGCCATCGAAACCATGGTAGTTTTGTGGTTGCAAATATGCCGATAATGGCAATCGGTCGTACTATAACACCAATAAAACCAGGAACTATAAGCAGGTATTCTAAAAGTTTACATTTTGCTTCTAATCTCATAATAGTATCATTTTAACACGTTTATAATCACCCAAATAGCCAAGTCCATAATTTGCCTATTCCTACAATGAGATAGTACAGAAGTACTCCCAATAGGGCTATAAAGATAAGCATCCATACGGCTTGACGATTTACCTTGTCTATTGTTTCTTTGTCATCTTCCACAAAACCACGGATAAGTTGATAGTTTTTTTTGTTGGATTTATAGAAGAAGTCGCAGATATTTCCTAAGAAAGGGATGCAACCGATACATGTATCCAACAATGCTCTTGAAATGACAGCCAGTGTTAGCGGAATAGAGTGTACCTTGAACAAACTGACATAGATAGACGGCAACACCATTGTAGAGGTAATGGCATCGCCTATACCGCCGGGAATGAATCCGAATATAGCCTCCAAGCAATAATCATCCATTACTTTGGCAATCCACTTAACAGCACCATAAGACAGCGAATTTTCTTCCAAATCTTTGCGTTTGTCCAACTTGCGTTGTATGCGTTTCTCCTCCTTGTGAAGATCGTGAGAAATTTCTGCATAATCCAAATCGGTAACCTGTTGCTTGACAAGGTTGCGTCGAGAATTAAGTTCAGCCATATATCAGATATTTATTGTTCGTTTGCCATCCAGAAAATCTTGCAAGTCTTGTGCAGAATAAGGCTCTTTATTACCGGATAAATCCATAAGTGCTTGCTTGACGATATCCGGATTTTCCGTACTATTGAGTTGGGCGGCAATCTCCAATATGGATTGCGCAGCATTGCCTGCGCTCTGCATTTGTATCCGAAATTTGTTTTGCAATTTGGTCAACTCTTGCTGATAGTATGCTTCCTCGTGTATATCTTGTGCCACTTGAGTTTGCAGTTCTATGAGTTGTTTGCATAGTTCTGCTCCTTGTTCTACTATATGATTAGCCTGTTGGGTTACCCTATTCAGATATTCTTCATTGTAGCCTTTTTTCGGAGTACTGGAATCTGCCAATGATATAATACCCGCTACGTCAGAGTCTGAAACATGTATCTTATTGGAAAGTGAATCAACAAAAGAGTTGAGGTCCTGCGTAATTTCAGCGGGGAGAACCACATCATCTATTTTTGCAATGCTTATAGTATTAACCAATTCATCATTTAGGCTGCTCTCACATATCTCTTTGGCAACAAAGAGCAAACGAATATAATCAGAAAGATGTGCTGTCACGCGAGTTTGCAATTGCCTATCGATGCACAGATGCTCACGAATAGAACGGCTGATTGTTTCTAATTCATTTCGCAATTCATCATACTTCTTTTGATAGAATTTCAATTGCTGTTTGCTATTTTTAAGGTCTTCTTTTTCCAATTCGATGTCGGCTTGCAATGACTCATAAGCCTCAATAAAAGGTAACTCCGATTGCGACCATACGTATAGGTTCCTGCGGTAAGACCGACCTAAAGCACCAAATGTAATGAGATTAAAGAGGAAGAATGGAGAAGTCGGTTTCTTTCGTTTGGCATTATTGTAGTGCTCTTTCTCATCTTGCAATGTCTTTTGACATTCTGCAGTGTGCCTCGTATAATAGTCTATATTATTTTGTACGTCGAAAATACTGCGACTGATACTTCTGAGCGTAGTAATTGTCTTATCACGCTGTTCCTTGAGAGGTTTTATCTTCGGAATATCATATATTTGTGCAGTAAGCGTATCCAATTGTTGCTTAAACGTATTTGTTCCATAGGTATTGAACCACAATGCTTTTGGAATATACACATCATTAAGAGTTTTATAGATAACAGCGGTTCGCATAATATCGCCTCTAATGATAGAAGCATCGTGGCGCATAGAACTCTTTAATTTGAGCAACTCTTTTTTCAATTCAGCAGTCCGTTCTGCTGCATCCATATAATGTTCCAGTATTTCCATTCCTGCTTCGACAACAGCAACACTCTTTTCGCGGCTTTGGCGATATGTTTGGCTGGCACTATTCAGTGTATTGGTAAAACTTGCGGATATTTCGCTAAAGAGCATTTCACAGGCAGAGGCAAGATGGTCATACTCTAATTTTGCATTGCCGAGCATTGCATTCACATCTAACCACTGTATCTGTGAGAAATCAAAAAGTTGCGGACTGATGACAATAATAGAATCTCCAAAGATGTCCACCAATGCCGAAGCATAAGTCATAAATAATTCTTGCGTTTGTGCACGCAGTTCCACAAAGTCCGCCACAACTGTTTCTACGCTTGCCCGTGCCTCATGATACGTATCCACCAATTGGGTGTATTTGCCGAATACCATATCTGCTTCACGATGCACCTTTTCTACTCCGCTTGTACCTTTTATAGTACTAAGCATGGAAGATGTTGTTGCCAATTCATCGCTTATTTTTTCTGAGGCTTGTTGTTTTGTACTTTCTATTTTTGTTTGGCTGTCTTGCAGGTGCTTTTGTACAATCTGCGTTGCTTGTTCTTCATCATGCATAGATAGGGTAGCATGCAATTCATAAGCATCAACCATATAATGTTTATGATCGTTGGTTACGAATACCTCTTTAGGGAAAGGCTTGGTCTGATAGGCTACATATACCCAATTATCCAACATATTTGAATCTTTCTTTACGCCATAATTTTTAAGGTCGTATGCCAAGTCCGCACGCGTATATTGCATTTGCTTTTGATGCAGGAGTTTTGCAATCTCGCCAATACGTTTGATGATAGCCTTTCCATCTTCCTTGCCCGATATTTTTATCGGTGTAGTATTATTTGTTTCCATATTTGTTGATTGTGTTTTTTATTATTCGTCCCAGAGTAAATCCGTATATTCTTCTCGAAATAGTTTTAAGTCATCTTTTGAGTATGAATTTGGATATGCCAATAATAGATTCTCATACTTATCAATGTACTCATTACAAAAATGATCGAATATAAGTCCATATACCCAAAGGAAAGATGATTTAAGTACTGTCCATAAAAATCTCAATAAAGGGTAGAATCCAATTATCAATCCGAATATACAGAGACGACCTATTATGCCAATAGATTGTCCCTCAGTTAATCCGCACGCTTCCAATAGAACGCTAGCAATTCCAATTAGCAAGAAAATACCAGCTAATACAATACATAGTGCAATAAGTGCTACCAATGCAGAAGGAATAAAGAACCATATTGTTTTTTTCTCGAGCGAAGAATAACCACTTTGTGCTTTGAGAACAGCGGCTATGGCAAGCATTTTTTCTTTTTCTATTTTCTTGGCTTCATCTTCGCTATCATCTTCGCTTATTGTTTCATCTTCATCATCTTCATTTGCTATACTATTTTCAGAAACTGCGTTATCTTCTATGTCTTCAAGTTCTTCATTTTCTGTATCATCCTCATTGCCATATTCTTCCGGTGTTCTCCCATTTTTCAATGCGAATGGTTTGGTATTAGATAGAATTTGTTCTTCACATTCGGGACAAAATTTGGCATGGTCTTGTATTTCTGCTTGACAATTAGGGCATCTCATCTTTGAGTATATTTAGAGTTGTTTATATTTGAACGTATTAATTAGTAGAGCAAACTCTGTATTTCGGATAAAGATTCATCTACATCCAATACCTTGAACTGCCATTTCCCGGAATCAAACTCAGTAAAGTCCACTAATGCATAATATGTAACACTGCCATTTCTTTTTTGTACTTGCACTTCGTATGTTATGAAATAGCCGGTGTAGGTATCACCTAACATTTGTTCATTCAGACTCCATTCCAACATCTTTGTGTTTTGTACTTTTTCAGCAACTGTTGGTTCCGGTAGAGAGCCTCCTGTAAAAAGGCAGAGTGCATCTAAACCTTCTTCAAAATCTGTTTTAGATTGTTGCGAGACTTTGTCATATATTCTGCATCGCACGTTGTTGTCTTCTGCATGTTCGGGTGCCAATAATGCGTTGCAGGAGGTAAAACCAACCATACACAATAGCCATAGAACGGCTTTTAATGCTTTGTTTTTCATTTTTTCTTATAATTAATTATTTCTAAGCAATGGTATCTCTTATTATTATCTTTTGTCAAAGTCGTATTCTTCGTCTGTGTTGTCTGTCTCGTTGCTGCTGCCTTCTGCCAGTTCGTTGATTCCGAGCAATCCGGCACGCAGACGGGGAATTGAAATATAGGATATTGCCATAAAGAAAACTCCGTCTATACAAGCCGCCAGAACATTGTCCACATTGCTGGCTATTGTTTCTTCTATCCCTATCGTCAATATCACTATTATTCCGAAAAGTACCAATTGACCAATAGCATAGTATTTTAGCACTTTACTCGGCGAATAGGGTAAATCGGGTAGTCCGTAAGGAATTTTCCATTTTGTATGTATGTCCTTTGCTACGCGGAACATAAATACAAAGTATAACAATGTTATTGCCAAAAACACAATCGGTACGATGGACGCTGTTTCGGAATCCTCCATATCTGACAGAAAATAGGAGATTATATTTGCCAATCCGCATAGGATGGCGGAAAGGAGCAGTCCGTATATATTTGTTTTCGAAATGCTCTTTTCCGGTTTCCTGTATTCTATTTCGGTATTCATATCTGCAAGTCGATAATACCAAACCCATTCAAACACGTAGCGAAATACAATAAATATATCAAAAACAAGCCACAACGATAAGTTGTCATCGAGTAGGCTGTTCATTGATATTTGTCCCCAATCTATTGTAGAATCGACAAAGATGGAAAGGAATAGCAATACTGCGGCACAGATAGCAGCGCAGCACGCCACGCAGAGGAATAATTTTTGCATTTTTGTCTCGCGTTTTGTCTTGCGCAAGACATTCATTAGTTCTTCTCTTGTCATAAAAAAATACGTTGAATTAACGGGGGCAACCGGATCAAAGCAATGCCCCCATATAGTTTAAGCGATATTTTTATGCAGTTTAAGCAATATCGAAAGTGCATAAAGTGCATAAAAAAGTGGCTTATACTTGCTATAAATACGCTTTCTTTCTACGTCCTTTCTACGTCTTTTCTCCGTAATGGGTATATGGAGGTACGGGAATAGTATAAAGTGCATATTTTTTGCATATTCTTTTTTGGGGGGATTTACAAAATGCAGTTTATAATAATGCGTATATGATTATTCCCCCAACAAATATCGCCACATAAATTAAATATATCGCTTTGTCTGCCTTGTTCCTTCCCTTATAGCCCGGCAGTTGCTCAATGATACCCTCTATCTTATTTGCATCATCCGGGTTCAAATAGGTTGTACTGCGGCAGAATGTAATTGATTCTCCCTTTGTGTTTTTGAGGGTGTACACAGGAACGGTGTTGTTGACCGTGTAGGTAACGACAACATCATCAAGGGGCGCACTGAAACTCTTTTTCGTCGTGCGGATAGTCAGAATGTCATCCTCGATAGTGAATTCCGTGGAATGACCGTCTCCGAACTTCTCAACAATCTTGTCTCCAACCATGTTGTTTAGCATACTCTCTTTCTCTTTGTTGATGTCGGCAACTGTAAATTTAACGTTTTTCCATAAATGTGTTTGTTTTTTAGACCAAACGGCTTCGATTTGGCTGAGTAAGTAATAAAATAGATTTGGTAGGGACATAAAGAAAGCGTGGAGCCTTATCTTTTTGCTTATTCTCCACGCTGAGGTTCCGGAAAGACCCTGTAACAAGAACAAACAATATACGCCCACGCCCGATATGCAGAACGGCCGCACCAAAAAGTGCAGGCAATCATTACATACCACGAGGGCATTTATTGCCTCTTGCTTTGGGTTACGAAATTTTCCGGATTTCAGCATGCCAAAACAAGCGCATATAAACGCCTTTTATTATGTCTGCGAAGCCGAGTGTTCGGCTATCGGGCGTGTGGCTATCGTTGTTCCAACAACATCAGCCCCACCCGCGAAAGCCCTCCTCAACTTCACGGCGCAAAATTACAACAATTATTTCAAACACACAAATAATAGTTTAATTTTCTAAAAGAAAAAAGAAAGGCACCATTGAACGGATGATTCAATGGTACCTAATCAGCAGATGGGGAATAATTATAATCGTGCAAGCGTTGCACCCTGGTAGTAGTGCTGCAGAATCTGGGAGTAGGAAAAGCCCTCGTCTGCCATCACGGCAGCACCTATCTGGCACAGCCCTACGCCGTGTCCCCAGCCGTGTCCAAACAACGTAAACCCGAAAGGAACCCTCTTGGCTCTCTCACTGACAGCAGTGGAAAGATAGGGTTTTTCCGGCGAATAGGAAATCGGCGAAAGCATCAGCCATGTGTATTGCACATTGAAACACGACGAATAGAGACAACTGCTGCTGAGCCATTGGCGGATTGTCAGTTCTTTGCCGATCACTTCCCTGTGTTTTGTACCGACAATTTCGAGCGAATAAATACGCCCCGATGCTCCTCTTTTGAGCGGATTGAGGGCAAGAATATCACCAAAGTCGATACCCGATTTTTTGTAAATGATGTCGGATAACTCTGCTTGGCTATATCTCACTTTCCATTTGTAGAAATCATTTGTCTCTTGGTCGTAGTTGTTCAGTACCAATCGCAGAAGTCGTTCATTCCCGACGGCTTTTGCGCAATACGGGCACTCAACGGCCGTGAGGTAGGGGATATGTGTGTCTTCCCAGCAGGTCTCAAAGTCCTCCGTCCTGCCCCCGCAGCATTTGTGGTAGCGTGTATCACAAATGGTGTCGCCAAATATCAGTACTTCGCCCGCAGTGGCACGTACCGCCTCTATGGCATGCGGATTGCGCCGAAGAATACCTTCATATCGCTGGCAATGGTCGTCGGCGCACACATCGTATCCGATATGTCCGGTATTGGTCTTGCGTATGGCGTTGACCACCCAACTGCGGGAGATGACAGCGTGGGCTTTGAGCAGTTCGAGCGGGCTGTCGGCGGACATCTCCGATGAGATGACGGAAGTCAGGTAGTCTTCAAGGTCAATGATATTAACGGCGGTTTCTGTGCCGTCTGCATTGCGGAGTATCTCCAATTCGCCCTCAAACTCCTGCTCCTCGTACCTGTCCCAATGGAACCCGATACCGATACGTACATTCTTGATAATGAACGTATTTTCCCGCTTTTCGTAGTCAATATGCGGTGCCGTAAGTATGCCTACACGTACTTTCATTGCAGAATTTGTAAATTTGTAAATTTGTAAGTGTGTAAATTTGTAAATTACGCATTGCCCATTCGGGCGATCAGTTCCCATGTGCGGAGACGGTCTTTGTACCGGTTGTTGCGGTTCATAGCGGGAATGTCGCAGTTGGCATCGGAGTTGTCTTCCCAACGGCGGCAGTTATACACCACATCATAGATACGCCCGATGGGGTAATCGCGCGAGATACGCAGTCCGACCGCATAGTCCTCGCCGTATTTGGTAGTGGGGAAATCGAGGGTGCGGAGCAGGGGGGTATAGAATCCGCGTGGAGCACCCAGTCCGTTGATACGCAGTGCATTGTTCCGCCCGTTGTCGTCCGTCCACTCGCGGTGGTCTATCACACCGGGGGGCAGGATATTACCCTGTATGTCAGTCATTTGATATGTGCCGATAACCATTCCGTAATGCCCGTTTTCGAAAGAATCAATAAAACGCTGCACGGTGGTTGTATCGTGGTAGGTGTCGTCGGAATCCAACTGAATGGCATATTTGCCGCAACGCGGGTCGTGGACAGCCATATTCCAGTTGCCGCCGATAGCGTGCCACGTCTTGTCCTGCGCAATATAAATCAGTTCGGGCGTATGCGGGTTAGCCAAACGCTGTTCTCGGTTCGCTTGCAAGCATTGGCGGATGACCTCCTGCGTACCATCGGTGGAATTGTCGTCCACAATAAATACATTATAGGTGTAGGGTGCGTGAACCGACTGGCTGAGTGCACTCTCTATAGCGTCCCTGATGGTGCGCACACGGTTGCGGCAAGGGATAACCACACTGGCTGTTACGCCGTTATCGGTATGGGAAAAACCGGACAAGTCTTTGTATTCCCCCGGGCGCAGGTAGGCACCGATGGCTTGCAGATGGCGGGTAACGCATTGCTCCATCTCTACCTGTACGGCACGGTTGCGCGGATCGACGTAGTCAAACAGTTTCTCGCCCGATTTGCGGGTGTCGGTCTCCACCTCGTAGTAGAGATATTCGGGGATATGCACCAATCCGCAATCGCCCGTTCCGCCTTGTGTTGCCCGCAGACGAAGGTCATAAAAACCGGCATATTGATAGTCGGTATCCATCCGGGCGACAATCTGTTGCAGCACATCGGTACGCCAGAGCATCACGCTGCCGAAATCGAAATCGTCACGCAAAGCCCCCATCTGATAATCAATCACGGGTGCTTCTTTGACGGTGGTGCTTTCGCCGTCCTGTATCTTTTGGAATTGGTCGGCATAGACCATTTTTGCACCAGTCATCTCCAATACTTGTACCATTCGTTCCTGCGCCCGATACACCCATTGTATTTCGGGTTTGAGCATGATAAACGTATAGGGCGTGGTGCTGCTTTGTGCTATATGGCGTATCTCCTCGGTGGAGCAAATACGGCTCGGCAATACAAACATAGTCAATTATGAATTATGAATTATGAATTATGAATTATGAATTATGAATTATGAATGAAGGACTTTAGTTGTTGATTTTATCATAAGTAGCCTGACGGGTAGGGTCGATGTCCATCAGAATTTCATAGACCGATTTCTTTTCTGCATCGGTGCCTTTCTGGAATATATTCACCAACTCGTCTGCTTTGGCATCCAAGAATGTGTTTATTACATAGGTGGCGGGACGTGCGCGGTTGGCATCACGCAGCACACCGATACCGTTGGCAATACGTGCGCGACCGTTTGCCACATTGGCTTGCATCTCGTCCAAACCGAGACGGTGGTATTCATAGAAATACTCGCGGTACTTGCGGAATGCCTCGTCCATCAGGTTGTTGATGAGTGCATAACGGTTGCGGTTGCTGTCGAAAGCCTGCCAACCTTTCTGCTCCAGGCTCTCCATCGATGCGGACTGGCAAGCGGAGACAATGTCTTCGCAGGCTTGGAAATAGGGCGTACCGCCTAATCGGGAGAACGAGTCCATATCGTATCCGATAATCAGATAGCAGTAGTACGCCAGCATAGCCGTGAGGTTGGTGGTGAACTGGTTCTGTTGGTATTCGAGGCGGTCGTACTCCTGATAAGTGAAGTTGAAATTGTTGTCCTTGAAGTTGATGAGCGGGGTGGTGTAAGTGGTGTTATAGACGGGGCGGCGGCTCTGCAACTGCATCTCGCAAGTATATTGGTTGTCGGCTACCGACTTTACCACAATCATCATACTGCAATCTATCTTTTCCCGTGCTGCAAACGTCATATTCGTCCAACGGTTCTGGTTGATAAACTCTTCGATAGATGATTGCAGCGTATTGAAAACCGATTTGTTGCTGCCCGGCACTTGGTCTGAGTTGACGGTTACGGTGCAGTTCAACTCCTGCGCATACGTTCCATATCCTACACACACAAGCCCCAATATAAGCAATAATTTTCTAAAAGTCATATCGAATAATCTAAAATAATGTTATAAAACACACCATTTTCAAAGGCTCAAACACCTGCTATCCTATAACTATCCTCCTTACATCCACCTTACAAAGATGCACAATAGGGATATTAACTTATTTTTGCAGGCGGACAGATTGTATATTTCCGGTTTTGGTATCGAAATAGATCTGTGGCAATACTTCTCCCGTAAACAGATCGTGTGCCAACGGAACGGCTATGCCAAATTGTGCTACGGGCAGACTGCGCTCGGCGAGAACCGCCCCCTGATAGGTAACGGCATAGTCCGCCGAACCCGGCAGGTTGTAGTATATCTGCGAAGGTTGCGGGGCTTTCTTGCTCTGCTCGGCAGCAGCCGCCTTGATCTGTTTGTGCGCTACTATGGTGAGCAACAGCGGGGTCGCACTTGCATCTTCGTCGGTGGTAATACCATTGTCCTCCGAGAAATAGAGCAGGGCATACTCTTCGCTCTTGGTCGGTATATATGTTACCGTTTTGTGCATACGCTTGATACTGCGCTTGCCCGTAAACAGTTCGGTTAGTTGCCGCTCCTGCCGGTCTAATTCTTTGAGTACCAACTCCATTGCCTTGCCGTCGGCGGGTGCATGGTCAATCTCGCCGCTGAGGATATACATACGTGTCTCGCGGATACGGTAGATCTGTTTGGCAGCCCCCTCGGCTTTCTGTTGCAAAGTCGGGGCGGTAATCTGCTCCTCCAAAAGGGGCATCACATCGGGGCGGGGCATACGTATCTTTTCTTCTTTGCATTCCTGTTTGCGCGGTTTCATCTCCGGCGGACATACATTATAGCCGTAGAGAAGCCCGTTGCGGCTCAGTGAGAGCAACTGCATCTGCAAACCTTTTTCGGGCACTACCTTGTAGGCACGGGTATAGTCGGGCTGCGTTACAAGGCGTGTCTTCACACCCGTCAGATGATATTGGGTTTGGTTCTCCTGAATCACATCATCCGTACCGAGGTATTTCTCGGCAAAGAGGAAGAATGGTCCCGCTTCGAGTGTTTCTTCGGTGTATTCCACATCAAACACAAGTTGGTTTTCAGGCATATAATAAACCAATGCCAACTCATTCTCCTGCATGGTCTGTGCGCTTGCTGCTATGGTCAGGCACAGCCCGAGAATTGCTATTGTCAGTCGTTTCATAGTGAAAAAAAAACGTTAATTCGTATAATTATTGCTTGTTAATTACAAATTATTCCAAATCCTCCACGCCGCTTCGGCTTGTCCATAGAGCATCTGCAGTCCGTTGCTGGTGCGTGTGCCGTGTTCGCGTCCCTTGCGCAGGAATAGTGTCTCGGCGGGGTTATAGACGCAGTCGAACAGCAGATGCTTCGGGGTTAGCAGGTCATAAGGTATGGGCGGACACGTGTTTATATCGGGCAGCATACCCAGTGGCGTACAGTTGATAATCACTGTGTTTGCGTCTATTATTGCCTTGTCTAACTGTTCATAGGTCAGTTGTTCGGCTTTGGGCGTGCGGCTGACGAGAGTAGGGGAAATTCCGAGTTGCTTCAGCCCGTACACCACCGCTTTGGCAGCCCCCCCCGTACCGAGTACAAGGGCGTTCCGGTCTGTTGGCAGCAGCAGCGGCTGCAATGCCTCCATAAAACCGATACAATCCGTGTTATAGCCTACTCGCCCGCATACCACATTTACCGCCCCGATGCTCTGAGCCGTGTCGTCCAGTCGGTCTAGATACGGAATAATCTTTTCCTTGTAAGGAAAGGTAACGTTCATACCATCCAGCGTGTCAAGCAACGGATTGACAGTATCTGCCCTGAAACCGATCGGCTCTATGGGGTAGAGTTTATATTCCCCGCGTATCTGTTCGCGGCGGAACTTGTCCGCAAAATAACGCGCCGAGAAACTGTGTTCCAACGGATAACCGATAATGCCCAACTGCAATGGTGCGGGGCGTTCCGTAATCACCAATTTCCGGTGTCGGATGGTCGCCCTGTACTCCGGTGCGTAGAAAGTCTTGCCCCCCTCGCCGCGCTGCAAAGCATCATACATCTTCTCTATTTCGGGGAAATCGTACTGCCGCAGTTCTTCGTATAGTTTGGCAATGCCTGCCTTGCGGGTATCTTTCTGCTCCAATACATCTACATATCCTTGCATACGCTCCGCCGTACGGGCGATGTTCTCTATTTCGGCTTTGCTGCATTGTGCCAACTGCACACGTATGGCATTGCGGGCAATAGCGGTGTCGGCATTGGTGGAATCAACCACCCATTCTATATGCCGTTTGCTGCGCAGGTAATACTCTATATAGTCGTGCGTGGTGCACAGCAAAGGGCGTATAATCTTCACCCCTTCGGGGTGCATCGGATTGGCTGCCATAGGGCGCATTCCGCATAGCCCGCGCAGCCCCGTGCCGCGCAACAGGTTGAGCAGCAGCGTCTCGGCTTGGTCGTTCCGGTGGTGTGCCACCGCTACGGCTTGGCACTGCTCCGCCTGTGCCGCTTGTTCGAACCAGTCGTAACGCAGGTTGCGTGCCGCCACTTCTATCCCCACTTTCTTTTCCCGCGCGTACGCCAACGTATCAAAATCGCGTACCAAAAGACGCACGTGCATCTGCTCGCACAGGCTGCGTACAAACCGCTCGTCGCGCATACTCTCTTCCCCCCGCAGGTGGAAATTGCAATGTGCCGCCACGCAGTCGTACCCGGCACGGAGCAGTACATCAAGCAAAGCCACGCTGTCCGCTCCGCCGCTTATGCACACCAGCACACGGTCGCCCTTCTGCAGCAGTCCTTCGTCCTCTATATATTTGCGTACGCGCCGAAGCATCAGAATTCGCCGGTCTTCAGTTGCTCCAGATCCACCAGATGGTTTACTATCGCATAGATGGTCAGCCCTGCCGTGGAGTGGATATTCAGTTTGCGGGTGATGTTTTTGCGGTGGGTAATGACGGTGTGCGTAGAGATACATAGTACATCGGCTATCTCCTTGTTGCTCAACCCTTTGACCAACTGGATAAGCACATCTTTCTCGCGGTCGCTCAATTCCTCTGCCCCTTGTGCCTCGCCGATTTTGCCGTTGTTGCGGCGTTTTTTATCCAATTCTATGGCTGGTGCGAGAATATCATCCTCAATGGAACAATGCGTAGAGAAATCCTGCTCGATGTCGAAGAGGTCATTCATCACGCTGATGATGGCGTAGGTATGCTTCACATCGGCGGTCTGACTCGGATAGTATTTGATAATCAGGTTCTTTATCTCCGAGAACTTGGATGATATGTTCTGGTCGTCCTGGGCGTGCTGCTCCAATATACCCTCGTTTTCATGCTCGATATGCGTGCGTATCTCTTGCATATACTCATCGTAGAAGCGCAGAATGAGCATCGGTATCTGGCTGGTCATATCGGCAGGATTGATGGCCTCAATCAGGTCTCGACGAATACGGGGCAACTGAAAATCTACAAAGTATGCATGCGCATTGCGCAGATACATACGCAGCGTGTCAATGTCAATATCCTCCGGGTTGCAGTCTGCCACATGGTCGGTCTTATAATTGACCACTGCCAAAAACGTCGGGCAGTGTACGCCATGTTCGCGGCAAACCTCCTCTATGGTCTTTTCGCCGACACCCATAGTCAGCCCGAAGCGACTGATGATCCGTATGGCATCCGGCTCTCTCGCCATCAGTTCGCACATCTTGTCTTGTAGTCTGTACATTTTTATTAGTTTTTTATGGGAATTTTTCTGTGCCTGTTGGGGCATATTAAATCCGCTGCAAAGTTACAACTTTTTTCGCAACTATGCAAGCCTTTGCCTTCACTGTCTCCGATGCGGGCTTGACAAGCCGGACACTACGGTAGATACACGGTAGATACACGGTAGATATACGGTAGATACACGGTAGATACACGAAGGATAATGCTGCCTTTGTCGTCATTTACCCCTGAGTTGCCACCAATCTCCCGCAGGGGACGCGGACGCCCTCGTCCGCGGCTGCCATGGGGGACGACGCGAGCCGCGTCGTCAAAGATACCTCGTCCGCGGATGCCATAAGGGACGACGCGTCTCGCGTCGTCAAGTTACGAATAACATTTTGCTTGAGAAATAGTATTTATTCTTTCAAAATTAACTAATTATGCTACTATTTTGATGCGGTTGCCCTGCTGTGGCTTGAGCAAAACTCCTAATCGTCCCGCGTCGTTAAAGAGTAACTTTTGTTTTATTTTCTTCCATTTCTCTTGCCGCTGGCATAGGAGACCTTGATGCCAACTCATAGGTAAACACCGTTTGCCGGATGCCCGTTATTACCCTGCCATTTTGTCAGCCGACACATCTTTGGCACGACCTTTGTTAGTACCACTATAGACCGCGCAAGCGGAACAAACAACGAAAGGAGATTTAATTAACATGAATATGAACACAAACAACAACCAGCAACAGCAGAACGAGAACCTGCAGAAGTTCGCTATCAATCTTTGCGAGCGGGCGAGAGCAGGAAAACTCGACCCTGTTATCGGGCGTGACGAGGAGATTCGTCGTGTGCTGCAGATCCTTAGTCGGCGTACCAAGAACAACCCTATTCTGATTGGTGAACCGGGTGTCGGTAAGACCGCTATCGTTGAGGGGTTGGCGCATCGTATTGTGCGTGGCGATGTCCCCGAGAACCTGAAGAAGAAACAAATCTACTCCCTTGATATGGGTGCCCTGATTGCAGGTGCCAAGTATCAGGGCGAGTTCGAGGAACGTCTGAAAGGCGTTATCAACGAGGTCGTTGCCGCTGCAGGCGAGATAATCCTGTTTATCGATGAGATTCACACCCTTGTGGGTGCGGGCAAGTCAAGCGGTGCAATGGACGCTGCCAATATATTGAAACCGGCTTTGGCGCGTGGTGAACTGCGGGCTATCGGTGCCACCACTCTGGACGAATACCAGAAGTATTTCGAAGAGGATAAAGCGTTGGAACGCCGTTTTCAAGTCGTAATGGTTGATGAACCCGACGAGGCTGCCACTATATCTATCCTACGTGGCTTGAAGGAACGCTACGAGACGCACCACAAAGTGCGTATCAAGGATGATGCCCTCATCGCAGCCGTAACGCTCTCGACACGTTATATCACTGACCGTTATCTGCCGGACAAGGCTATCGACTTGGTGGACGAAGCCGCTGCCAAACTACGTTTGGAGGTGGACTCCAAGCCCGAAGAACTGGATAACCTCGACCGTCAGATCAAGCAACTTGAGATTGAACGCGAGGCTATCAAGCGTGAGAACGACACCGAGAAACTGAAAGGTATTGAGGAGCAACTCAAGACGCTCAAGGCACAGTCGTCCGAGATGGAAGCCCGTTGGGACAAGGAAAAAGGCTATGTAGCCACTATCCAAAACGAGAAAGCCCATATCGAGGAGATGAAGCACGAAGCCGAAGTGGCAGAGCGCGAGGGCAACTACGGCAAGGTAGCCGAAATCCGATATGGCAAGATTCAGCAAGCCGAAGCGAACATCAAAGCCGCACAAGATGCACTTCATTCTATGTCAGGCGAGAGCATGATTAAGGAGGAAGTGGACGAAGACGATATCGCCGAGGTGGTTGCACGCTGGACGGGCATACCCGTTACCAAGATGATGCAGTCCGAGCGCGACAAACTGCTCCATTTGGAGGAGGAACTGCACAAACGTGTGGTTGGTCAGGACGAAGCCATCGAGGCGGTCAGCGACGCTATCCGTCGTAGCCGTGCGGGCTTGCAAGACCCCAAACGACCCATAGGTTCGTTCTTGTTCCTCGGTACTACAGGTGTGGGTAAGACCGAATTGGCGAAAGCACTTGCCGACTATCTCTTCGATGACGAGAATATGATGACCCGTATCGATATGTCGGAGTATCAGGAGAAGTTCAGTGCGACACGACTCATCGGTGCACCTCCCGGATACGTAGGCTACGATGAGGGTGGTCAGTTGACCGAAGCCATTCGGCACAAACCATACAGCGTCGTGCTGTTCGATGAAATCGAAAAGGCACACCCTGATGTCTTCAATGTCCTCTTGCAAGTACTGGACGATGGTCGTCTTACCGACAACAAAGGGCGAACGGTCAATTTCAAGAACACCTTGATTATCTTTACCTCCAATCTCGGTTCGCAACTCATTCGAGACAACGAAGAGAAAGGTATCGACCAGGACACCACCAAGAAACAGGTAATGGAGTTGCTGCGGCAGACCATACGTCCCGAGTTCTTGAACCGTATTGATGAAATTATTATGTTCAAGCCGCTCAACGAGAAGGAGATACGCGAGATTGTGGGCTTGCAGATTGAGGGTATCCACAAAATGTTGCTCAAGAACGGCGTGGATCTGCGTGTAACCGACGACGCTATCGACTATATCGCCAAAGAGGGTTACGACCCGCAGTTCGGTGCACGGCCTGTCAAGCGTGCTTTGCAACGGCTCGTACTCAACGAACTCAGCAAGCAAATCATCGCTGGCAAGGTGGACAACCATCGCCCCGTCATCGTCGAACTCCGCGACGGCGAACTCCACTTCAAGAACTAAAACTCCAATCTCTCCTATGGAGAGGCTCAATAAAAATAGACCGCCCGACCAACGTCGGGCGGTCTATTTTTGTATATATCACATATTCTTCGTATCTTTGCCGGGTCATTCCGCTGCGTAGCAGCAAAGCACTGCTTTGGAATGACCCTGCAAAGATACAACTCTATGAACAATACCTATCCCCGAATCAAACGCACAGAACACCACCTTGCTCACACACCTGCTGCGCTCAAGCGGGACGCGGATACCGACTATACCACGGGCTATTTTTTCGTTACGATCAATGTGCGTGACCATTGTCCCATTCTTGGTACAATAGCAGGGCATTATGATGCCGCTACACATCGTGCAGAGGATGCCTGCGTAGGGCTTTCCTCTTTCGGTGAGCGGGTGCAACAATGCTGGGAGGCTATCCCGTCCGCTTTCCAGAATGTACAACTGATTGATGCGCAGGTGATGCCCGAACATTTCCACGGCTTGTTGTATATGGAGCAGGCAGAGAGAGTGTACCTCGGAAAAGTGGTGGGGAAATTCAAGAAGGATTGCACACGTGCCTATCGTGAGATTACCGGCAGAGAAGACGAAGCTCTGTTTGAAGCGGGATACAACGAGACCACACCCGTTACGCCCGAAGAACTGCAGACCAAGGTTGATTATATTCATACCAACCCCGAGCGGCGGCTCATCAAGCAGCAATTCCCCGCCTGTTTTGCTCTCCGTCGCGGGCAGCACTCGCCCAACTGGACGCCGGAACGTATAGCACAAGGACTGCGCCACGATACCTATTTCTCTGCCAATGCGGAAGCCTTGCAAAACGCCATAGATGACTTGCAGCCTCGCCTCTTGCAAAGCGGCGGCAATCTTGTATTAGATTACATCGGTACGCCCGATCTTCTACAGGCATCCCGTAAACTGCCGCTCATCTGCCACCGTGCGGATGCCGACCGCTTTGCCGAACATACCACAGCCGTCCTGCGTGAGGCGGAAGCGGGAGCCGTTATCGTCTCGGCATTCATCAGTCCAAAGGAACGGGAAATCCTTAAAAATCTCATTATCCGTGGTTACCCTGTCATAGAGATTGCGGACAACGGCTTTGGTAGAACCTACAAACCTTGGGGCGATGCTTTCTATGCCTGCGCCGAAAACCATCTCCTGCAAATTACCCCGTGGGCATACCGCTATGAAAAAGCCCACACGCCCATCAGCCGCCCGATATGTATGGTAATGAACGAACTGACCCGCCTTATCTGCGGGCAAGATGAATACTGGTGGAACAAATAATGCTTCCTCTCTGTCGTGATTTGGCATTTTGCGGCACTATCTTTGTGGCAAAAAAAGATATGGTACGATATATTCAAGACACGGAACACTATTCAGAAGTGATTGCCCGTATGGCAAAAGTACGGCGTTCGCTATGGATTGCCACCGCAGATCTCAAAGACCTGTATGTCAGGACTTCCGCCAAAGACCCGATACCGTTTCTCGAAGTGCTGAGCCGTCTGGTGCAACGGGGCGTGGAGGTACGCCTGCTGCATGCCAAAGAACCCGGGCAGCCCTTTCGCGAGGATTTTGACAAATACCCCGCTCTGTGGGGCGGGCTGGAGCGGCATCTCTGCCCGCGCGTACATGCCAAGATCGTGGCGATAGACAGCGAGTGGGTGTATATCGGTTCTGCAAATATGACGGGTGCAGGTATGGGAATGAAGTCGGCTCAGAACCGCAATTTCGAGGCGGGTATCCTCACCGACGAACCCGCACTGATAGACGCCGCTATGGCGCACTACGACGCCGTCTTCTGCGGCTCGTTCTGTACCCGCTGCGGCAGAAAAGCCTTTTGCCCCGACCGTATCAACGGGAGGGGGTGATGTTACTCCCCTAGGATAGGACCATACTTCGACAGCAATCTATTCAATAGTTTTTTATCATTTTTTTTAGTCTCTTTCGTCAGTTCGGGAGTTTCTACATCGGTATATTTTATATCGCCGCCGTTTTGGTGCAGGATTTGCCGGATAAACCGTAGTTCGGCAGGACGAATGCGTTCCTCCAAATATTCTGCGGAATTGGCAATGAGCGTTTGTAACTTACAGTCTCTGCTGAGGGTGATACGGGTCAGAGCAAAACAACATTCACATTCCAAAGATCGCAGTTTCGGACAAGGCGTCAGGTTAAGCGTTTTGAGTTTCATTGCCCCACGGATATTCAGCACCTCAAGGTTGCAGCACCCTGTCAGATCCAGTTCTTCGATGTTCTCGCCCCCGCACTCAAACTCTGTCAGTCCGTAACATCCCTTTACGTTTACTTTGCAAGCCCAACTGGCACCAAGGCTCGGCAACTGCGGACACTCGCTTGCATCCACGCTCAGCGTCCACATATCGATAAACCCGAGGTAGAAATGGAGTATGGTGCCGTCTTCTTGGGCGGTGATAACTACTTCGAATTGCCGTATCGGCAGGCGGTGCTTGTAGTCGTGGTCAGGGTCTTGTCGCTCGCCTGTGCCGATGATGGTTTGCAAAGGAGAGCCGTCGCCCCAATCCACTGTAACATAGGCGTTTTTGCGCACGATAATACTAAAGTGTCCCAACTCGCCAAACAGCCAATCTATGGTCTCCACCCGTACTTTTATCCGTTCCATAGTGTTATTGTATTTCGTCCCAAGTGATATAGGGAATATCTTTTGTGTTACCTGTATTGTAGTAGGTTGATACTTCTACCAATATCTCAAATTCACGCACCCAAAGCAGGTCGAAAATAGAAAATTCCATGTGCTGAAACAGGTTGTGTACAGCGTGCACAAGATGCATATCTTTGGTCATCTCCCGATCAAAACCCTCATTCCAATTATCTGTTGTATCATCGAGGTAGAGTAGTCTGTTTTCTGAATCAGGATTTCTGCCTGAGTAGGACCATTCTTTCACGCCGCCTTCGTATAAAGGTATATAGTTGTCAATACCGCCTGTCAGTATTTCCCACATTTTCTTGGCACGTTTGGTCTGTATCGGGTGCGCGGGCGGGTAGAGTGAATCAAGAAAACATTTGCCTGTAACGCTTATATCGTACTGCATAGGCGTACTATATACTGCTTCCACAGCAGCGATGGTTTGTGTCCGCATAGTCAGCAACGCCTTTTTCAATGCTTCGTTAAACTCGCTCAGCAAGCCTTTGTACTGTTCGTCCATTACAAACTCACGGTCAAGTAACTCTTTTCGTATTTTCAGCAAACGGGTAACATTTTCCCCATAAGGCTCGGCAAATTTCATTAGTTCATGCTCCTGGCATGCATCAAAGATAGCATCTTCGATCAGTCGGACAGAGTCTTGCTCAAAAATCTCTTGTATGGTTTTCATAATGCAGGTGTTTTTTGTTTACGCTGCAAAGATACAATTCAATAATGCCATATTACGGCAGAAAGAAACAAAAAAACAGCGCAACACAACAGGTTGCGCTGTTTTTAGAAAGACGATAGTTTTATCAAACCCCGAGTTTTTGCAGTTTCTGCTCCAAAATGTTGCTATCTTGGATAAGCACCTCACGCCCCTTTGCTCCTCGGTCAGCACCGATAATACCTACCGCCTCTAATTGCTCCACCAAACGGTTGGCGCGGTTGAATCCAATCTCAAACTGCCTTTGTAGCCGTGATGCAGAACCGCATTGCGTTTCAACCACCAAGCGTGCCACATCGGCAAACATCGGGTCGAGGCGCTTCATATCCACGCTGCCCGGTGCAACGG
>ERZ808275.349-NODE-349-length-20330-cov-5.039951_pt1 | contig 20330 bp, 19 predicted proteins | sample MGYA00520894_ERZ808275 | MGnify/ENA primary metagenome ERZ808275 (study PRJEB31516, sample SAMN03275598) | gut metagenome | biome: mammalia-associated habitat; material: feces | host: Papio cynocephalus | place: Kenya | collected 2012-08-03 ...
CCTTCTCTTTCTCAGTTTCCTTCAAATTAAACTAGTATATTCTACAAAAGACGGGTGGAAAAATTATCGAATTCTTTGCTAAATTATTTGGAAACTTAGTTTCTTAAAATAGAACTAAATTAAATATTATAAAATTATTATTTGGGTACTTTCTTTATGAAAAGAAGTAAGGTATAGTAAACATGAAAAGAGTTGATTTTATATATGGATAAAAAGAATTTACGCATTGTTTTCATGGGTACTCCGGAAATATCAAAAAAAGTATTAGAAGATTTAATTCATGATGGTTATCAAATCGTGGGTTTAATCGCTCAACCCGATCGTCCAAAGGGAAGAAAAAAAGAACTTTTACCTGTTCCCACAAAAGAAGTCGCTTTAGCGCACAATATTCCCGTTGCGCAACCGATAAAAATTCGTGAAGATTATTCCTTTTTAAAAGAGTGGAACCCCGATGTCATTATTACTTTAGCGTATGGACAAATCGTGCCACAAGGTGTATTAGATATTCCGCGTTATGGCGCAATTAATTTACATGGTTCTTTATTACCGAAGTATCGTGGAGCCGCTCCGATTCAATATGCTTTAATTCATCATGAAAAGGAAACAGGTATGTCCTTAATGGAAATGACTTTCCAAATGGATGCAGGACGCGTTTATGACGTAGAAAAAGTAACCATTGATCAAGAAGATAACGCGACTTCTTTATTTATTAAAATGGGAGAGGCCGCTAGTCGATTGATTTTACGTGCTTTACCTCTTTATATTGATGGAATTTTAAAAGGGGAAGAGCAAGATGAAAGCAAAGTCACATTTTCTCCAACCATAAAAAAAGAACAAGAAAGACTTTCTCTTGATTTAGAAAAAGATGATTTTCTTGGCTGGGTCCGTGGTTTAAGTTATGAACCCGGTGGATATGTTTTCGTTGAAGGACAAAAATGGAAAATTCTAAAAGCACATAGTTATGATACTTCTTTAGGTGAAGTAGGAAAAATTGAAGTATTAGCAAAGGACACCATTACTTTACAATTAAAGAATGGACGAATTGCTCTTGATGAAATTCAAAAAGAAGGAAAACCGAGGATGAAGGCTAAAGATTTCATTAATGGGCTTCATCAAAAAACGTTACAAGCAGAATAAAAAATGGGCGAAATAGCCCAATTATTGGGCAAAAATGGAATTTTTAGAAAAATAGGCTAAAGTTGCCTATTTTTTTCTTTTTTAACATAGTATATAGTGTTCCTCGATAGGACGTACCTCCCTTCTCACACTTACCAAAATAAGGCTTCGGCCTTATTTTTTTTATGAAACTAAAATCATTTCATGTATCCTCAATGATTAGCCTTTTCTTTTCTAAGAAAAGAAGGGTATAATAAAAATAATAAAGAAAGGAGAACACCAATGGAACCCACCTTACGATTATCGGTCCACCAATTGGTGGACTTCCTTTTACGCGCTGGCGATATTGATACACGTGTTTATAATAAAGCATCCATGTTAGAAGGTACGAGAATTCATGCTTTCTATCAAAAGAAACAAGGAAAACATTACATCAGTGAATATCCTTTAAAAGAAACCTTTGAAGTGGATGATTTTTTAGTTACTTTAGAGGGTAGAGCCGATGGTATAATTGTTTTACCGACCCGCGTTATTATTGATGAAATTAAATCGACTGTCATTGATTTAGATGAATTTGCAGCCTCACAAACGGCTTGGCACTTAGGACAAGCGGAATGTTACGCGCTGATGTATGCTCATGAAAAAGAACTAGAAGAAATTGATGTACGGTTAACTTATATTTCGCAAGTTACTGATACCCAGATGGTAAAAGAATTTCATTACAGGGTAGAAGAGTTAGAAGAAAAAATTCATCATTTAATTTTAGAATATTTAGATTTTTATCGCATTTTATATGAAAAGAAGATGAAGAGAAATCAAACGGCAAAAGAACTCGCTTTTCCTTTTGATCATTTTCGTAGTGGCCAAAGAAATTTAGCAAAATACGCATACGCTATCGCTACGAAAGGCGGTTATCTATTTGTTGAAGCGCCAACCGGAATTGGTAAAACTATCTCTACTTTATATCCCTTTGTACACGCTTTTAAAGAAGAAAAAAATGAAAAAATCTTCTATTTAACCGCCAAAAATAGTGGAAAAGAATCGGCTTTACACGCAACTTTATTATTAAAAGAAAAAGGCTTTTCAGGTTCCGTAATTTTAATTACTGCCAAAGACAAAGTGTGCTTTCAAGAAGGTGCCGCTTGTAACCCGGATGAATGTCCTTTTGCTAGATCTTATTATCAAAAGATACAGCAAATCTTAAAAGAATCTTTATTAAAATATGAAGTTTTTGATGAAAATCGTATTATCGATATTGCCTCAAAATATGAGATTTGTCCTTTTGAATTATCGTTAGATTTATCGCTTTATACGGATATCATCGTTTGCGATTATAACTACGCGTTTGATCCCTTAGTGTATATGAAACGCTACTTTGATGAAGATACATCTACTTTTGTCGCTTTAATTGATGAAGCCCATAACTTAGTGGAACGGGGAAGAAGTATGTACTCAGTTTCCGTTAGCTATGAAATGTATAAAAATTGCAAAAAGTCGTTAGCGCACCTAGAGCATAAAAAGATGAAAACCGCATTAAAAAGAATGCAAAAGACTTTTAAAAAGTGGAATGATGATTATGAAGTTGGTACACAAATCTTATCCGATATGGAAGAAACGGATTTACGCGCATTTGACACCTTTTTAAAAGCGGGTCAAGATGTTTTAAAAAACCATTCTTCTTTTGTCGATGATGCCTTTTTAGAGTTTTATTTCGCAATTAATGCGTTTTTAAAACTTTATGAACTTTATGATGAATCGTTTGCGTTATATATCGCTAAAAAAGATCATCTTTCTTTATCACTAGAACTTTTATGTTTAGATCCTTCTTTACAATTAAAAAGAAGGTTACATTATTTTAGAGCAGCGGTCATATTTTCCGCTACTTTATCACCCAGTGATTACTATATCTCGCAGTTAGGCGGACAAGAGCAAGATGCTTTTTTAGCCTTACCTTCGCCATTTCCTAAAGAAAACCTTTTATTAATGGTGCGACCGAATTTGTCGACGAAATTAAGAAATCGTTATCAAACATTAGATGAATTAGTAGAAACTATTAAAGTGTTTGTTAAAAATAAAATCGGAAACTACTTTGTCTTTTTCCCATCGTATGAATACTTATTAGCGGTCTTAGAACGTTTAGAAGATGTAGACTTTGATGTCGTTGTGCAGAAAAAAGACATGAAAGAAAAAGAAAAAATCGAATTTTTAAATCAATTCTCTAGTCATCCCAAACGCTCCACGGTAGGTTTTGTTGTTTTAGGTGGTGCCTTTAGTGAAGGGATTGATTTAATGGGAGACCGTTTAATTGGTGCGATTGTCATTGGTGTAGGATTACCGACTCTTTCTTTTGAACGGGATTTAATTAAGAAATATTATGATGAAAAATCAAGTGATGGTTATTTAAATAGCTATGTCAATCCAGGTATGAACCGCGTAATGCAAGCCGTAGGAAGAGTCATTCGTAGTGAAAATGATCAAGGTATGATTCTATTAATTGATGACCGATATTTACAAAAGACGTATCGTGATTTATTTAAAAACGAATGGAGTCATTATGAAGTGGTCATGGATAACGTAGAAATGCAAGAAATGATGCAAAACTTTTGGAAAGAGAAGGAAAAATAAATCTTTTCAATAAGTCAACATTCATATATAATATTTAAGATAGTAAAGGAGGTAAGAAGCTATGGATTTTGAACAAAAATATATTCGTAATTTTTCCATTATTGCGCATATTGATCATGGTAAATCCACTTTAGCGGACCGTTTATTAGAAAGAACGGGTACGGTAGAGAAACGCTTGATGAAAGATCAACTTCTTGACTCCATGGATTTAGAAAGAGAACGCGGTATTACCATTAAACTGAATGCCGTTACGTTAACGTATCACGCTAAAGACGGACACGATTATTTATTAAATTTAATCGACACTCCAGGGCACGTGGACTTTACGTATGAAGTTTCTCGCTCTTTAGCGGCGTGTGAAGGTGCTTTATTAGTCGTGGATGCTTCGCAAGGTGTGGAAGCGCAAACGCTCGCAAACGTCTATTTAGCCGTTGATAATAACTTAGAAATTCTTCCGATTATTAATAAAATTGATTTACCGAGTGCAGATCCAGAACGCGTGAAAGAAGAAATTGAAACACGAATTGGTATTCCTTGTGATGAATCCGTCGAGATTTCCGCTAAAACGGGTTATGGTATTGATGAAGTTTTAGAGCGGATTGTAACCGGAATTCCTGCCCCATCAGGTGATATGAACGCTCCTTTAAAAGCGTTAATTTTTGATAGCTTCTACGATTCTTATCGTGGCGTTGTCATTATGATTCGGGTTAAAGAGGGTAGTGTGAAAGTCGGAGATACCATTTTACTTATGGCAAACGGAAAACAATATCAAGTTACTGAACTCGGTATCCGTACGCCAAATGAAGAAAAACGAAATGAGTTATCCGCTGGTGAAGTTGGCTATTTAGCCGCGCAAATTAAAGATATTCATGACGTCCATCCGGGTGAAACCGTAACGCACGCAGCACGTCCTGCTTTAGAACCTTTACCTGGTTATCGAAAGATGAACCCGATGGTTTATTGTGGTTTATATCCGGTTGATTCTAAAAAATATGAAGATTTAAAAGACGCTTTAGGTAAATTATGTTTAAACGATGCAAGTTTACATTATGAACCTGAAACTTCCCAAGCTTTAGGTTTTGGGTTCCGTTGTGGCTTCTTAGGTTTATTACATATGGATGTTGTGCAAGAAAGATTAGAAAGAGAATATAATCTTGATTTAATTTTAACCGCTCCTAGCGTTATTTATCACGTTTATTTAACGGATGGAACGATGATGAATTTAGATAACCCTTCTAAACTTCCTGATATGACATTAGTAAAAGAAATTCAAGAGCCTTACGTAAAAGCTAGCATTATGACCCCTAAAGAATTTGTAGGTCCATTAATGACGTTATGCCAAGATCGAAGAGGCATTTATCTAGACTTAGAATACTTTGATGATTCAAGAATGATTTTAACGTATGAGTTACCTCTTTCAGAAATTGTTTATAACTTTTTTGATAAGTTAAAGAGTTATTCTAAAGGTTATGCTTCTTTTGATTATCAATTTAGTGAATATCGTGCAAGTAACTTAGCAAAAATGGATATTTTATTAAATGGAAATCCAATCGATGCTTTATCTTTAATCGTTTATAAGCCCAATGCTTATGAACGAGGAAGTGTGATTGTACGCCGCTTAAAAGACTTAATCCCACGTCAACAGTTTGAAGTACCTGTTCAAGCATGTGTGAACGGAAAAGTCATTGCAAGAAGCGATATCAAAGCAGTAAGAAAAGACGTTTTAGCCAAATGTTATGGCGGCGATATTACTCGTAAAAAGAAATTATTAGAAAAACAAAAAGAAGGTAAAAAGCGAATGAAAGCCATTGGTTCTGTTGAAGTTCCACAAGAAGCTTTTATGGCGGTACTTTCCATTGATGATGAAGAAAATTAATGCTAAAAAAGCCACATTATGTGGCTTTTTTGCTTATAGGAATCTTTTAAATATTCTTCCGTAATCACGTTTTGAATTTAAAATTGATGTAATAAATACAGAATTTTCTTCAGCTTTATAGGAATAAAAGATTAAATACTCTTTATGAGTTAAAAAACGAAAACCAAGGCTTAATAAAAATCTATCTTTTGAAAGAGAACCACGCTCAGGAAACTCTTCTAAAGTTTTGCATTTAGCGAGTAATTCACTAATAAAAGCACGAGCGGTTTTTAAATTTTTACTTTGATCGTAAATGTAAAGAGAAATATCGCGCAAATCTTCTTTTGCAGTTTTAGTCATTATAATCTTACAACTCATAAATCAAATGACTCCAAATCTTTTAAAACATCATCAAATGCGGAATCAATATCTTGAGTTCTTCCAAGCTTGATATCATCCATAGCTTGCGCAAAATGTTCATATAGAGCAAGTTTTGTTTCTAATTCAGAAATTCGAGTTAAAAGATTACAAAATTCTACATGACTCAAAATTACTGTATCTTCCTTTCCATTTACGGTAATTGCTACAGGATTTTCTTTTGCTAATGCGGAAATTTGGGCGTAATTAGTTCTGATATCTTTTGACGGACGAATAGTAATAAAATATTTCATAACTTCATCTCCTTTGGTAGTCAAATTATATCACAATTATGCAACCAAAAAAAGAGTAATTAATACTTTTTACATTTTTGTATTTCAAACTGCATAAAGCAATTTTAATTTGTAAGTAAAAAAATGAAAAAATACTACACAAAATGCGTAATTTGTCGAAATTTGTTAGTAAATAATTAGTACTTTTTTAGTGATTTTACTAGTAAGAATTATTTTTTTATGGTACTATGTTCACGAGGTGAAAATTATGGCGAATGAAGATTTCGGCGTACGTTTTTCAGAGAATTGTTATGCAACAAAGCAAGAAGTTGCAAAAACAATAGGTTTTTCATCAGTGGATGATATTTGGAACCGCATTTTAGCGTATCGTTCGCATTTTTATCGAGCGCTTTCATTACGTAATATCGATAAGTCACCTTATCAAATTACTTTTACCCCTACGATTAATGAGCATTTAGCGGCTTTAGAAAGAAAATTAACTAAAGCTTATTTAAAATACGCGACAATGAATCATTCATTAAAAAAGGGACAAATCAGAGAAGATCACTATACCCGTATTCTTTATTGGGTAGCAAAAAAATATAACTTAGATGTCGATGAAACGATGTTATATCACATCATTCATCATGAAGCATCGACTTTACCACCTGATGCAATGTTACTCGTTAACTATTTTAATGCTTTAGAGTACATTGAAGAGCATTATGTAGATCCTCTTGATGCAGGATTTATTAAAAAACTTTATTCTTTATTACTCGGTTATGAAATGGATGAAGAAACGAGTCTATATCGTACCAAAGAACTCTTTGATGTTGACGCAAGAGCGTTGATTGGTAGAACGTATAATTCGGCACCAGTAGAAAGAATTGCGCCGATGATGGATCAATTATTTGATTTCATTATGCACGCTGATTTTAGTGCAACCATCAAAGCGGTCGTTTCTTATTTCTATATTTCACATATTAAACCTTTTGATGTTTATTCCGAAGAAATTGCTATGTTATTCATGAAATCGGTTTTTGCTCATAGTGATTTAGATGAACTCGCTAGTATTCTCGAATGGGAACAACTTTTAAGCGATAATCAAGAAGAAGTGAATCGTCTCTTGTCCGAGGTGAAAAAGAGCAACGATATTACATATTTCTTAGTCTACTTTATTGAAGTCGGTGATAGCATTGCAAACGACTTATTAGATGATTTAACGAAAAGCAATGTTGCATCGATTAAAGAAGAGTATTATGATACAGGAGTTGAAGAACCGCAAAAAGAAGAAAATGAAGGTTCTATTCAACCTATTCATAGGACGCATGAAGCAACCCCTAACTTATCAGAACCATTAAGTGAAGAAGCTTCAAGCCAAGTTTCTTTTGAAGTCAGTGTAGCTTTACCTACTTTACCGATTGGCTTAGATGAAAAAGACGCGATGAAAATTGAAGAGCATCTCGTTGAAATCTATCCAACGTTAAAAAGAGGACAAGCTTATTTCTATGCTCGTCATTGTACCATCGGAAAATATTATACCATTGCGCAATATAAGAAACTCTTACATTGTGCGTATGAAACGGCAAGAACTTCCATGGACAATTTAGTAGAGTTGGGATTCTACCGCAAAGAAAAGCTCAACAATAAATTTATTTACACGCCCGTCAGTCGGCGTTAGGAGGAAGAATTATGATATTACTTATTGACTTTCAATCACCCATCTTTTTCGTACTTTATATTTTATTAGGTTTTGGTGCTATTGCTTTAATTGCCTTCCTATGCCGCAAATACATTCCAGGTTTAAAACAAGATAAAACAGAAATTGATGAAAAGAAAGTAGCGGAAGAAGAATTAAGCCGTATTTTAGTTCCAATGGACAAAGAAAACGTTGAAAAGAACCAAGAAGAAGTAAAGGATAGCTCCCATGAGGGAAAGAAAGACTAACGCCTTATATATCCATATTCCTTTTTGCACCCATATTTGTAGTTATTGTGACTTTCCTAAAGTACTTTACGATACGAAATGGGCCATGCGTTATATTGAATGTTTAAAAAAAGAAATTCTTTCTTATGGAATTTCTTCTTATCAAACCATTTATATCGGAGGAGGAACACCCTCCAGTTTAAAAGAAGAAGAACTCGAAAGTCTTCTTTCTTTTTTATGTCCATTTTTAGAAAAAGATTATGAATGGACCATCGAATGTAATATTGAAAATACCACATTAGAGAAATTAAAACTCTTTAAAAAATATGGTGTGAATCGCTTAAGTTTTGGAGTACAAACTTTTCAAGAAGATTTACTTAAAAAAATGAACCGCTACCACCATAAAGAAGATGTATTTCATGTGATAGAAATGGCAAAATCTTTAGGTTTTACCAATATCAATGTTGATTTTATTTATGGCTTTGAAAATGAAAAAGTAGAAGATGTTTTAAATGATTTAAAGATTTTTGCTTCTTTAGACGTTCCTCATATTTCTATCTATGCTTTAACCGTTCATCCAAATACGATATTTGGTATTGAGCACCATCAAGAAGCTGAGGATGAACTCAGTCGTACATTTTATGATGTAATCGTGAATTGGTTAGAAGAGCATGGCTATAATCGCTACGAAGTATCTAATTTTGCGCGTCCAAGTTACGAATCAAAACATAATCAAGTCTATTGGCGAAATGACTTTTATATTGGTGTAGGTATGGGAGCGTCAGGCTACTATCAATTCATTCGTTATAGTAATACAAAGAGTATTACCGATTATTTAAAAGGAATTACAAGAATAGAAGAAGAAAAAGAAGATATAAAAGATCAAATGTTATATGAAATTCTTTTAAGATTACGAACAAAAGAAGGTATATTAAAGGAAGACTTTCTTCTTCGTTATGGAGAGAAGTATTGGAAACTTCTTTTAAAAGTAAGTCAAAGTTTTATTGAAAATGGAAGTCTATTATTGAAAGAACAATCTTTATCATTAGCTAAAGATGCATATTTTATTCTTGATTATATTGTTAGAGAAATCTATTTAAAATTGGATGAAGAATAAAATTATTTATTATTTTTATTCATTTTAGTAAAAATAAAGCTACCTATTTTTAAGATAAGAACGATTTTTATATTTTTTCTTTATTTTATGTTGACTTTATTTTATAATTTTATTGGAAGTCTATAACGGTGTTGCTCCAAACAAATTTGGAGGTGATGCTTATGATAATTTATGCATAAGCCCTCCAACTTTTAATAGGAGGGCTCTAAATTATGATAGAGATTATCTCTGTTATCTTGGAATTAGCAGTAGCTATTTTCAAAGTAATAGAATTATTTCTATTAAAAAAGAAAAAGAAAGACAAGTAGTCTTTCATCATCTAAGTTTAGGGAAAGAAAAAACACCGCTCGAACGGTGCTTTCCCTTATACAATATAATGGAGTAGGCCGTTTATAGGCTTCCTTCATCTATATTATATGAAAGTATCTAAGATTTATCAATAATTTTTGAAATTTTTATTTTAGCTTTGTTAGTTTTATTTTAGCTTACATCGTCATAAGGGAAGCTTACTAAGGCTTTTTTTAATATACAAGCTTTCTTCATTATATAATCATTTTATCATCGTTACTTAAATTGAAATGTAGCTATTTTCAATGTAATCGAAGTATTTCTATTAAAAAAGAAAAAGAAAGGCAAGTGGTCTTTCAAAATTCTAATTTAGGGAAAGAAAAAAACACCGTCGCAAGCGGTGCTTTCCCTAAAAATCATTAGTGGAGTAGGCCGTTTATAGGCTTTCTTTATCTATATTATAAAGAAATAATTGTCCCTTTTCAATGCTTTTAAAGATGATTTACAAGGATCTTAATAAGAACAATTGTACGCTATAAAGATAATATGCTAATTATTATAATTATATTATTTATATAATCCTTGTAATAAAGAAATTCCTTTTATAGATGAGAATTAACTGGCTTTTAAAATAAAGTTAAAATAAAAAAAATAAAAAAATTAGCACTTTTATGTTGACAGTGCTAAAAACATGGTTATAATATAATTAGCACTCGGAATAAGATAGTGCTAAGGAGGTGTGACCTATGGAACTCAGTCGAAGAGATAAAATTCTAAAACTAATTGTTGATCATTTTATTAAGACGGCTCAACCTGTAGGAAGCAAAACCTTGATTGAAGAATATAATATTCCATTCTCTAGTGCCACCATTCGTAATGAGATGCAGTTACTAGAGCAAGAGGGATATCTAGAAAAAACGCATACCTCTAGTGGTAGAGTTCCTTCTTCTAAAGGTTATCGATATTATATCGATCATCTCCGTAAACAAGAAGTAGATGAAGATTTAAAGTGTCAACTTCAAATGGTCTTGGAACAAAAGACAAAATCGATTGAAGATATCATTCGTGAATCTTGTGAAGTCTTAACCCATATGACGAACTTAGCTTCAGTTGTATTAGGTCCTGACGCTCATGAAGAACGACTCTTATCCATTCAATTGATTCCGATTTCTGATAAAACAGCAACGGCCATCTTTGTAACGGACCAAGGATATGTTGAAAATAAAACCTTCGTCTTTGAAGAAGCTTTAGCGCCTACGGATATTGAAAAGTGTGTCAAACTTTTAAATGACCGATTAAAAGGAACGGAAATTTCCCAAGTATTAGGGAAAATGCAAAATCTCCGTCCCATCTTAACCGACTATGTAAAAGAGCACGACATGATATATCAAGCGGTTGCGCAAGCTTTACTTCGTTTCGCAAAAGACCGCGTAACCTTATATGGAAAAGATTTGTTGTTTGAACAACCAGAGTTCCAAGAAGACACCGAAAAGATTAAGAGGATGTTAAGCTTCTTAGATGATCCGGCAAATCTTAGAACCTTTGCGTTAGATGATAATGGCTTATCCATCCATATTGGTGACGTCAGTGAAGGCCTCGATGATGTGTCTGTCATTCAAACCAACATCGATGTTCCTGGTCACCGTAACGGCTCCATTGCTTTAGTCGGACCAACGAGAATGGATTATGATCGAGTGGTATCCGCTCTAGAGTATGTTGCAAGAGCGTTAAGTGAATATTTTAATAAAGAAGAGAGTGATGAACAAAATGGCAGAAGAAGAGAAAAAGCCGAGTAAAAAAGAAAAGAAAGAAGAAAAGAAAATTGCCGAACTTCAAGAACTTTTAAAGAAAGCCGAAGAAGAGATGGCAAATTGGAAGAATAAATATTATATGGCTTATGCAGATACCGAAAATCTCAAGAAGCAATATGATAAAGAACATCATCAAATTGTGAAATATCGTTCGATGGGGTTCATTGAAAAACTTCTTCCTATCCTTGATGGCTTCCATATGGCTTTAGCCAATGAAGTAACCGACCCCACTTTAAAGAATTATTTAACCGGATTTCAATATATTTATAAAATGATGGTGGACGCGCTTGAAAGTGAAGGTGTTACCGAAATATCTCCTAAGGTTGGAGATAAATTCGATGAAGCGATTATGGATGCTGTGGACACGGAAGAAAGCGAGGGCGAAGAAAATTTGGTACTTCGCGTTTATCAAAAAGGATATCGCTTACATGATCGAATGGTTCGACACGCACGCGTAGTTGTAAGCAAACATCCTACCAAAGAAGAAAAAGAAAATGAAGAAGAATCAAGCGACTTTGATGAATCAAAAGCTGCTTAATATATAAAGGAGATAGATATTTATGGCAAAAGAAATTATTTTAGGTATTGACCTTGGTACAACAAACTCTGTTGTTTCTTATTTACAATCCGACGGAAAAGTGAAAGTGATTCCTAATCCAGAAGGACATAACACGACACCTTCTGTCGTAGCGTTTAAAGCAAGTGGTGAAGAAATCGTTGGTGACGCTGCAAAACGTCAAGCGGTTACGAACCCTGATACAGTATCCTCCGTTAAACGTTTAATGGGTACAGGACAAAAAATTCATATTTCTTGTATAAATAAAGATTTTACACCACAAGAAATCAGTGCAAAAATCTTGGCTTACATGAAGAAATATGCGGAAGATAACTTAGGACAAAAAGTCTCTAAAGCGGTTATTACCGTTCCTGCATACTTCAATGATGCCCAACGTCAAGCAACCAAAGATGCTGGACAAATCGCAGGTCTTGATGTCGTTCGTATTATTAACGAACCAACTGCAGCGGCTTTAGCTTATGGTACTGAAACTGGTGCTAACCAAAAGATTTTAGTGTACGATCTAGGTGGTGGTACTTTCGATGTATCCATCCTTGATATTGGTGATGGTACTTTCGAAGTCGTTTCTACCGCTGGTGATAACCACTTAGGTGGCGATGACTGGGATGCCGTTATCGCTGATTGGATTAAAGCCCAAATCAAAATCGAATATGGTGTTGATTTAACTGATAAAATGGCACTTCAACGTTTCAAAGAAGCGGCTGAAAAAGCCAAAATTGAACTTTCTAGTATGTTAGAAACCACCATTTCCTTACCATTCATTGGTATGGGAAGCACTGGTCCTATCAGCTTTGAAACTAAATTAACTCGTGCGAAATTCCAAGATTTAACCAAACACCTCTTAAAGAGAACGGAAGAACCTGTCCGTCGTGCTTTAGCCGATGCGCATATGACTGCAAATGACTTACACGAAGTATTATTAATCGGTGGTTCTATCCGTATGCCAGCTGTCCAAGAATTAGTGAAACAATTAACGGGTAAAACACCTAACTTAAGTGTCAACCCTGATGAAGCTGTATCTATTGGTGCTGCTTTACAAGGTGGCGTTATTAGTGGTGATGTTCAAGATGTCGTCTTACTCGATGTTACTCCATTAACCTTAGGCATTGAAACTATGGGTGGTGTGATGACTCCATTAATTACAAGAAATACCACTATTCCTACCACGAAATCTCAAATCTTCTCCACTGCAGAAGATAATCAACCTGCTGTTGATGTTATGGTCTATCAAGGCGAACGTCCAATGGCACATGATAACAAACTCTTAGGTCACTTCAAATTGGATGGTATTAAACCTGCACGTCGCGGTGAACCTCGTATTGAAGTTACCTTCAGTATCGACGTTAACGGTATTGTAAAAGTTACCGCTAAAGACTTAGATACGCAAAAAGAACAACAAATCACCATTTCTGGTTCTAACGGTTTAAGCAAAGAAGAAATCGACCGTATGATGAAAGAAGCGGAAGAGAATAGAGAAGCTGATGAAAAACGTAAAGAAGAAGTTGAATTACGTAATAAAGCAGAATCCTATTTGAACTCCATTAATCAATCATTAGCGGAAAAAGGCGATAGCTTAGATTCTCAACAAAAAGCACAAACCGAACAATTACGTGATGAATTAAAGACCGCTTTAGATAATAACGATATGGCTACATTAAGAGCCAAAATCGGTGAATTAGAAAAAGCCGCTGAATTTATGGCACAACAACAAGCTGGTAGTGCTTCTCAAGGCACAACCACTTCTAGTAGTGCTAGTGCTTCTAGCTCCAATGACGATAACGTCGTTGATGCTGATTTTACAGAAAAGAATTAAAGAGAACGTTTTAGGGGCGTGAGCCCCTTTAACGTGTTATAAGAAAGGATGAGGGAAAGTGGCAGAAAAAAGAGATTATTATGAAGTTTTAGGCGTTTCTAAAACGGCTTCTCAAGATGAAATTAAATCTGCGTGGCGGAAACTAGCTAAAACATACCACCCCGATAATAAAGAAACTGGCGATGAAGCAAAATTCAAAGAAGCACAAGAAGCCTATGATGTTTTAAAAGACGATCAAAAACGTGCTGCATATGACCAATTCGGCCATGCTGCCTTTGATCAAGGTGGTGCTGGCGGCCCAGGTGGTTTTAATGGCGGCTTCAATGGTGGCTTCGCTGGTGGTTTTGAAGACGTTGATCTTGGCGATATTTTCTCCTCCATCTTTGGTGGTGGCGGTAGAAGAAGACAAACAAGAACCGGTCCACAACGCGGAAATGATTCGGTAATGAGAGTAAAAATCAGTTTCATGGATGCGATTAATGGTAAACAAATTAAATTAAATGTTACTTATGATCAACCTTGCCCAACTTGTAATGGTACGGGGGCAAAATCGCCCAATGATGTAGAAACTTGTTCCCGCTGCCATGGTACTGGTACAGTGCGTGGACGTCAACAAAGTCTTTTTGGTACTGTAGAAACACAAACGGTATGCCCAGATTGTGGTGGAACGGGTAAAAAGATTAAAACACCTTGCCCAGATTGTGGTGGTAAAGGTTATAAAAAGGTTAAAACGGAAATTGAAGTTAATATTCCAGCTGGTATTAATTCAGGACAACAAATTCGTATTCCTGGAAAAGGCGAAAGAGGACAAAATGGTGGGCAAAATGGTGACTTATATTTAGAAGTTATCGTAGAATCCCATCAATACTTCAAACGTGACGGAAACGATATTCATATTGATACCTCCATTTCAATGGTGGATGCAGCTTTAGGGGTTACTTTAACTGTACCTACGGTATATGGTGATATTGAAGTTAAAGTTCCTGAAGGAACCCAACCAGGTGCTATTTTAAAAGTGCGTGGCAAAGGGGTAAAAGACTTGCGTTCAGGTATTCAAGGCGATCAATATATCCATTTGGATGTAAAAACGCCAACTAAATTATCAAAAGAACAAAAAGAACTTCTTCAAAAATTTGCAGGATTACAACCGAAAGAAGAGAGCTTCTTTGATCGTTTCAAAAGTAAATTTAAAAAGTAAAGAATAGAGCTACCTTTCAAAATAGGTGGCTTTTATTTTTTTTAACTTCCGCTACTATAGACATAATAAAAAAGCATAAACTTTCTGTATTATTTATTTCAATTAAAAAAATCTCATGCTATAATGAAAAAGCAAGAGGTGTTTCCCATGAAAAAATGTAAAAGATGTGGGGCATTATTAGAAGAGAATGTAACAATATGTCCTCACTGTGGTATAGAAAATCCCGTGAAAACGGAAAAGAAAAAAACAGCTTATGATTTAACAATTGCCTTTGATCCGATGGCACAAGGTTCTTCATTATATCGAGTAAAGAGTAGAAAAAAACTACTCATTTTCTCATTTTTATTGGCTTTTTTAGGGGTGCCTTATTTTTATATGGAAAAAGCTAAAAAAGGTTGGATTTCTTTATCCATCTTCTTTATTTTAGGCGGATTATCGTCTTTAATTCTTTCTTTAATAACAAGTAAAAATGGAAATTATTCGTTGTGGATGACACTTTTACCATTATTAGGCGTTATTGTTTTAATGAATGTCATTATTGGTGTTTATATGGTCATGCATCCTTCTTTAAAGGATGGACGTGGGGAGTATTTACGTTAATGCAACGCTACTTCTTAAAAGAAATAAGTGGAGAATTCCTCTTAGATCAAGAGGATATTTTTCATATTGAAAAAGTAATGCGTGCGCGAGTTGGTGACCATTTCGAAATTGTAGATGATCAAAGTGTAAAAGAAGTTGAAATTACTTCTTTAAAACCATTAGCGTATCGTTCTATCCATAGTCGCCTAATTGAAAAGAGCAAATATCCTATTACTTTATTTTATTGCTTACCGAAAGGCGATAAAATGGAACTTGTTTTGCAAAAGGCAACGGAATTAGGAATCCATGAAGTTTATGGGGTTATTTCTTCTCGTACCATTGTGCGATTAGAGAAAAAAGACCAAGAAAAAAAGAAGGTCCGCTACCAAAAAATTATGAAAGAAGCGAGTGAACAATGCTTGCGTGATGAGATTCCAACTTTTCAAGATATCATTGATTTTAAAGCATTAAAAAATTATCATTTTGATCATATGTTGATTGCTTATGAAGGTGAAAAAGGAAATACTCATCATCTTTATGAAGAAATTTTAAAAATAAAACCGGGTGAAAAAACCGCGATTTTAATCGGGGCAGAAGGAGGATTCTCTAAAGAAGAAGTGGAATATGTGACTTCTTTAGGCTATCTTTCGATTAGTTTAGGGAAAAGAATTTTAAGAAGTGAAACCGCAGCGATTGCGTCGATTGCGTTTTTAAGTCTACTTTTGGAGCGTGATGATTAATGGAAAATACCTATTTGATTGTAACTTTAGGCTGTAAAGTGAACACCTATGAATCAGAAGCTTTAAAAGAAGCCTTGGAAAATAGAGGATATAAAGAAGATAAAAAGAATCCTAAAGTAGTTATTATTAACACTTGTAGTGTAACCTCAGTTTCTGATCAAAAATGCCGTCAAAAAATTCGTTCTTTAATTAAAAAATATCCGAATACCATTTTTGTAGCGATGGGATGTTATGTCCAAATGGCAAGTGGCTATTTATCCACGATTCCTGGTGTTGATATTTTAGTAGGTACGTCGATGCGTTCTAAAATACCAGATTTAATTGAAGAATATGAAAAGAACGGCAAATTAATTGATATTGTTTCTAAAGTCGATAAAAACGAAAAATATGAAAATTTAGGAATTTCATCTTTCCACGATAACACGAGAGCGTTTTTAAAGATTGAAGATGGCTGTGATAATTATTGTTCGTATTGTGTCATTCCTTATGCAAGAGGAGAAGTTCGCTCCAGAAAAAAAGAAGACATTCTATTAGAAGTCGGTCGTCTTATTCAAAATGGTTTTCAAGAAATCGTTTTAACGGGGATTCATACCGGTGGTTATGGTAAAGACTTAGAGAATTACCATTTTAGCGACTTATTAGAAGATATTTTAAAAACGTATCCTTCTTTACATCGTTTACGCATTTCTTCCATTGAAGAATCAGAAATTGATGACAAAATGATTGCGTTAATGAAGGAATATCCCACCATTACGAATCACTTACACATTCCTTTACAATCAGGTTCGGAAACGGTTTTACGAAGAATGAACCGAAAATATGATAAAAAAGCGTATTTAGAAAAATTAAAGAAAATTCGCGAAGTTCGTCCCGATATTTCGCTTACCACAGATATTATTGTAGGATTTCCTAAAGAAAGTGAAGAAGAGTTCATGGAAACTTATGAATTTGCTAAGGCTTGTGCTTTTAGTAAAATCCATGTTTTCCCCTTTTCTTCTAGAGAAGGAACGCCCGCTAGTAAAATGACACCTCAAGTCGACCCTACGATTAAAAAAGAAAGAGTGCACCGCCTTTTAGAGCTTTCTAATCAACTAGAAGAAGCATATGAAAGCCGCTTTATAGGTCAAGAAATTGAAGTCTTATTTGAGGAATATGATGAAGAAACGAAAACCAATAAAGGACATACTTCCAATTACCTTTTAGTCACGGTTGCAAGTGAAAAAAATCTACATAACCACATCCAAAAAGTGATTTATCAAAAAGAACTTTCTATTTTAAAATAATTTTTTATACAATGTCTAAATTTTTGGGTTGACATGCCTTTCTCACTTCCTTATACTAATAAAGGTAAAACACGAAAAAGGAGGTGTGAACCATGGCAGTTCCATTCAGAAGAACTTCTAAAACCACCAAAAGAATGCGTAGAACGCATTTCAAATTAACAGTGTCCGGCTTAGTTACATGCCCACATTGTGGTGAAATGATTGCTTCACACCGCGTTTGTCCTAACTGCGGCTATTATGATGGTAAGGAAGTAATTTCTTCCTCTGATAAAAAAGCGGAAGAGACCAAACCGGCAAAGAAGACCAAAAAGACCGCAAAAAAAGCAACGACAAAAAAAGCTAAAAAAGACGCAGAATAAGGCCACGTAAGTGGCTTTTTTCTTTTGCCTTTTAAAATAAAACTTTTCATGGTAGAATAAATAATAGAAAGTAGGTGCTACTATGAATTATAACAAATTAATTGATCATACGAATTTAAAACCTAACGCTTCCATTGAAGATATTGAAAAGCTTTGTATGGAAGCCAAACAATACGACTTTATGAGCGTATGTGTAAATCCTAGCTTTATTCCGCTTTGCGTGAAACTTTTAAAGGGTAGTAACGTAAAGGTTTGTACGGTTATTGGTTTTCCATTAGGCGCAACATTAAAAAATGTAAAAGTCATGGAAACGAAAGAAGCTATTGAAGAAGGTGCGGATGAAGTAGATATGGTCATCAATGTTTCGCAATTAAAAGCGGGCAATGATGAATATGTTTATCAAGAAATCAAAGATATTCGTAATGCTTCAAAAGGACATATTTTAAAAGTTATTTTAGAGACTTGTTTATTAACGGATGAAGAAATCGTTCGTGCCTCTAAATTAGCCTTAAAAGCGGGCGCAGACTTTATTAAAACCTCTACCGGATTTTCTACCGGTGGCGCAACCGTTGAAGCGGTACGCTTAATGCGTCAAACCGTGGGTGACGCTTGTGGTGTAAAAGCAAGCGGTGGTATTCGTACGCACGAAGATTTAATTAAAATGGTAGAAGCTGGTGCCAATCGTATTGGCACAAGTGCAGGACCTAAAATTTTATAATTTGGAATAGAAGTATGGAATTTATTACACGTCATCTATTCTTATTCTTTTTAGGTGGTATTGGTGGCTGGATTATCGAATTATTTTTTCGAAGAATTGTGCATAAAAAATGGATTAATCCTGGCTTTTTAACGGGTCCATGCTTACCTTTATATGGTTCTGGATTATGTTTACTATATTTCTTTTCTTCATTAAATTATAGTTTTATTCCATCTACCATTGGACAAAAAATATTTTGTATTGCCATCATGACGGCTTTAGTCATCTTACTTGAATATTTAACGGGTTTATACTTTTTAAAAGTTAACCACGTTCGTTTATGGGACTATAGTGATCGGTGGGGCAATATTCAAGGAATTATTTGTCCGTTGTTTTCCGTGTTTTGGCTCGCGATTGCAAGTGGATATTATTTTTTACTCCATCCAAGCTTAGTGAAGTTAGTTCAACTCGTGATGAATACACCTTATTTATTCTTCTTTGAAGGATTTGCAAGCGGAATCTTCATTATTGACTTCATTATGTCCATTCAATTGGTGAATCGCTTACGGGCCTTTGCTAAAGAGCATAAGCTCGATATCGCTTTTGAAAATTTAAAAGAAAATATTCAAAAGAAGCGACAAGAACGAAAAGAGAAAAGAGCGTTCCTTTTCCCCTTCCGCTTACCGCATACGATTTTAAAAGAAATGGTGGAGAATTATTTAGATAAGAAAAAAGAAGAACGTAAAGAAAATGAGAATAAAGGCGAATAATTCGCCTTTTTTTTGAGGGTATAGTATGAAAGTTATTGTGGCGATGGATTCTTTTAAAGGAAGTTTAACTTCTTTAGAAGCAGGAAATAGTGTGAAAGAAGGCATTCTTGAAGTTTTTCCTTACACAAATATCTGCGTTTTGCCTTTAGCGGATGGTGGAGAAGGTACATTAGACGCAGTTATGTGGCTAAAAAACGGTAAGAAGCAAAATGTACAAGTAAAAGACGCCCTTTTACGAACAATTAGTGCTGAATATGGAATTTTAAATTCAAATACAGCGTTCATTGAAATCGCTAAAGTGGTAGGTTTACCGATGTTAAAAAAAGAAGAAAGAAATCCTTTAATCACTTCATCTTATGGAATAGGAGAAATGATAGTGGACGCTATAAATAACGGATGCAAACATTTTTATATTGCCTTAGGTGGCAGTTCCACAAATGATGGTGGATTTGGAATGTTACGCGCTTTAGGCTATCGTTTTTTAAAGCAAAATCATGAAGAAATAACGACGTTAGAAGGCCTTTTAGAATTAGCAAGCATTGATGATGAAAATGTTGATTCTCATTTATTGGAGTGTAATTTTGTTCTTCTTTCGGATGTCAAAAATCCTTTATTAGGAGAAAATGGTTGTAGTTATGTTTTTGGTGTCCAAAAAGGCGCAACGGAAGCGCAACAAGCGCATTTAGACGCCATTTTAACGCAGTTTTCTAAAGTTGTGACTCAACAATACCAAAGTGATTTTCATCTTTTAGAAGGCTCAGGAGCGGCCGGTGGCTTAGGTTTTGCTTTTCTAGCTTTTTTTAAAGCAAAATGCGTTTCGGGTAGTGAGTGGATATTAAAAGAAATGCATTTAGAAGAAGAAATTCAAGATGCTGATTATGTAATTACCGGTGAAGGAAAAATTGATCAACAAACTTTAATGGGAA
>ERZ808275.359-NODE-359-length-20003-cov-4.495990_pt1 | contig 20003 bp, 19 predicted proteins | sample MGYA00520894_ERZ808275 | MGnify/ENA primary metagenome ERZ808275 (study PRJEB31516, sample SAMN03275598) | gut metagenome | biome: mammalia-associated habitat; material: feces | host: Papio cynocephalus | place: Kenya | collected 2012-08-03 ...
ACGAGATTTTGCTGTATCGTTAACAGTCATAGGAATTAAAATCAAAGACAAAATACCTATTGGAATATTAATAATAAAAATCCATTGCCAAGAAAAATAGTCAACCAACATACCACCAACAGTAGGACCCATAATAGAAGAAACCATAATGGCAAAAATAAATACCGCCATCGCATCCCCTTTTCTATTTTTTGGATATTCTTGTAAAAGAATTGATTGAGATAAAGGCATAAGCACACCACCACCAATACCTTGAACAATTCTACCTAAAATAAGAATAACCAAGCTAGGTGCTAACGCACAAATTATTGAGCCAATGGTAAATAAAGTAATAAAGATTTTTAAAAAATCTAATCTGCCTAATTTTCTTTCTAACCAACCAGTAAGTGGTAAAAAAATGCCGTTAGCAATCATGTAACTTGTGACAACCCATTTTGCCTCATCATTTGTAGATCCAAACGAACCAGCAATATGAGGCAAAGCAACGTTTGTGGCACTCGTTGCCAAAAAAGCAAAGAATGTCGGCATTGTAACGATTAAAGACAGTAACCATAAAGGAGTCTTTTTTTCTTGTTGTTTTGTTGCTACAGCGTCCATTATTTGATTTTAACCTTTGGTACTACACTCATGCCTGGAGCGATATTGAATTTTGTAATATCGTCATCAAATGTGATTTTTACAGGAATTCTTTGTACTACCTTTACATAACTACCTACGGCATTTTCTGGAGGAAATAAACTTGCTTTTGCACCAGATGCTTTTTGAATACTGTCAACTTTTCCTTTGAATACTCTGTTTGGATAAGTATCAATTTTTATAGAAACTTCTTGACCTTTTTGCATATTAGTTAATTGAGTTTCTTTGAAGTTTGCAACAATCCAAATATTTGGAGAAACGATTGCAGTAAGTGCTTGACCTACTTGAACATAGTTGCCCATTTCAACACTTCTTGATGAAATGTTACCATCTTGTGGTGCATAAATTTTTGTATAAGATAAGTTTAATCTTGCTTGAGCTAATTGAGCTTCAAGTTTTTCAATATTTGCTTTTGAAATATCGTAATGAGTTTTTGCACTTTCGTATTCTTGTTTTGTACACAAACCATCTACGATAAGTTTTGAATATCTATCATAATCTTTTTGAGTAAATTCATGTTTTGCTTTTGCCTCTGCAACTGATGCTGATAATTCATCTACTTTATTTTGGTAATCTCTTGAATCAATTTCTAAAAGTAATTGTCCTTTTTTAACATAATCATTATCATTAAAATTTAATTTCACAACTTGTCCAGCAACTTTTGGAGCAACAGAAACTAAATTACCCTCAATAAAAGCATCATCCGTACTTTGATAGCTTAATGAATGTATGAAGGAAAATATTCCAAGTGCAACTAATGTAGTCATTATAATTGCTGGAATTATAATTCTTTTCTTAGTATATTTTTGAATAAATTTCTTTCTATGTCTTTTTTTTCTTGCCGCTAATCTTAATTTTGCTTCTTGTTCAAATATATCTTTTTCTTTTTTTGTTTTCTTTACCATACTTCCTAAGTCCTTATTTTTCTAAAATTTTAAGTTGTCACTAATTTTATTCAATACTTTTATGCAAGTATACATTTCATCTTGAGAAATTCCGTCCAAGTATTTTTCTCTTGAAGCTTGAATTGTAGGGGTAATTTTATCTCTGAGTTCTTTACCTTTTTTAGTTATTTTAATTTGATTAACTTGTTTTTTATTTTCAGTTGCCTGAATTTTTTCTATCAAACCTTTTTCTTCCAATACAGACAAAATACGTGTCATATTTGATTTATCCTTATGCAACTCTTCACAAAGTTTATTTTGATATAACAAAGTATCTTCTGTAAGCATACTTAGAACAATATATTGTTCTGGAGTTATTTCGTAATTCTCCTTAGCAAAAACATCTAGAATATATACTTTTACAGCACGTCCTGCTTGAACGATTGAATCACCTAAAACTCTTGTAAAAACTTCTTTTAACAATTTCACATTCCCTTTGCCTTTAATTTGTTATTATAATAACTCAATAAAAATTATTTTACAATAGGTTAAAAAATATTTCTAATATATTAAGCTTTTCTGGTGGTTGCATTTATAATTTTTGTGTTATTATGATAACATATAGGAGAAGGTATGAAAAAATTAATATATTTATTAGTAGTATTTCTAAGTGTTGGCTTTTTCAATATTGCATCAGCAAAAATTGATTCAACTAATTATAGATATGGTTATGTAAATATTCCATTTTGGAGAAATTTTAATGACTATACATTACTTGCAGGTATAAATGCAGTTTATAAAAATAACAACGATTTAAAAGCAACAACCTTAAAAGTTAGCGAGTCACAAAAACTTGTTAAAATGTCACTTGCAAACGAATTACCACACATTGGTTTTAACGGATACATTAACCAAATTTTCAAATCTTCTGATGAAGTTTTTGGTGATATCACAATCCCTGATTACACAGAAACAAGATTTCTATTACCTTTAACGATGAATTATGAAATCGATATTTGGGGTAAAAATCATTTAAAAACAAAATCTCAAAAGAAAAGATTAGAGATGATGAAACAGGATGAAAAATCTGTTTATATCGGTTTAACTTCAGCTTATGCAACTGATTATTACAACCTTATAAAAATTGATGAACTAATAAGATTACAAAAAGAATTAATCGAAACTCAAAAACAAGTTGTAACATCAATGGAAAAGAAATTTGATGCAGGTACTGTTACAATTCATCAAGTTATAGCAGAAAGAAAAGCTCTAACATATTTGATAGAAGAATTACACAATTTACAAGAAAAACAAGATGTGGTTCAAAATCAAATGAGCGTTCTTATTGCAGACAAATCTTTTGATAAAATCGAAAGAACAAATTTTAAAGATATAAATACAAAAATCATCATTCCTGAAAAAGTAAACACAGAAACTCTAATGACAAGACCTGACTGTGTTAAGTCAGAAATGAATCTTGAAAGAGTTGGACTTGATGTAAGAGTTGCAAAAAGAGAACTTTTACCAAGATTTGATATTGTAGGAAACATTGGTTTCAACGCTTATAGTTTATCTAGTGCACATACATTTTTAGCAAATCTTGCAGTTGCACCAACTTGGGATTTGTTTATGGGTGGACAAAAAATTCAACTTTTAAAATACCAAAAAGACGAATACAAAATTGCAATAGAACACTATGACAAGACAATTTTAAAATCCATCCAAGAGGCTAACGACACAATTTATACTCTAAAATCAATGAACAAAAAATATTCTATTGCTCAAGAAAGAAGTAAATTGAGTGATAAGGAATACAGATTAATGCAAAAGAAAGCAGAACTTGGAACAGCTGATAAATTAAGAGTTTTACTTCAAAAAGAAGCTGACATTCTAGCTAAAAAACAAGAAGTTTCATTAAAAATAAATGAAATTTTAGCTATGATTAATTTATATCAAGCTCTAGGGGGCATAAACATTTTCACAGAAAATCTATAATCTTGTTGATTTGATTTTGTTTGTTTTATATAATAACTTTATCAAAAAGTAAGGAAAACAAATGCCAAAAATCTCTGTATTAATGCCGTTATACAATCCTGAAGAGGAACATTTAAGAGAGGCTATTGCGTCTATTCTTAATCAAACTTTTACGGATTTTGAATTATTAATCCTTAACGACGGCTCAAAAAATAATGCAGAAGAGGTTGTACTTTCATTTTCAGATGAAAGAATCAGATATATAAAACAAAATAATATGGGACTTGCCTCAACTCTTAACAAGGGTGTAGATTTAGCTTTATCTGATATAGTAGCAAGAATGGATCAGGATGATATTGCACATTCTGATAGACTTGAAAAGCAATTTAGATTTTTAGAAGAAAATCGAAATATTTCTATTGTTGGAAGTTGGATAAAACATTTTCCAAAAACCAAAATCGTAAAAGTTCCAGAATTTCCTGATTTAACAGACTTTTTAAATTCTTGCGTAATGAATCATCCAACAGTTATGTTTAGAAAATCAGATTTTCTAAAATATGATTTGAGATATAATCCTGAACTAAAAACTTCAGAGGATTACGACCTTTGGACAAGAGCCGTAAGAGTTCTAAACTTTGCAAACTTGCAGGAAGTATTGCTAGATTATAGAATACATGGCGGAAATATGACTGTCACTAGAATAAATCTTCAACACCAAATTGAATGTGAAATAAAAAAATTACTTTTAAATCACATAACAAAAAATAAAAATATGCAAAAAGATATTATAAAAGCATTAAATAAAAATTATCCTATTGAAAAAACTTTTAGCGAAAAAATATTTTCTATAAAAAATAAATATTCTTTCACGAAAAAATACAAAATATTATCAATTTTAGGAATTTCTTTTCCTATTTCAGAAAAGGAATTGGTGAAATAATATGACAAAAAATATTTTATTAACAGGTGCAGGTGGTGCAATCGGTCAGCATTTAGCAGAATTTTTAATTGATAATACAGAATACAATTTAACTTTTAGTTATTTCACAGAAAATGAAATACCTAAAGACTTGAAAGAAAATGATAGACTAAAATTTGTAGTTGGTGATATTTCTAAAAAAGAAACTTTAGAAAAAGCCTTTGACGGTGTTGACTACTTAATCCATTTGGCATCAAGCGTTAACCCTGAAAAGTTTAGTGGAGAATGGAAAGACGCCTACAATTTTGGTGCAAACTCAACTTTTGCAATAATGGATTATTTAAAAACTTTTAAAAAGCCTTTGCACATTCTATTCCCATCTAGTGGCGGAACTGTTTATAACGATTCAGATAAACCACATACTGAAGATGAATTAGTTTATGGCGAATCACCTTACGGCATTCAAAAGATTATGTTTGAAAACTATTTTAGACTTCTAACAAAGATAAATAAAAATATTTCTTGTAATGTTTTGAGAATATCAAATGTTTATGGATTACATTTGAACAAAAACCGTAAACAAGGATTTATCGATATTTCGCTGGAAAAAATTAAAAATAATGAACCTTTAGAAATTTGGGTACCTTTAGATACAGCTAGAGATTATATCCATATTGACGAGGTTTGCAAATATTTTGTAAAAATGCTAAACCATAAAAATAAATTTGAAATCTTTAATGTTGGTAGCGGAAAACCTACAACAATAAAGGATTTGTTAGACAAATGGGAAAAAGATTTTGGAAAGAAAATTGATTACGTTGTAAAAAATGTAGAATTTTCAGAATATTTTCCAAAAACAAATGTACTAGATATAAATAAAATTGAAAATTTGGATTAGAAATAATGAAAATAAAATTTATACAAAAACTTATTGATAAAATAAGAGGAAAGAAAAAACAAACCTATAAAGTAGGTATATCAACTACTATTCTTGAACCATCATACATAAATGATGATTGCGAAATAGGTAATTACACTTTTATCGGTCACAATGCAAACATCGTCCGTGCAAAAGTTGGTAACTATTGTTCTATCGGTAATTATGTTTCTATTGGACCAAACGAACACGATATGACAACCATTTCTACAAGTGATGCTTTTGTTGAAGACAAAAAAGAATGGTATAAAGAAATTTCAAAACTTGACTGCGAAATTGGTAACGATGTATGGATTGGCGTAAATGCAGTAATCAAAAGAGGCATAAAAGTAGGGAATGGTGCAGTCATTGGTGCAAACTCATTTGTTAATAAAGATGTTCCAGATTTTGCAATAGTTGCTGGCACTCCTGCAAGAATTATCAAATACCGATTTGATGAAGAGAAAAGAAACAGAATTTCGGCAACAAACTGGTGGAATAAGGATTTGGACGAAGCGAAAGAAATTATTAAAGATTTATAAAAAAAGGCGAGCTGAGATTTTATCTCAGCTCGCCTTTAAAAAAATATTTTTAACCAAATTATGAATGATTCCAAATATATCTTCTTAATCTTTGCATAATTGAAAAATCTTTTGGTTTTGGTTTAACAGATACGATATTAACCTCATCCGGCTGAACAGTACGAGTATAATCAATATCACGAGGACCAAACAACATTACATAACCTAATTTATAATTTTCAGGAATTTCTAAAAGTTCGCACATTTCTGGGAACATATCAAAACAAGTTGTAGCTAAACCGCACCAAAGAGTTGCAACACCCAAACTTTGAGCATATAGTTCAAAATAACTCAAGGCAATAATTGGATCTACATCTTTACAAGGAGCATCCAATGGAGTTGAAACAACGACCATGTGCGGTGCATTTCTAAATAATACATCTTCACCTCTTTGAATAGCTTTTGTATATCTTGAAAATTTCTTCTTTGCATTATCAAAAATCTTTGGAGCTTTATTAATGAAATTAAGTAGTTTGTTATTTACATAATCTCTGTAATCATACATAACTCTTGCATCATCAATGAATGAAAAATGTAATCTATGGTTGTTTACACCAGTTGGAACATATTTCAACATATCTTTTAATTTGTTTAAAGTTTCTTTATCAAGATTTTCTGCTTTGAATTTTCTATAACTTCTTCTTGATTTAATAAGACGTAAAATTTCATCTGAATTATAATTATAATTTACCATTTCAGAATTTTCTGCAAGTTTGTTGTGGATTGACAAAGCACCAGTTGGACAAACCGCAAAACAATGTTGACATTTTATACAACGACTTTCACCGTGTTCTGTCCAGCAAGGAATATTTTCATCCTCGCTCATTTTAAGACATTTTGCAATACAATCACTTGTACATTTTCCACAATGAATACATTTTTCTTTATCTATTTTCAAATTCTTTGACATAATTTCTCCTTTTTCTTTATCATGGAACGAAACAAAATTATTTACAAGTTTTTTTAAAGTTTTTATGATAAAATCTTTTTATTATGATTACAACAGAAAATTTAACAGTACGATTTGGTACAGAAGCATTATTTGAAAACGTTAATATAAAATTTGCAGAAGGAAATTGTTATGGACTTATCGGTGCAAACGGTGCTGGTAAATCAACATTTTTAAAAGTTCTTTCAGGTGAACTTGAACCAACAAGTGGCGAAGTTCATATCAAAAAAGGTCAACGTATTGCAGTATTAAAACAAAACCACTTTGAATTTGATGAATTTACTGCAATAGATACAGTTATTATGGGACATAAACATCTTTACGATGTTATGAAAGAAAAAGATGCTTTATATGCAAAACCTGATTTCAACGATGAAGACGGCTTGAGAGTTGCAGAACTTGAAACAGAATTTGCAGAAATGGATGGCTGGCAAGCTGAATCAGATGCATCTTCTCTATTGAATGATTTAGGTATCCCTCAAGAATTACATTATTCTTTGATGAAAGACTTATCAGGTAGTGAAAAAGTTCGTGTATTACTTGCACAAGCCTTATTTGGAACACCTGACATATTACTTTTAGACGAACCTACTAACCACTTGGATTTAGCTACAATTACTTGGTTAGAAGATTTTCTAATCGATTTTCCAAATACTGTTATCGTGGTATCGCACGACAGAAAATTCTTAGATAGAATTTGCACATATATTGCGGATATTGATTTTAGAAATATTCAACTTTATACAGGTAACTACTCTTTTTGGACACAAGCAAGTGCTTTGATTAGAAAACAAAAAGAAGAAAGAAATAAAAAAATTGAAGAAAAAGCAGAAGAATTTAAAAAATTCATCGCAAGATTTAGTGCAAACGCATCAAAAGCTAAACAAGCGACTTCAAGAAAAAATATGTTAGAAAAACTTACACTAGAAGATATTAAACCATCTACAAGAAAATATCCTAGCATTTATTTCAAATACTCAAAAATGCCTGGTAAAGATGTTTTATCTGTTAGCGGTTTGAAAAAATCTATTAACGATGAACTTTTAATAAAAGCTTTGTCTTTTGACGTAACTCAAGGTGAAAAAATTGCTTTCATATCTAAAAACCAACTAGCCGTAACAACTTTGTTTGAAATTTTAGAAGGCAAAATGGAAGCTGATGAAGGTCAAGTAAACTGGGGTGTTACAGCAACTCATTCATACTGTCCAAAAGATAACAGCGAATTTTTCACAGAAGACAAAAACCTTATCCAATGGCTTGGACAATATTCTCAAGAACAACATATTAGCTTTTTGAGAGGATATTTGGGCAGAATGTTATTTTCAGGTGAAGACGCTGAAAAATCTGTAACAGTTCTTTCAGGTGGCGAAAAAGTTCGTTGTATGTTCGCAAAAACAATGATTGAAGAATCAAATGTGTTATTATTTGATGAACCTACTAACCACTTGGATTTAGAAGCTATTACATCGTTAAACAATGCGTTGATTGACTATACAGGAACAGTATTATTTACATCTCAAGACTATCAATTCATTAATACTGTTGCAGATAGAATCATTGAAATAACTCCAAATGGATATTTGAATTACCAAATGAAATATGAAGATTACTTGGCAAATCCTGATGTTCAAAAGAAAAGAGAACAACTTTATAACATGCCCGTAAAAGCTGGTAAAAAATAAGCGACTTCACATCAGCTAAAGTATTTTTTCGCACAAACTTTTTGCTATGTCACTAATTTCAGCAGTATCTTCAATAAATTGAGAATCACCAATTAAGCCAGCAGCAATTTGAGCTACTTCAGCTTGAGAAGAAATCTTCATAGCAGCTTTTAGCATTTCAATTTGTTTTGGAAACATTTCCATTGTAACCATGTCATCAACGTTCATAATTAATCCTTTAATATGCGATATATGAATTATATTCCCATAGTTAAAACTTTTTAAACATGCCATTTTCGTAGACACCAAAAACTTACTGTGTAAACTAACTTATAATTTACGACCATATTTTATTAAATAATTTTTTATTAAACAATAAAATACTTGATTTAAAAAAATTTTCATGATAACTTATAAGAGTAACCCAGTTGACTTGGTGAATATCACTTTTATAACGAGGTTACGGTGAGGGCTATTAGCTCAGGTGGCTAGAGCGCACCCCTGATAAGGGTGAGGTCCCTGGTTCGAGTCCAGGATGGCCCACCATTTAAATTAAACCACTTCGGTGGTTTTTTTTATGCAAAAATTTAGGTACGGTATTTTTATGAAAAGTTTAAAATCTTTACGTCTACATATTGGCATCTTTGGAAAAACTAATACTGGTAAATCTTCTTTACTAAATAAAATCACTTCTCAAAATGTTTCAATAGTTTCTGAACAAAAAGGAACAACAACAGATGTTGTAGAAAAAGCTATGGAACTTTTCCCAATAGGTCCAGTAAACTTTTTAGATACAGCCGGTTTGGACGATACAACAACATTAGGTGAAAAACGTATCGAAAAAACTTTAGCCTCAATCAATAGATGTGATGTAGCTATTCTTGTTTTAGATTTTAACGGAATTAGTGAAATCGAAAAAAACTTGATAGAAAAATTCAACGAGTTTTCTATCCCATATTTTATCGTAATCAATAAGAGCGATGAAACTCAAATTTCTGAAGAAAAACTAAACGAAATAAAAACTTATACAGAAAACATTCTTGAAACTTCAGCACTTTATGACGAAGAATTAATAGAAAAATTTAATACATGTTTATTAAAAATTTTACCTGATGATTTTGTAAATTCACCAAAAATTTTAGGTGATTTAGTAAATCCAAAAGATGTGGTAATCCTTGTTACACCAATCGATAAAGAAGCTCCAAAAGGTAGATTAATCTTACCTCAAGTTCAAACCTTGAGAGAATGTTTGGACGAAAGTTGTATCACTCTTGTCGTAAAAGAATCAGAACTTAAAAGTGCTATAGATACGCTAAAAGTTACACCAAAACTTGTTATAACAGATTCTCAAGCATTTAAAACAGTTGATGAGATTGTACCAAAAGATATTCCACTAACCTCTTTTTCAATCCTTTTTGCAAGATTAAAAGGTGATTTGAAAGCTTTTATAAAAGGAATTGAAGCAATTAAAAACTTAAAAGAAAACGATAAGGTTTTAATTTTAGAAAGTTGCACTCATCACAACATAAAAGATGATATTGCAAGAGTAAAAATTCCAAAATTGTTACAAAACAAACTTGGTTTCAAACTAGATTTTGAATATTATACAGGACACAATTTTCCAGAAATCGATAATTACAAATTGATATTGCATTGTGGAGCTTGTATGACAAATAGAAGAGAAGTTTTATCAAGAATTCTAATAGCAAACAAAAAAGGTATTCCTATTACAAACTATGGACTTGTAATTTCGTACTGCGTAGGTATTCTAGACCGAGCAACAGAAGTATTTAAAACCTTATAGCTTCATGTTATAATTAGTATATGACATTAGAAAACAAATTAGGCATTACAGATTCTGCAGAACTTGCAAGAGTAGAAGAAAAACTTAGTAAGAAAAAAGCTCTTGAACTTTTTGAAACTGGACTTTTAGATAAATTACCAGCTGGAGAATTTGCAACATTATCAAAAATACATAAATATCTTTTTGAAGAAATATATGATTTTGCAGGAGAAATAAGAACTGTTAATATAGCAAAAGGTAATTTTCGTTTTGCACCTGTAATGTACCTAAAATCAGCATTAGAACATATTGATAAAATGCCACAAACTTCATTTGAAGAAATTGTTGATAAATACGTAGAAATGAATATTGCTCATCCATTTAGAGAGGGTAATGGTCGTAGCACACGTATTTGGCTAGATTTAATATTAAAAAAAGAAATCGGAAAAGTTGTTGATTGGAACAAAGTAGATAAAGAAGATTATCTTTTATCAATGGAACGTAGCCCTATTAAAACAGTAGAAATAAAAGAACTTTTACGCAACGCACTAACTTCTGATATTAATGATAGAGAAGTTTATATGAAAGGTATTGATGCAAGTTATAACTACGAGGGTTATTTTACATATAAAACAAGCGAATTAAATTAATCTCTTTTCAAATTTATATATTTATTTATGGTTTCTACAAAACCATGAATACCGCTTTTGTCTTTTAAACTTATATCAGAATAATAATGTGCATAATTTTCTAAAATATTTGATGGTAAATCTTCACCTTGTGCAAGAGTGTTTGCAATAAATTCAAGATAATCGTCTTGCTCATCTCTATACAACAAGTCACGACGACGCAAATCCTCGTCAGCTTCACGATGAACTAAAGCATGATACGCTGCCTGAATAGATTTGTCATTGTGATACTCTTCAGGAAAATGTAAAATAGCTTCTCTAACACAAATTTTATCGGTTAAAACTTTAATAATTAAACGACCTACAAACGCTCTATCTTCTTGAAGAGTCATTGTTTATGCCTTTCCAGTTGAACCGAAACCACCCTCACCACGAACAGTATCTGATAATTCTGTAACAACTTCGATATTAGCTTGTTCGTACTTAGAAATTACCATTTGAGCAATTCTTTCATCAGGTAAAATTGTGTACTCAACATTTGATAAATTTACAATAGGAACCAATAACTCGCCTCTGTAATCCTCATCAATTGTACCAACGCAGTTGATTAAAGTAATACCGTGTTTGATAGATAAACCAGAACGAGGACGAACTTGAGCTTCATAACCGTGTTCAAGCTCGATTTTTAAACCTGTAGGAACAAGCTTGCGTTCAAGAGGTTGTAAAGTCATAGGTTCAGAAATAGCTGCACACAAATCCATGCCAGCCGCACCTGCTGTCTTGTATTCTGGTAAAATTCTGTTGTGTTCTAATCTTTCAATCTTTAATTTCATACGAGAATTATAACACAAAAGAAAAAAACATTTATCAAACGGCAATAAAAAAGACCATCTAAACGATGATCTTTTTAAATGGCGGGACTGACGAGGTGCAATGATTCAAGCAATTTTTAATTGCGTAGAATCATGTATGTAGCCAGCTAGATTTTGTCGGTGAGGTACGAACCGTTACAAATCTGCGTGCGTACCAAGAACTCGCGAAGCGAGTGAGAGCCTCTTTATATAAAATAAGCAAATAAAAAAGACCATCTAAACGATGATCTTTTTAAATGGCGGGACTGACGAGGCTCGAACTCGCGACCTTCTGCGTGACAGGCAGACACTCTAACCAAACTGAGCTACAATCCCATTTATTGGCTTTAGGATTTTCGTTCAGTTTGGTTAGAGTCTTAATCTGACTCGCAAACCCGAGGGTTTGCTTGGAACTGAGCTACAATCCAAAATCTTTATTAAATTATCAAGTAATGAGTTTCCGAGCTTTTGGCTCTTTAACTCCCCACCATCCAAACCCTTTCAGGTTCTTTTGGTTTCGGCAAGGGGCTTTCGCTCCTTTTGGGAGTAGCCTGACTTGCCTACAAGTTTATTATATAGGAATAATATTTTTTTTGCAAGTATATAAATCGAATTGTATATATTTTTTAAAATATCTTTTTTGCATAAAAAAAATGGCTCTCATATCTTTTGGATATAAAAACCATTCTTCTTGATTTTGATTAAGTCTTTTTTAAATTTAAAAGACCCCCTACCAATCGCGGTGACAGCTAATGCTATGTACCTTCCTTCAGTCTTAAGCGATTTCGCCGTCTGTGGCTTGAAGCTGTTTTTTCATATAGTTTTGCATTACTGCATCAACTAGAAATTCATAAGATTGTGATTTTTCAACATTTGGAATTTCGCGTCTAAGTTGTGTTCTGACCATTGCTTCAAGTCTATGTATGCCAGAATCTTGTGTAAAGCCTGCATCTGATGTAATCATTTTGAAATAATCTACATCTGTTTTATCTTGACCTTGAACAAAATTTAAAAATTGTGATTTAATATTTTTTTGTTCTTGTTCTTGTATTTTAATTTGTTTCTTTGCCATTTTTTCCTACCTTTATAAATTATTTGATTACTACACTTTTTGATTTTTAAGACTTATCTTTGTCTTATGTTATGTTAAAGCGTCCTGAAAAAAATAATTTACTCATTTTGGGAGTTTGTTTACAATTGTTAACATTGTATCACCCAAATACAATTATATCAACAAATTTTATTTTTACAATCTCTATTGAAATTTGCTAAAATCTGCGACTTTTTCGTATTTTTCTTTCAAGGCTGTTAGCATGGCAAGACGGTTATTTTTAACGTTTTCGTCATTGTCCATTACCAATACATTGTCGAAAAACTTTTCTACATAAGGAGTTAAGGCAATAACCTCTTGTAGATATTTATCGTAATCAGCCATATCAGAAACCTTATTCATGTTTTCAAAAAGCATGCTTTCTGACTCATCTTTAAACAAATCAGTTTTAACTTCGGCATGAACAGGAGTTTTTAAAATTCTAATAACTCTGTTTGCACTTTCTAAAACAGGTTTCAAATCAGCATTTGTAACAGCTTTCAATCTATGCATGAAATCTGTTAAATCTGATAAAGGATTTTTTACAGAAAGACATGCTTCAATAGCATCTTTCTTATAAGTATCTGCCAAATAAATTGATAATCTTTGTTTAAAGAATTCATTAACTTCTTCAGCACAATCCTTTTGAACTGGTAAAAGTTTAATTGTTTCATCAATCAATTTTTCAAGATTTAATTTTAAATCCTTATTAATAACTGTTTTAATAATACCCAAAGCTGCACGTCTAACACCAAGAGGGTCAGAAGAACCTGTAGGTTTTTTACCATCAACAAATACTGCACAAATCGTATCGATTTTATCAGCAATACCAACAACTTGACCAACAGGAGATGTTGCCAATTCACTATCTGCATTAATTGGGAAGTAGTGTTCTTTAATACCTAAGCAAACTTCTGGAGCTTCACCAGCATGTTTAGCATAATCAGCACCGATAAAGCCTTGCAATTCTGTAAATTCATATACCAAGCTTGTTACCAAGTCAGCTTTACATAACAAGGCACAGCGTTTAGATTTTTCAACATCAGCACCAAGTTCTTTTGCAATATTTTCAGACAATTTTACTAATCTTTGAGTCTTATCATAAACTGAACCCAAGCCTTTCTGGAAAGTCATACCTTTTAAGCCATCAACATAAGCTTCAAGAGGTTTTTTTAAATCTTCTTTAAAGAAGAATACACCGTCATCAAGTCTTGCTCTAACAACTCTCAAGTTACCAGCCTTGATATTTTCGAAATCATCACCAATAAAGTTTGTAATTGTAATAAATTGATTTGTTAATTTGCCGTCTTTTTTAAGAGCAAAATATCTTTGGTGGTGAGCCATTACAGTAATTGGAACTTCTTCTGGTAATTCCAAATATTTCTCATCGAAGTAGCAAACAACTGCTTTTGGATATTCACAAAGATATGTAACTTCTTCTAATAAATCGTCATTGTAATATGGTTCAGCACCTAATTTAGATGCCTCTTCGTGAGCCATTTTTACGATTAAATCTTTTCTTTCATTTTGATCAACGTAAACACATGCCTCTTTTAATTTTGAAACATATTCATCAGGATGATTAATTACAACGTGTTGATTTGAAAATCTATGACCACGAGTAACGTTTGATGATTTTACGTCAATAATTTGAATTTCAACTGGTTTTTCATCCAAAATAGAAACAATCCATCTGATTGGTCTTGAAAATTTTTCACTATGGTTTGCCCAACGCATAAAGTGAGAACCTTGAAGTTTTAAAATCAAATTAGGAACATTTTCTTTTAAAACATCTTCTGTCATTTTACCTTTTAAAAGAACTTTTGCGTGTAAGTAATTATCTTGCAAATAAGCATCTTTAGGGTCAACACCATTTTTCTTTAAGAAACCCTCACCAGCTTTTGTAAGATTACCAGCCTCATCATAAGCAACATTTTTAATTGGACCACGAAGAACTTTTTCTACATCCTCTTGTTTTTCTGCTAAACCATCAATTATAACAGCAAGTCTTCTTGGAGTTGCTAAAACATTTACATCTTTGTATTCAATATTTAATTCTGAAAACAATTTTTCAAAATTAGTTTTTAATTGACTAATAAATGTTGGAATTATAACGTATGGTAATTCTTCTACACCAATTTCTAATAAATATTTGCTCATTTTATTAACCTTCTTTATTTTCTATTATTGTGCGTTTGTTTTGTCTTGATTTCTGAATTGCATATCGTAAAGGTGTTTGTATTGACCACCCTCAATTTGCATTAATTCTTCGTGAGTACCTTGTTCAACAAGTTCACCCTCATTGATTACGATAATTCTGTTTGCATTTTTAATTGTAGTAAATCTATGAGCAATTAAAAATACAGTTTTATTTTTAATCAAATTATCTAGAGCTTTTTGAACAATAGCCTCTGATTCGTTATCTAAAGCAGAAGTAGCCTCATCAAGAATAACGATAGGAGCTTGTTTAATCATAGCTCTTGCGATTGCAACACGTTGTCTTTGACCGCCTGAAAGTGTTACACCTCTTTCGCTAAGCTCTGTATCAATACCATCTGGCATTTCTTTAAGCATTTCTTCTAAGTGAGCAGCTTTAACAGCTTCTTGAAGTTCTTCTTCTGTCGCATTTGGATTACCAAGCATAATATTTTCTCTAATTGTAGCTGAGAACAAGAAATTATCTTGGAATACCATTGCAATATTTTGTCTTAAAGATTCTAATGTATAGTTTCTAATATCAACATCATCGATTTTGATAGCACCAGAAGTTACATCATAAAATCTTGGTATCAAATTAGCGATAGTAGATTTACCACCACCAGAGTTACCTACAATTGCAACAGTTTCACCTTTTGCTACTTCAAAGTTGATATTTTTTAATACAGGAACATCTTTTACATATTCAAAGTTTACATTTTCAAATCTAACATTCTTTTGAACTTCTGGCATTTGAACTGCGTTTGGTAAATTTTGAACATCTGGTTCTAAATCAAACAATTCAAATACACGACATAATGAAACGAAAATTGTTTGTAAGTTTTGTAAGTTTCTACCTAAAGTTTTAACTGGCTTGTAAAGTAACAATAAAGAAGTTACGAATGATGCAAAACCACCGGCTGTCATAACACCAGTTAAGATTAAGTTTGTACCGTACCAAAGAACAATTGCGATACCAACAGATGCAATTAAATACATCATTGGTGACATCCAAGCTGCACGTTTAAGCAAACTCATTGCAACGTCAAAACCTTCTCTTAATTGTTGTCTAAACATAGAATCTTGTCTATTTTGCAAACCATAAGAGCAAATTGTTTTGTTACCGATATATGTTTCATTAATGTTCGTAGTAATATTACCACCAATAACCATTGATTTATTAGAAGCTCGCTTAATAACGTTTCTAATCAAAGCAACAGGTAAAAATGCTACACCTAAAACTGCAACGCCAACAACTGCTAATCTCCATGAGCTGTAAAGCATTACGGCAATTAAACCCATAGCACCAAATAAACTTGTAATGATATTTGTTAATTGATCGACTAATGATGATGATGCAGTAGCAGGGTCATTCATATATCTTGAAATTACGATACCTGATGAGTTATCATCATAGAATTTTGTATCCATGTGAACAAGTCTTGTGAACAAATCTTCTTTAACATGGATAGTAATTTTTTGGCTAACCCATTGAGTTAAGTATTCATTCAAATATCTCAACAAACCTTGAATTGCAGCAAAAATTACAACTGCAAAAGGTAGTGCAAAAGCCAAAACTGTATATTTCATATTAATATGGATAAATTTCCAATTAACAATCAAGTCTTGTTGACCTACTACGTAATCCATATAAGGTTTTAGAGCAAAAGCTGTAACCCCATCAAGTAAACCTAAAGGTATTGCAACTGCCAAACCTAATAAAATACGACCCATTAATGGTTTGATATACGGAAATATTCTTTTTAACAGCCATCCGTATCTATAAGAATTTTGAGCTGTAGTGTTTTCTAGTTTCATAATACCTAAATTATATTATAAAAAAACTAAAAACAACATTCTTTTAACGCATCTGTAACTTTATTAACTCCAACCATCTTTATTTTTAAATCTTTTGAAAGATTTTTTTCGTTAGATTTTGGAACAACGGCTGTTTTAAAACCTAATTTTTCAGCCTCGATAAGTCGTTTTTCAAGATTTGTAATAGAACGAACTTCTCCAGAAAGACCAATTTCACCAACAATAACTGTTTTATTATCAACTAATTTATCCTTAAAACAAGAAACAATAGCAACGGCAATACCCAAATCAGCAGCAGGTTCTTTAATATCAATACCACCAATAACGTTTACATAAACATCCTGTTTTGAAAAGTTTAGGCCAACTCTTTTTTCTAAAACAGCAAGAATTTGTAAAACACGGCTTATATCAACACCATTTGTAACTCTTCTTGGTGCAGGATAAGAGGTTGAACCCACAAGAGCCTGAATTTCAACCAAAATAGGACGAGTACCCTCGTTTGTTACAATAACAACACTTCCTGTAGCATTTTCATGATTAATATCTAAAAATATGTCGCCTGAATTTGTTATTTCTACAAGACCTGTATCTTTCATATCAAAAAGCCCAACTTCAGAAGTTGTACCAAATCTATTTTTTATAGAACGCAACATTCTATAAGACTTATACTTGTCACCCTCAAATTGAAGAACTACATCCACCATGTGTTCCAACATTTTTGGACCAGCAATATTTCCCTCTTTTGTAACGTGACCAATTACAACAACGGTAATATTTTCGCATTTTGCTAAGTGCATTAAAATATTACAACATTCTCTAATTTGAGAAAGACTACCGGCTGAACTTGTAATCGTATTTGTAAATACCGCTTGCACACTATCAATAATTAAAAAATCGGGTTTAAGTTCAGAAATTTGAGATTTTATACATTCAAGATTTGTTTGAGAATAAACATACAAACTTTCGCTATTAATATTTAATCTTTCGGCTCTTGATTTAATTTGTGTTGCACTTTCTTCTGCTGAAGCATAAAGAACTTTTTTACCCTGTTTACAAAGTTCTCCACTTGTTTGAAGTACTAGAGTAGATTTACCAATCCCAGGATCGCCTGCAAGCAAAACTAGAGAGCCTTGTACAAAGCCACCACCTAGAACTCTATCGAATTCAGAAATATTAGTGCTTGTTCTAAATTCATCATTAACTTCAATATCTTTTATTAATGTAGGTTTTGTATCATTCTGAAAAATTTCAGTATGTTCAGCTTTTGGAATCAAATCCTCGTCAACTTCTTCAACAAAAGAACCCCAAGCAGAACAATTTGGGCATTTACCCATATATCGAACGCTTTCATACCCACATTGTTGACATGTAAATTTTGTCTTAATTTTTGCCATAAATTTATCTTAGCATAAAGAAATCTAATCGTTTTTATTTTCTATAAATTCATTTATAACAGTTTTTTCAAAGGATTCTATAGAAAAATTTTCCAAATAAATTTTTCTTGTATCAGAAGAAATAGCAAGATTATCTATTGTATTTTGTAAAACCTCTACGAGTTGTGTTTCATTTTCATAAACTCTTTGAGGAAAATAAATTTTTACAGTCGAAGAAATACCAGTATTATTAGAAATAATAAGAGGTTTGTTAAACATTAAGGCTTCAATTCCTGCAATAGAATAAGAATCACCACGTGATGTAACTAAAACAACATCTGAATTATTCAAAATTGATAAAGTTTCATTTCTATCTTTTTTGCCTAAGAAATGAATATTTTCACTTTTTCCAGCTAAATTTTCTACGATATTTTTATATTCTAAATCACCAAAACCACCAATAAAATCAATTTCACATTTTTCTTGATACCCTTCAGGTAATCTCAAAAAGGCTTTTATTGCAATGTCCTGACCTTTTATTTTTGCAATATCTCCCACCATAAGAATTTTTACTTTGTCACTTTCTACTTTTTTAATATTTGAAAAATTTGGATATTCATCCTTTATACCAAAGTTCAATACTTTTATATTTTCTCTATATTTATCAATAAAAGTTTTTGCATAATCACTAACCGCATAAACTTCATAACAAGATTTAAGAGCTTTTTCTAACAAGGATTTTTCTTTTTCTCCCAAAGCATCAATAAGTCCAGCCTCGTGAATCCACCAAGAAACAGGGGTTTTAGAATGTTTAAATAAATACAAAACTTCCTTACTCATTGTAATTGTATTTGCAATAACTAAATCGAAAAATCGTGAAATAAAAGCAACAAAAGGCATTAAATATTTTTTTATTTTTAAAGTTTTTATACCATTATTTTTAAATTCGCTTCTCAATTCAGACCCATGTCCAAAACCAACCACAAACGGAGTCCAACCATTCTTCTTAAAAATTTTAGCCAATTCTAAAACAGCTCTTGGACTACCTGTATTTGTGAAATTATGAGTTAGTAATAAAACTTTTTTATTTTTCATAAACAAAATTATCCTTTAAAACTGTTGTTAATTGTAGTACAATTTTACATACAAAACAACAGTACAAAAAAAGAAAGGATACTCTTATGCAAAAAGAAAAGTATGACTTAGTTGTATCACTAGGTGCAAATTGTATCTGCTCAGGCTTATTAAGAGGAAATAACCTTCAAGACTACTCATTTCCTTTTGATTGGCTAGGTGGTGCAGATTTAAAAACAAAAATCAAAATAGTTATCAACAATTTCAAAGACTTTTTTAATTTTGAAGACTTAGAATGCATTGGAAGTCGTACTAACCCTGAGCCTTGCGATATATATAAAAATAAAAAAACGGGAATTATTTTTAACCACGATTTTCAAATCGGTATTCCTATTGAAAAAACATATCCACTTGTTAAGGCAAAATTTGAAAGAAGACAAAACAGATTGTTAAATTTGATAGAAAAAGCTAACAAGATACTCTTCGTATACGTTGAATCCCCAGACAGAGAAATATATTCAAACCAATACATAAAAGAAGCTTACGATTTATTAGAAAATGCATATCCTAATAAAGAAATTCATTTAAAATATATCTCTCAACTAGAAGATAACCAGACAGACAGACAGACAGACAGACAGACAGACAGACAGACAGACAGACAGACAG
>ERZ808275.361-NODE-361-length-19888-cov-6.020925_pt1 | contig 19888 bp, 14 predicted proteins | sample MGYA00520894_ERZ808275 | MGnify/ENA primary metagenome ERZ808275 (study PRJEB31516, sample SAMN03275598) | gut metagenome | biome: mammalia-associated habitat; material: feces | host: Papio cynocephalus | place: Kenya | collected 2012-08-03 ...
AATATCAATACCTTACACCATACCCACCCCTGCACCTTTCATTTTCCTGGCCATAGACACGTGTACCATCAGCGTTGCGCAAGTAGATACGCTTGCTGCAATTCCATGTACCTTCGGGAATATAGACGGTACGTCCCTGGTTGTTCATAATAAAGTCGCCGACATCTCCGTTACCGTCGAAACGGACTTTGTCGCCGCTCAGTTGGTCGTAGGTAACAGCGGCGGGGACAGGCTCCAGTTCCACAAAATCAATGGTGTAGGGTGTAGAGCCGCCGTCCACTTTTTGGAGCGTAAGCGTCTCGCCCGATTTGACGGAACGCGAGAGGCGGATATGCGTCTCGTCGAAACGCATACGGATGACCACATTGCCTGTACGGGGATTGTTGTCGGGATAGGTGCCGTCACAATACTGCCAAGCCCAATACGAATTGAGATTGAGTGTACCGACTTTGTCCTGACCGGCATAGACATCCAGCGTACCCGTTGTACCCTGTCCGTTGCTGCTATCGGGCAGAGAGAAGCGGACAGTAAGTCCGTCGCCTGCCTGATCGACGACCCAAGAAACGGTCTGCCCCACTGCCGTGAGGTTGAGTGCCTGTTGGTGGGATGCTTCGGACTGGAGCAGACGCTGGTCATCGGAAGCCTCAAGGAATGTACCGTCGGAGGTACACAAGCCGGGTTCCGCCTCGTAGCGTTGGTATGGGCGGTTGATATAGCCGCGTCCCTGTTTGTCGGAGGGGAAGAGATAGACCTGGCTGCCGTCGGTAACAGGGGTGTCGGGTACATCGGGTTTGTCAGGAGTATCGGGAGTAGAAGGAGTGGTGCCAGTATTCACACAAGGCGCGGCATAGCCTTTCTGATTGATAGAGGTATATATATTACCGTCGAAGTCGTTGGTATAGAACTCGCTGCCTTTGCGGGAGCCTGTATAGGGAGCGGTTCGGAAGAGACAATCGCTGTTGCCCGTTACATCATCGGACGGATTGAGCCACCAGGCAGCCCCCGGGTTGGAAGCCGTATATTCAAAGCCGAAGAGGTTGGAATAGACCTTGACAGTGGTGCCGGTATTGAGCGTCAGTCCGTCATCCGCCAACTGCGCAAGATTGAGCGTCTTACCATAGATATTGCCCTGTATATGGTAGAGACGGTCGCCATTGCGGGATACTTTTCCTTGATCGGTAGAGAAATTGGTAGCGATACCCCGTGTGCCGGCAGTTCCAGCACCTTGAAGCCACGATTCCCACACGGTACCGGTGATGTCGATGGCAAACGTAAAGGTCTCGTCCGCCTCCATACTATTGGAAGAAGCCCACGTATTGTTTTCACAATCCCAGCGGACGATGTAACACCCATCGGCACCGACAGGGTTGTTCAAACTTTGTGCAGCGGTGGCTGCAAGCAATGTACACACAGAGGCAACGAAAGCCAGTGATACTCTTTTCATTATTGTTATTGTATTATAATTATCAAATTGCCCTATTACAGGGGGAATGGCAGGCAAAAGCCTTGGCATAGTAACGACATTGGGGATTATCCAGCAGTTGGCATCAAAGGTCTCCTATGCCGCAGGCGGCAAGATAAAAAAACTAAATAATAAAAACAAAACATTCAAAACCTGTCTTGCGGCGCAACACGCGCCGCGCTGCATTGTTATCAATAACTTGGTATCCTATATGTGCACCAAAGGCGTAACTGCCTACGTTGCTGAATGTAGGTTGCAGTACAGCCTCCACCCTGTAGCCCACTGTACTCCACCCGCCTTTGGCGGAGAGTTTCCAAAGGAAGTTACATCGGCTTATTGCTTGTCGCTCACAGGCACAAGGCGGATGGCGAAGCCGCCGCCGGAAGCAAGGCGGAGGGTGAAGGGGGCGGAGGTAGCGGTTATTTGGAGGGTATCAATCACTGTAGCATAGGGGTTGGTCTGCCAGTCGGCATCGGGGGCATCACGGTAGATTTGCGCCGTATAAACTCTGTTCGTATGCGCTGTGTCTCTGTTCGGCGAGGAGGTCTCTGCATCCCCATCAAAGAGGAACGACCAGTCGAGGGTGATGTCGCGAGGGGTGTCGTCATTGACGGCACCGATGTACCAGTCGGCAGACCGGCGGTCTTGGCGTGCCATAACGACGTATTTGCCTATCTCGCCCGCAAGCAAGCGGGACTGCTCCCAGTCGCACGGCACATCGCGAATGAATTGGAACTCAGCGGGGTGCTTCATATAGTTCTCGGGCAGGTCGCACGCCATCTGGAGCGGCGAGTACATAGTAACAAAGAGTCCGAGTTGGTTGGCAATAGTAGAGTGTACGCGGGTGTTCGGCTGCACAGGGTTGTCGAAATTGAACACACCCGGGGTATAGTCAGCGGGACCGGCAAGCATACGCGTAAAAGGCAACGTAGCCACATGGGAAGCGGGACTTCCGCCGTCGGCACTCCATGCGTTCCACTCCTGACCGCGGATACCCTCCTGGGTGAAGAAATTGGGGTATGTACGGCAGAGACCGGTAGGCATCACGGGTTCGTGGTTGTCGATGCAGACATGGTGGCGAGCCGCGGTCTCGATGACACGGCGGTAGTGGCGCACGCCCGACTGTGAGCGGTTGTACTGCTTGCCGTCCACAGTGGTGATGATGGGGCTGACATAGCCCGTCTTAACCGAGTGCATACCGTAATGCTCCATATAGTCGTACGCCTCATCCAGTTCGCCCTCGTATTGGGCGGCATTGCCCTGTGTCTCGTGGTGGAAAACGATTTCCACACCGCGGCTGTGGGCATATTGAGCCAAATAATCAATATCGTAGTCGGGATAGGGTTTGACAAAAGAGAACTTGGCATCAGGGTCGGTGCCATCCCATGCTTCCCAGCCTTCGTTCCATCCCTCGGCGAGGACACCGCCGAAGCCGTTGTCGGCAGCGAAATCAATGTAGCGTTTCATATTCGCCGTGGTGGTGCCATGGATAGGACCTTGGCTCCACGTCATCGTCTTGAGGTGCATACCCCACCATATACCGATGAACTTCATCGGGTGAATCCACGAAGTGTCCTCAATACGGCAGGGTTCGTTGAGGTTGAGCATTATGCGCGAGGCAAGCAGTCCGCGCAGGTCGTCGGCGACAACCATCATACGCCACGGGGTCTGCCAAACGCCGGACTCATACGCTGCTACGCCGTTTTGCCACGGAGTGAGGTAGGTGCGGATGGTATTGCCCAAGTAGTAGAAGTTCTCGGCTGGGTAGTCGGTAAGGTTGGCTTCGTGGAGGAAGCCGTAACCGCCCTCGGCAAACTCGAGTGTGATGGGCGAGCAGGTGGTGTCTTTCTGCGAGACGGGTTCGCGTGTCCAAAGGGCTTCGTAGTACTCGGTGCGCCACGGGATAGACCACGCCTGCGGTTCGCGGACAAAACGATACTCTGTTTTCTCGTCCATAACGACCATACTGTCGGTGTTGGAGGGGAACATATAGCGGAAAGCGAAACCGTCGTCAAAAGCACGGAAGACTATGTCCATTCGGATTCCCGACTCGTGCTGCAGGTGAGCGGTCAGTTGGCGGTAATGGTTGCGAATGAAACGCTCCTCGCCCCAGACGGTCTCCCACGTCTCATCGAAAGAGGCGGTGTCCGTGCCGAGGAGGGTAAAACCGCGGCTGAGGTCTTTGTCCGCCAGCACCAGTCCGAGAGCCGACCAGTTGAGCATCGGGTTGCCCTTGCGGGAGAGTTGGTACTCGGGGTTGCCGTTGTCAGCGAGACGGAAGGAAATTTTTAAGTTGTCGCCAGGGGACGAGACCGTGGTTTTCTGTTGGCAGGCAGTCAGCGTGAGAGCCGCTAATACTATACATCCTAAAAGTTTCTTCATTTGTATATTCTGTTGTTTCCATTAAGTGATACTTTCTCCATTAGATGGGTCTTTGTCTCCATTAAAGACCATTAAAAAGCCATTAAAACATTATCGGGCAGATTCTCCGTTAATTGTCGTTAATGGACCGTTAATGGATTGTCTATGCCTTGCGCATCCCTTGCTTATCCCTTGCTAAAACTGTGCTGAAAGGAACGGTCAAAGTACGATATGGGTACGGCGTGGTCAGCATAATCAACCGATTATCTACCGTGTATCTACCGTATATCTACCGTATATCTACCGTGTATGTACCGTAAAAATACCGTAGTTGCCGGCGTGAGGTCGGCGGGGGTTAGATAGAGGGGTAGCCGGTGGATTGCTTCATATTCTTGTTGCGCTCGAGTTCGAGTTGCGGGATAGGCTGCACGTAACTCTCGTCGCCTTTCCACGTGATAGGTCCGTGGGAGGTTTTCTCGTAGTATGCCGCTTCGTCGGCACCGATACGGTAGCGGCGCAAGTCGAACCACCATTGCCCTTCGGCAAAGAGTTCCGCCCAACGCTCGTAGCGGAGCGGATTGTTAGCCAGCGGGTCGGTATCGAAATACGCGCGGGTGCGGGCTGTAAGCGATGTATAGTCGTATGGGCAAGCCGTGTTGGGGTCGTAGCCATAGGCACGGCGGTGCACCTTGTTGACATACTCGAGTGCGGTAGCGGGTGCCTCGTCAGCCATCAGTTCGGCATAGAGCAGATAGATGTCCGCAAGGCGAATGATATAGAAATTGCAGTTGGAGGATTCGTTCCAGCCATTGGGTGCTGCGCCCATCTCTGTACCGCGGATATTGGTGTACTTGCGGTGCTGCCATGCAAGGCGGTCGGGACGGCTGTTGGTCTCCGAGGAGCGGTCATAGACCGTGGTGCGTCCCTTGGCATCGATGTATTCGTCCACATAGGGTTGCCCCGCATTGAGCATCAGACGGGGATCGACTTTCGTCGGGTCGTTTTTGAGGGCAAGAGCCTCGGCACGGTAGTTAGGGGTATTGATTTTGTATGGGAAATTCTCCAACGAGCGTTTGCCGCTATAGTCGTAATCGGGGTTGAAGGTCAGACGCGGAACAGTATCACCATAGAAATTCCAGAAGCCGAAACGGGCGATATTGCGGTCGTGTACAAAGTTGTTGCCCCACTGCGACGACTTGGCGGAGATGATGACATCGTATTGCAGCGTGAGGGGGTCGGTTTTGTCCTCTCGCCCTTTGCGGAACTTGATATCCAAATTGACATACCATGGTGCATAGACCATCGGCATACCCGAGCCTGTGGTATAGTCTTCCCACGGACCGTCCTGCTTGGAGTTGCTGGTCATAGTGAGTTCGTAGAGCGACTCGGCATTGTGTTCGTTGGCTTCGTTTCCGAAGAACATATCCTTGTATATCTCGTTGCTAACCAAGTGTTTGCCGCTGTTTTGTATGATGTCTTCGAGGAGGGTTTTCGCCTTGGCGCGGTTCTCAGGGAAGATATAGAGCGACTGCATATAGATTTTGGCAAGCAGACCCTTTGCTGCCCATTCGGTAGCACGGAACTCGTCTTCGGTATGCCCTTTGAGGAGTTCGACCGCACGGTTGCAGTCGTCAATCATAAACTGCCACGTGTCGCGCACCGTCTCGCGGCTGAGTTTCAAGCCCTCGACATCGGAGATGACACGGTCGATCTTTGCGAAACCGAGTCCGTCGGGGTCAAGTTCGAAGAAAATCTGCGCATGCCAGTACGCCAGGGCGCGGTTGAAATAGCACTGCCCGAGGTCGTAGTCGAGGGTAGCGTTCTCGTCAGTCTTGCCGTAATGTTCGCGGTAAAACTCGATGCCCTCGATACCCGTGGACGCCAGTTTCATCCACTTGCAGAGGTCGGTGTAGGTGGTGGTGAGATGGACAGACGAGATACTGGTGTAGTTGTCCTGCATAGTAGCACGCTCGTCGTAGGAGCCGTAGATGTCGGAAGTGTGGTCGTAGAGCCATACGCCCATCGGGAACCAGTAGAAAGCGTAGGTACCGATAGCGTGGTCTTGCGCATACGCCGCCGTGACCAACTGGTCCACCTGCTCCATCGTGGCGGGGAAATTGGAGGTGCTAAGGGTCTGCGGATTGGATATATCGAAGAAATCCTTGCAACCGGCGAGAGTGGTGGCTGCGATAAGAAGGATTGCTATTGCTTGATTTTTCATATTGTTTGATTTTTAGGGGGTCTAGTTGTTCTAGTTAATCTAGGGTATCTAGTTGTTCTAGTTAATCTAGTTGTTCTAGGGTATCTGGTTTTTTAGAAGGTTACGTCCAAGCCGAAAGAGAGCAGGCGGGATGGGAGGTAACGGTTCTGGGTATCCACGTTGTACATCAGGCTGTTGCCACCGATTTCGGGGTCGATACCCGAGTACTTGGTGATAGTGAACAAGTTCTGTGCCGAGAAATAGATACGCAGTTTCTCCATTTTCGCCTTGCGGCTGTATTTCTGCGGGAGGGTATAGCCAAACGACAAGTTCTTGAGTTTCAGGTAGTCGCCTTTCTCTACGAGATAACCCGACACGGTGGAATAGTTACGGTTGGCAGCACCGTCGCCGATGACAGAACCGCTCTCGTCGAGATAACCTACACGCGGGTCGGAAGTAACGGTGGTGTTACCCTTGCCAAAGCACGAAGTACCGAAGATAGCCGCCGTGGTGTTGTCGGACATAAACATGTGGGTGTAGGGTTTGACAAGGTTCATGATGTCGAAGCCAAAGGCACCGTTGAACACCAACGCAAGGTCGAAGCCCTTGTAGGCAAACGACATATTGATACCAATCGTCATCTTCGGCCACGGATTGCCGATATACTTACGGCTGGCGGCAGTAACGCGCCCTTGCCCGTTGTCGCTGTAGATGAGGTCGCCCACACCCGTGTTCTGACGCTGGTAGTAGATACCTATCTCCTTGCCGTCGGCATTGAGCGGCTGCCCGTTCTCGGCAAAGCCGTATTGGTGGTCGGGATTCTGCTCACGCCATTTATCAAGGGCATATTGGTTGTACTCGTCCACCTGCTCCTGGGTCTGGAATATACCGAGTACCTCGTAGCCGTAGAAAAGCGACATCGGGTTGCCGTCCTCGGTGCGGGTCAGCAGCGGCCACGATGCGTCAGCACCTTTGTCGATAGTAGATGCGCCCGGCTTGTCGCCCACCTGCTTGACGAGGTTTTGGTTGAACGACATATTCACGCCGATGCTGTATTGGAAGTCCGCCTTGCGGTCCTGCCACCGGATGCTCACCTCGTGTCCCTGGTTCTCCACCAGCCCGGCATTGAAATAGACGGGTACAGTGTTGGCGGGGTCGTCGGACGAGAAATAGTAACTCATACCGCTCGTGAGACAAAGCGCGCCGCGGTAGAGCATATCGCGTGTCTGGCGGTTATAGTAGTCGTAAGTAAGGGTCAGGCGGTTGTTGAAGAAACCGAGGTCGATACCGGCGTCCACCTGGTTCACTTCCTCCCATTTGAGGTCTTCGTTGCCGAGGATAGCAATCCATGCGCCCGTCTGCCCAATCTCGCCATTGTCGAAAGCGTGCGACACACCCGACATCGAATAGGTGGACTGGTACATATACTGCGGGATATTGTCGTTACCAAGGATACCCCACGAAGCACGTATCTTCGCATTGGAGAGCCAGTCGGCAGCACTCGTTTCCTTGATGAAGTTCTCCTCGCTCATACGCCAACCGGCATTCACCGATGGGAAGAAGCCCCAGCGGTTCTTCTTGACAAAACGGTCGGACGCATCGGCACGGAAATTGACCACGAGGAGGTATTTGCTCTTGTAGTCGTAGTTCAAACGGGCAAACGCCGAACCGCGCCGCTCCTGCGGGATAGCATCGGAAGCGTCTTTGGTAGCCCCCGCCGAACCCAGTGCAATAGACGAAGCCACAGGGATGGGGAAACCGTAGGTGCTGACCGAGAGGTCGTAGCCGTCGTACTTCCACCACTCGGTACCTACCATCGCCTTGAAGCCGTGGTCGCCCCAACGCTCGTCGTAGGTCAGCACGGAGTTGAACATCAGTTTGAGGTTGGTGCCCGACTTGGAATCCAACTGACCGCCGTCCACGCCCACCTGAACGGGACCGAAGTCCATATACTCGGTGAAATAGCGTTTGGAGTAGGCACCGAGTGCGGCAGAACCGGTGGTGCGCCATGTGAGCCCCTTGACGAACTCCACATTCAAGTAGGCTTGGGCATTGACGTAGTAGTTGTTGTCCTGAATATCGTGGTATGCGGCTTCGAGACCGGCAAAGTTAGGCCCCGAACCGACCGAGGTGGGGGTCTGTGCATAGCCGCCGTTCTCATCTTTCACTTCTGCCACCGGCACGGTGCGGAAAGGCACCGTGTGGTTGTATATCGACGAATTGGTCGAGGGGTTGGTCTGCGTCATCGCGCCATACACCGACTCGCCTATCGAAACATGCTTGCCCAGTTTGTGGTCGAGGTTGGTGCGGAAGGAATAGCGTCTTGCACGCGTATCCATATAGGTACCTTTCTCGTCGAGGAAACCTACAGACATAAACATCTTCGTTTTCTCCGTGCCGCCACTGACCGACACGTTGTATTCCTGCTCGATACCCGTACCGAACATCACCTTCATCCAGTCGGTATTCGGCAGTTCGCTTGCGCTTGTTGCGCCCAGCAACTCGAGGGTATTGCCCGTACCCCATGCGTCACGGGCACGAATCCAGTCCTCGGTACCGAGAAGTTGGATATTCGAATTGATATTGCGCCAGCCTACACGGGCATTCACGTCCACCTGTGTGCGCTCGGCACGACCTTTCTTGGTAGTGATAAGAATGACACCACCCGCAGCCTGCGAACCGTAGATAGCCGCCGAACCTGCATCTTTCAGCACCTCGATAGACTCCACATCGCGCATATTGAAGTTAAAGCCTGCATCCTGCGCCACACCGTCCACCACGTAGAGCGGAGCCATACCGTTGAGCGACCCCGCACCGCGAATCATAATCTCGGCAGCCTCACCAGGCGAACCGCTGCCCTTGGTAACCGTTACACCCGCAGCCAGACCTTGCAGCGACTCGGCAAGCGACTTGGAGGAGAAATCGGCAATCTCTTTGGACGACACCGACGAAATACTGCCCGTTACGTCGCTGCGCTTCTGTGTACCGTAACCAATCACCACCACGTCGTCCAGCACCTCCACATCTTCCTGCAGAGTAACGTTGTAAACCGACTGACCGGCAGCCACCTTGATATTCTGCGACTTATAGCCGACATACGACACCACCACCTGTTTGCCTGCGGCAACGTCAAGCGAGTAGTGTCCGTCGAGGTCGGTAATCGTACCGTTGCTTGTGCCGGCTTCGGCTATACTGGCACCGATAACAGGCTCGCCCTTCGAGTCCGTTACCACACCCTCTATCGGCATAGCCTGCAACGCCACCGCCGCAGCCAGACCTGCCATACACAAAAATACTCTATGAAAGATGTGCTTCATACGTGTATCTATATAAGGTTCGTAAATAAATAATAGTTCTACAATATATTCCCCTTTACCGGACCCGTCTTGCTTTGAGCCCCTCCCGCTACGGGGTCCCCGCAAGCCCGACAGGGTGCAGTGGGGTGCACATGGAGGGGTTGGGGAGGGGTTGGGGAGGTCTCGTGTGAGTCTCGTGTCTTTCCCGAGTCTTCATCGGGTTATTAACGGGTTGTTATCGGGTTATTAACGGGTTGTTCAGCAAGGGATGCGCAAGGGATACGCAAGGGATACGCAAGGGATAGGTTATGGATAGACTATGGATAAGCCGCTCTTTTGCACCCCAAACCAAGAAAATGCCCAATGCCTTTCCGGCATTGAGCATTCACTTATTGCATCCATTACTTAACCACTGCACCCAGAGCGTTGTACTTCACGCCATTGCTCAGGATATACAACTGACCGTTCTCCACAAACTTGCCGTTCTTCTCAACACTCGTCTCGGTATTCTCTACACCGGTAGAAGTCTTGACTACACAAGGAGCAGCATAGCCTATGGTCTCCATACCGAACATATCCTCATCAAAGTCGTTACTATAGAACTCCTCATCAAAACGACCGGTAGAAGGCAACGTTGCGAACAAGCAATCGCTATTGGGAGCCTGTACACCGTCTGCATCAACGTACCACTCGATACCGGCTTCAAACTTGCCATTTACAGTACCATAAGCAAACAAGAACAATTGACCATAAGCATATACAACAGTATCTTTCTGGATTTTAGCGCCTGCAGCAGCATCTTTGTCTGCAATACATTGTGCCAAATTGAAAGTAGCACCATAGATATTGCCCTTGATTTGTTTCAAACGGTTGGTATCATCTTTCTTAGGACCATAGTTTGTCCAGATGTTAGCAGCCAGACCACGGGTAGCACCCTCTACAGGAGAACTCTTAATGGCTTCTTCCCACTTGGTACCGGTAATATCGAAAGCAAGCGTTACAGTTTCACCGGGTTCAAAATCGTTAGCCTTGGCAAATTCGCCCTTCTCGCAATCCCATTTCACAATGTAACGACCATCGGCACCAACAGGATTGTTGATTTCAGCAGCAACCGCGTTCATACTTACCAAAGCGGCAGCAAGAACAAAAGTAATCTTTTTCATGATTATAAAAATTTAGTTGTTAAATAAAAAGTTGTGTCTCCGCCATTGGAGTGCGTCTTCCGTAAGACCGCCCACTTCAATGTTTTGACGCTGCAAAGTTACTGCTACCCGACAACATAGCGAAACAATATGATGAAAATATAGACAAAATAGCAGCCATATCATTTTCTTATTATACATAGTATAATAAATATAGTATTTGCACAAAAGCAATATAGAATATTTATGGTTGATATACAGCCATATTTTCATCTTAATTGCCCCCTGTCTATACCTCCTTTTGGCAATATCGAAAAAAAGATGTAACTTTGCATATCGTTTTCAGAAATACCTTAATAATACACCTGATGAAGAACTTTATTACACAAATTCTATTGGCATTTTCACTCTTATGGATTGCAGGTAGTGTGCCTGCGTGGGCATTCACACAGGAAGATATTGCTTTTTTGGAGGAGGAACTCGCCAAGAAAGAAGCGTACAATGCCATCAAACAGCATCGTATTGATTCTATCCGGGATGCCGACACCAACACCTACGCACAACTATTGGCACTCACAAAGGAGTACCAGTCCTATTCATACGACACGGCGACCATATATGTGGAAAAACTCATAGACGAAGCCACGCACCTCAACTCGCACGAGAAGATGGTGCAGGCCCAAACCCGCCATGCATTTATATTTCTCAGTTCGGGTCTGTTCAAAGAAAGTGCGGATGTGTTGGAGCAGATGGCAGACGATGTTCCCGCCTGCCCGCCCGATATACAAGCCGACTACTACATCACCTACTCGCGTCTGCTATACGATATGGCGGACTATACGCACGGACAACTCGCCAACGACTACCGCACACAGGGGTATAAGATGAGCGAACAGGCACTGCGTCTCATCAACCCGCAAGATACGGCACACTACTGGCTCACGGCAGCGCAATATGCGATGAAGCAAAACGATGAGGCACTCGCCATAGAGCGTTTTGAACGGGCTTTGGGCTGCTCTGCCATCTCCGAACACAACCGCGCCATTGCCTACTCGTCTATGGGAGCGTTGTACGATGTACTGGGCGACAAGCCCCGCTCGGAGCACTACTGGATACTGGCTGCCATAGCCGACCTGCACAGTTGCACCAAAGAGGCCATCGCCATGAGTATGGTGGCACAAATGCTCTACCGGCAAGGCGACATCGACCACGCTGCACGATATATAAAAGAGGCGATGGACGATGCCAATTTCTACAATGCACGCCACCGGCAATTGAGCATCGGCAAGATTATTCCCATCATTGAGCAGCAGCAATTGGACACCCTCCAAGAACAAAGCCATCGTATCCGCCGCCTGAATGTATGTCTGTATCTGCTATTGCTGGTGCTGTGCCTTGCCGTGGTGCTGCTCTACAACCGCCACTGCGCCCTGCGCCGCACCGAAGAGGTTATACAGCAATCCAACAACCGCCTGACCGAGGCAAACCACATCAAAGAGGAATGTATCGCCACCTTCCTTTGCAACGAAAGTACGGTGTATAGCAAACTGGAGAAATATCAGCGATATGTAAAACGCAAGACACAGGAGCGGCGGTTCGACGAACTGCAGTCGATACCACAATATGTGGACATACGCACACTGCGCAACGATTTCTACAAGCGTTTTGACACGATGTTTCTGCACATATTCCCCGATTTTGTAGAGAAATTCAACGGTCTGCTGCGCCCCGAATATCGTATTGAGTTGCGCCAAGGTGAACTCCTCAATGCCGAACTGCGTATCTTCGCCCTAATGCGCCTCGGCATCACCGACAACCGGCAAATAGCCAATCTGCTCGACTATTCTATCAACACCATCTACACCTATAAGACCCGTATCAAGAATGCCTCCGCACTACCGCCGGAGGAGTTCAGCCGAAGGCTGATGGAGATTTAATGCACAATTAGAGGGTGGCGGCGAAGGACTCGGCTGTGGCAAGTTGGTCGATTTTGCCGACGTCCATCATTCTGTAACCGGTGGGGATATATCCGTATAGCGGCTGCGTGGCACAGAGGTTCAGATAGAGGTCTATCAGCGAGAACTTGCAACCTTTCTGTGCGATGGTAGTTTCCATATTCCCGAATATCACCGGCGAGAGTATCTGCATACCCGAGAAAGCCAAACGCCGGAACGTACAGGCATCGGGCAACCCCGCCGGTCTCAACTCACCCGTAACAATGTTGGTCCAGCCGTGCAAGCGCAAACCGCTATCGAACAGCAGATAACGCTGCGTCTGCCGCGGACTGACCACCAACAGTCCAAGCATATCGGGGCTGTAGGCTTTCGCCAAATCCTCAATACAGATATTGCTCAATATATCCACATTGCACGCCAAGACGGGAGTCCCGCTTCCGTCACAGAGCAGGTCTTTTGCCTTATATAGCCCCCCACCCGTTTCCAAGAGTTGCCCACGCTCGTCGCTGACGGCTATTTGGCAACCGAAATTATCATTGGTATGCAGATAGTCGATGATTTGGTCGGCAAAATGGTGCACATTCACCACTATCTCCCTAATCCCCGCATTGCGCAGTTTCTCTATCTGCCATTGCAGCAACGTCTTGCCCGCTATGGGCAACAGGGCTTTGGGCATCGTATCGGTCAGCGGTTTGAGGCGTGTGCCCAATCCCGCCGCAAAAATCATAGCCTTCATATATAATTATGAATTATGAATGAGGAATTATGAATACATTAAGGGAGCGTTTCTTCGATATGTTGTTCGCGGTGAATGAGATGCACCCGCACGCCGTATTTGTCGTGCAGATGGTGTGCCGTGGCTTCCGCCGAATAGACGCTCCGGTGTTGCCCCCCCGTGCAACCGAAGCAGACCTGCAGATGGGTAAAGCCCCGCTCGATAAACCGCTCCACATGGTGATCCACCAAGGCATAGACGCTATCCAAAAACACCAATATCTCGCCATCCTGCTCCAAGAAATCTATGACGGGTTTATCTCTGCCTGTCAGCAACTTATATTGTTCATACTTACCCGGATTGTGCGTAGAACGGCAGTCGAACACATATCCGCCTCCGTTGCCCGACTCATCGGCAGGAATACCCCGCTTAAACGAAAACGAGCAGACTGTAACCGTCAAAGCGGGCTTCGCTTGTGGTACGGTTTGCGCAGGCTGAACCGCCAAAGGAAGCAACAGCAACCGCTGACAGACCTCGTAGATATACGGATACTTCTTCTGCAAGTCGGCGTGCCGGTCGAAAAGACGTTGCAGGTTGCGCAACGCATAGGGAATAGACTCAACAAAGTGCTTTTTCCGCTCAAACAAACCCCTATATCCGTACGCTCCCAGCACCTGCAAAGTACGGAAAAGCACGTAATGCGGCAAGGTTTTAACAAAGGCCGCCCTATCAAAAGTCCGCCCTTGCCGTTGATAAATCTGCGTCTGCTCATCTATATACTCCTCTATCAGTTTCTCCCGTACCTCATCGGAGAAATTCGCCTTTGCCTGCCAGAGAAACGATGCCACATCGTACTGCACCGGACCTTTGCGCCCCCCTTGGAAATCAATAAAATACGGTATATCCTCGCCATTGACAGACACCACCATCACATTGCGGCTTTGGCAGTCGCGGTACATGAAACCCTGTATCTGCTCCACGAGCAGCGTATCCGCCAGCCTATCGAAATCGTCCTCCAAACGGTTCTCCGAAAATTCGATACGTGTGCCTTTCAGAAAGCAGTACTTCCAATAGTTCAAATCCCACAGGATACTACGGCGGTCGAACTCCGCAACGGGGTAACACACGCTCCAATCCAGCCCCTCTGCACCCTCGGTCTGGATATGCGCCAGCGCACGCATAGTCGTTGCGAGGAGCCCCGTTTCCTGCTTGGAGAACACACCTGTAGCACGTCCGCGGGCAATATAATCAAACAGGAGCGTGTTGCCCAAATCGGTCTGGGTATAACTCATCCCGTCTTCGCTCACGCCTAATACTTCGGGTACAGGCAGCCCCAGTTGCCGGAAATGCCGTGCCATAGTGATAAAAGCACGGTTTTCCTCCCGCGATGTACCTTCCACACGGATAACCGATGTGCCGTCGGCTTCCGTTTCACGGAAATATCTCCTGTTGCTCCCCGAACCCGAAATGGGCTGTTTGTTGTTGCTCGTAGCCATACATAGTCAATTTGCCACAAAGATACCACAAAAATCGGAGATACACAAATACCATATAAAAAACTTAGGTGATTCTTAGGTGATTCTTAGGTGATTCATAGGTTATTCTTAGGTTATTCTGCATAGAATATGTGGGGAATGAACGTGCTTTTTATGCTGACAGAACAGCCATTCTGTGTTATAGGTTGTGTATATCGCAAAAAAGCAGTAACTTTGCGGGCAAATAAAAAAGCATACACATAAAAAGCATACACAATGAATATATCCATAGTTGTTCCCCTGTTCAACGAAGAAGAATCGCTACCGAAACTATATGAATGGATAGCCCGCGTGATGTATGAGAACCATTTCTCATACGAAATCATCTTTGTCAACGACGGCAGTACCGACAATTCGTGGCAGGTGATCGAAGATCTGAAGAAGCAAGCCGATGCGAGCAAACAAGGCGAAATACACGGCATCTGTTTCCGACGCAACTACGGCAAATCGGCAGCACTCTACTGCGGTTTCCGTGCCGCACAGGGCGATGTGGTGATCACTATGGACGCCGATCTGCAAGACTCGCCCGACGAGATACCCGGGCTCTACAAGATGATTACGGAAGAGGGTTTCGACCTCGTCTCAGGGTGGAAAAAGAAACGCTACGACAACAAACTCACCAAGAACCTGCCCAGCAAACTGTTCAATGCTACGGCACGCAAGGTTACAGGGATTCCGCTCCACGATATGAACTGCGGACTGAAAGCCTATCGCAAGGAGGTGGTGAAGAACATAGAGGTATTCTCCGAGATGCACCGTTACATTCCCTATTTGGCAAAGAACGCAGGTTTCACCAAGATCGGAGAGAAAGTGGTGGTACACCACAAGCGCGAGTTCGGCGTGTCCAAATTTGGTATGAACCGCTTTATCAACGGCTATCTTGACTTGATGACCCTGTGGTTTCTCAACAAGTTCGGCAAGCAGCCGATGCACTTTTTCGGTTTCATCGGTTCGCTGATGTTCTTTATCGGCTTTGTGGCAGTTATCGTAGTGGCAGCCATGAAACTGCACGCTCTCACACACGGCGTACACGCTATGCTATTGGGTACGAACCCCTATTTCCACATCGCTATCCTGATGATGATACTCGGCTGTATGCTTTTCCTGGCAGGTTTTCTCGGTGAACTCATTATCCGCAACTCCCAGTCCCGCAACGACTATCTGATCAAAGAAGAGATTTAGTCTGTATTCAATATAATAAAAAGCAACCGGCTGCCTGTATATCACAGACAGCCGGTTCTGCATTTGTGTACTTTAGGTTCTACAGCAATGTCTTAGCCTCTTCTTTGAGGGCGGATAGGGCTATGGAATTGGGAGTGGCACCATTGGTGGCGTAAGCGGTAATGAGGGTCTTGGCATAGTCAAGACTGCTGCTACCCTCGGGCATAGAGGCTGCCATAGCCGTTACAAACGCTCCCATCTCGTCACGGGCGTGAATGATTTTGTCCCACACCTCGTCGCTGACATAAATCTGCTGGCTCAGGTTGTGGTCGTACTCCAAACGGATAGTGCGGAGCAGTTGCTGTTGCACTTGTGCAAGCGTCATCTCTTGCAGGTTCATCTCCACCAGCATACGCTCGGGCGTAGTACGCTCGAGAAGAAGGGTCAGCCGCTCGTATGCACGCAGGCGGATAGGCGATATTTCCTTTTGCGAGAGGCGTTTCAGTTCCCAGAGACGTTTTTCCTGCTCGTTGTTGAACAGTTTGTGCATTACCAACCACGTAGCCAACAGCACAATCAGTGCCGGTATCGAATAAGCGAGTATCTCCATTTCTTTTAATTATGAATGATGAATTACGAATTATGAATTACGGTTGCAAAGATAGTACAAAATTAAGAAACCTGCAAATCCGATTCATTGTTCTTTGTTCATTGTCCTTTGTTCCCTTACAGCATATCGGCAATGGTGAGGGCGGTCATTGCCTCCACAACGGGGACGGCACGGGTGGCGACACAGGCATCGTGGCGACCGGGGACGGTGCGGGCTATACTGGGCGTAGGTTTGAAAACACAGCGGAAAGTAATGGGCGTACCGTCGGCAATTCCCCCCGATATACCACCCGATATGGCATTGGCTTCGCTGCCGCGGAGCGCAATACCCTCGAAACCCGTGCCGTAGTCGAATCCCTTGCAGGCATTGATACTCATTATGGCAAAAGCAAGGTGCGCTTGCAACTTGTCAAAGATCGGTTCACCCGTGCCGACAGGGACACCCGTAACCGTACAACGGATGATACCGCCTATAGAGTCGCCATCGGCACGCACGGTGCGGATAACCTCCTCGAAACGCTCGGGACGGGTCTCCGTACCGACCTGTATGAGTTCGGCACGGATATGAATACCTTTGGCACGCAGTATCTGTTTGGCGATACAGCCAGCCACCACACGGGCTGCCGTCTCGCGTGCGGAAGCACGTCCACCGCCGCGCCAGTCGCGAATACCATATTTCTGCAGATAGACGCGGTCGGCATGCCCGGGACGATAGTTATGTTTGAGCCATTCATAATCCTCGGGGCGGGCATCACGGTTGCGGATAAGGAAAGCGATGGGCGTACCGAGGGTAACGCCGTTGAGGACACCGCTCAACCACTCCACTTCATCGGGTTCGTGCTTGGCACGCTCGGACGCACCGGCAACGCCCTGCCCCGACCGGCGCAGCAGTTCGCTGCGGACAAGGTCGAAATCGATATGCAAGCCCGACGGCACACCGTCGAGCACCCCGCCGACAGCCGCCCCGTGCGACTCACCGAAAGAAGTAAAAACAAAATGAGAACCAAATGAGTTCATTGTTATGGAATACATCTTATATTATCAAAAAAACATAATCCTATCCGTGTACCTTAACATACGTATTTCTTATTCTGTATGCTCTGTCCGGTGCTCTGACTCTTTGGCAGTCCGCTTGCATAATAATCCGTTCGCTGCACCACGCTGTCTGTGGTCGCATCCCATACCGCACACACATTACCCAAATGATCTTTGTGGAAATAATACTGCGTAGCAGCCTTTTTCCCATAGTCATACGCCCAATACCCCTCACCATTATACACCATCAGGCTCCGCAGTTGCAAACTATCCATACTATTACCCATATACCTGTATTCCTTATTTCCTATATACTCTGTCATACACACCGCCACCCTGCTTCTATCAAAAATCGCACCATTAACCGCAATCGGAGTGTATCTTGCTTCAATGGGTGTAATGGTCATTGACTGCCATTTCTGCCCTGCGGCATTATAATCATTAATTAGCCTGCAACCGTTGGCAAACACGACCGTATCCGGCAAATTAAGCACATTATAGGCTATATGTGTGATACCCCTGTCGGCATCCGCTGTCATATTCCCATTGGCATCATACCGCTGTTCGATGCTGTCTCCCTGACTCAGGTCTTGATATTCTTTTCTGTTGTATAAGTCCATCGCTCCTGCATAATCCATGATGCTGACCACTTGGTTGCCTGCATAGGTATATTTCAGGTCGTCAATCAAACCTCCTTGTGGAGTGTAGCGTTGCAGCCGCAGGATATTCCCCATCTCATCATACTCCCGATATTCCGCAGATTGTGTTCCGCTGTTGTGTAAATACAGGCTTTCGGTCAATCGGTTATACGCATCATACACATATCCCGTTGCCATTGTCGAATCACCATTCTGTACAGTCGTTGCAGCAATGTTTCCGTTGTAGCAAGCACTGCTGCCATTCGGTACATTCTCACCATAGTACAAGCGTTCCGAAAAATGCCTGTTCTCTATAGCTGTCTCCGCACTGCGTATGTCATAGCCATACTGCGTACTGTCCTGACGGTCGTGCCGCTGTTGCGAGACAAGCCGCCCCTGCTCGTCATAATGCCATTCCGACAGCAGAATTTCCCCCGTGTCATTCAGTTGGTACTTGGTCTGTATCAGCCACCCTGCCGTACATATCATATCCTATCACCGTCCAATAGTTTCCTCTTCCACGTTGGTTGCCGTCCTGACGCAGCACCATACGTCCTGCCTCGTCAGACACCATACGTATATCCTCCACTCCCGGAATATGTTTGCTTGTTACATTCCCGCATTTGTCATAGCGGTAAATATAGGCATACTGCCGTAACAATAAATCGCTGTCTCTGACTGCTTGCATATTGTTCAATTGTTTGCTGACTGCTGGCGGCAGCACATATCGTAACCATCCCATATCATCATACAAGTAATACGTATCATAGTCTTCGCCTTGACGTTGCACTATATTTCGTCCAAGCACATCCGTAAAAACCGTATTCTGCTTTCCGTCAGGGTCTGTTGTTTTAGTTGTTCGCAATGTACCTGCCGCATATGCTCCGTCTCTTTCTATGCCGTTGTCCGTGATTTCAAACCGTGGTATGTCGGTACTGTTTACATCATATTCTATCATGGTCGGATGCGCTTGATACGTTTCCCCTGCCATACCACTGCATACAGTCCGCCCGTTACTACATATCTCTTTGCCTGTACTGCTATAAGGCTTGGCGTCTACGTATTGTTCCATAGCCATTGAGCGGAATGTCTATTCCTCTACGGGGTGTGCGCCTTCGCCGCTGATTGGCAGCCATCGGCGAACCGTGCGGCTGTCCTCATCGTATTCCGTCCTATAAATCATATCCTTACCCGTAGGCGATGCGGCTTTCCGCACCTGCTGGCAAGGGCGGTTCTGCTCGTCCATATAAGTCAGTTCCACCTTCGCCCGCCTGCCGTTCTCCACTATTACTCTCCCGTCTTTCATTTCACAAGACGATACAGCATCTATCGGAGTAAACGCTACGATATAGTTTTCGCTTGACGCTGCAGCATCCTGACCACGCCAATAAAAATCCGCCTGCCGCTATGACCACACCTGCCGGAAACACCACCCGCTCCATCTTCCCCTCGCCGCTCAGAACCCACCCGCTCAACTCCATCGGCTCATCCCCCATATTGTATAACTCCACAAACTCACCATTGCTGTATGGCGGTAGCGTTATCTGTTCATTCAACGGACTATCATACATAATCTGATTCAACACCACTTCTTCCGCATACAACACTACACTTGGGTTGAAAATTATCCAACCTGTCAAACATAATATGCCTAATCGTCCTCTCAAAAAACTGCCGTTATATGTTTATCTTTTCGATTGCTTTAGGATAGCACTCCGCTATTCTGTACTGTCCAGTAACAAATGCAATTTTGTGCAAAGTTAGTGAAAATAATTGAAG
>ERZ808275.362-NODE-362-length-19876-cov-5.391605_pt1 | contig 19876 bp, 15 predicted proteins | sample MGYA00520894_ERZ808275 | MGnify/ENA primary metagenome ERZ808275 (study PRJEB31516, sample SAMN03275598) | gut metagenome | biome: mammalia-associated habitat; material: feces | host: Papio cynocephalus | place: Kenya | collected 2012-08-03 ...
AATATGGCTATAGATATATGGCGGATATGGTGAAGTGGTTAACACATCTGGCTGTGAACCAGACATTCGTCAGTTCGATTCTGATTAACCGCCCCATTTTAGCAAATAGGTCTGATACAATAGTGTCAGGCTTTTTTATTAAATAAAACCATTAACGATAACAAAAAATTATACTTCTTTATTCATCTATTCTTTAATTCTATGTCCGATACCATAATAATAACGAATCAATAAATGACATAAGATTAGAAAAATATTACAATAAAGTCATATGAAAAATAAATTTCTATTTTCAAGTCCTTATGTAGTCAGCAAAAATCAATTATATAATGAGGAGGTCTAACAATGTCTAATAAAAAGAATGAGATAACAATTAGAAGTTCGGCAGCTGAATACCTTACTTACGTTGCTTCTGTTGGTGACAAAGCACAAAATATAGAAGTAAGATACGAAGATGAGAATATTTGGCTTACTCAAAAGATGTTAGGTATGCTATTTGGCGTGGAATCTCACACAATAAACTACCATATAAAAAAGATTTTTGCGGATAGCGAGCTTACTGAAGAGGCAACTACTCGAAAATTTCGATTAGTTCAAAATGAAGGTAGCAGAACAATAACCAGAGATATTGTCCATTACAACCTATCAATGATTATAGCTGTCGGATTCAAAGTAAATTCTGAAAGAGCTGTTCAGTTTCGTAAATGGGTAAACCAAATTGCGTCTGAATACACAATCAAAGGCTGGGTAATGGATGATGAAAGATTGAAACAAGGAACATACCTTACCGATAAGTACTTTGAAGAACAACTAGAACGTGTACGAGAAATACGTGCTTCTGAGCGAAAATTCTATCAAAAAATTACCGATTTATACGCTACTGCAGTTGATTATGATAAGGATGCTATGGCAACTAAACGTTTTTATGCGACTGTCCAAAATAAGATGCATTATGCCATTCACGGACATACTGCCGCAGAATTGATTGTTGAACGAGCTAATGCTAATAAAGAACATATGGGACTTACCACTTGGAAAGATGCCCCTGATGGAAAAATCCAAAAATCAGATGTTGTAATAGCTAAAAATTACTTAAGCGATTTTGAACTTGGACAACTCAATAGAATGGTTACCGCCTATCTAGATTTTGCTGAAAGTATGGCACAAAGAAAAATTCCTTTAACAATGGAAGATTGGGAGAAACGCTTAAATTCTTTTATAGAAATGTTTGAATATGGACTTTTACAAGATGCTGGCAAGGTTTCTAATGAAATAGCCAAGCTTCATGCAGAAACAGAATTTGAAAAATATAGAGTTATTCAAGATCAATTATTTATGTCTGATTTTGATAAGTATATGTTAGAACTAGAACAACATATTAAGGATTGTGAAGACGAAAAAAAATAACGTTAAAACTTTTTCATTTTTTATGCTTGAAACTTTAATGGTGATATTACCTACTCTTATTTTATTTATTTTTTAAATTTACTATGCTATAATCTCAAATGGAGATGAAGTTCTTCCACAGGGGATTATCCTTGAAACCGCGTATAACGCTGATGACTTCTACGTTTTAATCGTAGGGCATCAGCTTTTTTATTGCTCTGAAAGGAGAATTTTATGTCATTTTTAACATCACTTGCTATTATTTTTTTATCAGCACTCTTGCTTGGAAATCTATTCCGCAAAATCAAACTTCCCCCACTTATAGGAATGCTGCTTATCGGAATTGTACTAGGTCCTTACGTTCTTAATCTTATTTCCCCCAATATTTTAAATATATCTAGTGATTTAAGGCAACTAGCGTTAATAATTATCTTAACTCGCGCAGGACTATCATTAAAACTTAATGATTTGAAAAAAGTAGGTAGACCAGCTATTTTGCTATGCTTTTTACCTGCAACATTTGAAATTATTGGTTATATTGTATTTGCTCCACTCATTTTAAATTTATCCATACAAGAAAGTGCTCTAATGGGAGCGGTTATGGGCGCTGTTTCACCAGCGGTTGTTGTTCCTCGTATGATTCAGCTTAAAGAAAAAGGTTATGGGACGAATAAAAATATTCCCCAAATGATTATTGCCGGCGCATCTTGTGATGATGTTTTTGTTATCGTTCTTTTTACCGCCCTCCTTACAACTGTAAATGGTGGAAACTTCAACTTAAATATCTTATGGCAAATTCCAGTGTCTATTGTTCTAGGTGTGATTCTAGGTGTTTTTTGTGGTTGGCTATTTTCTTTATTTTTCAAGCATTTCAAAATCCGCGATACTATAAAGATTATCATTTTATTGAGCATTTCATTTTTACTTGTTGCGCTTGAAAATTTGATAAAGGAATACGTTCCTTTTTCTGGTCTTCTCGCTATTATTTCTATGGGAATTATGTTTAATATGAAGTCAGAAGAAAAGGCCAAAAAACTTTTAGTAAAATACGAAAAATTATGGGTGGTTGCCGAAATCATGCTCTTCGTTCTTGTAGGAGCGGAAGTTAATATTTCTTATAGCTTTTCAAACGTAGGTAGCATAATCATCATCTTATTTTGTGCTTTGATGTTTAGAATAATCGGCGTATTTATTTGCCTTATAAAGACACCTTTAACTTTTAAAGAAAGACTATTCTGTGCAATCGCTTATATACCAAAAGCAACGGTTCAAGCAGCCATCGGTGCCATTCCACTTTCATTGGGACTAGAATGTGGTCCTGTTATTCTCACTTGTGCGGTTTTAGCTATACTGATTACCGCTCCTCTTGGTGCAATAGCGACCGATTTAACCTATAAAAAACTTCTTTTAAAAGAGGAAAATGAATAAAAATATAAGATGCTCATTATGCAAGTCTTATTCCCAAAAAATATTGATTTCAAAAATTGGGAATAGAAATCAAATTATTTCTTTTATTGTTTTATTACTAGCTTTTAATATAAAGCACTTGGTAATGAAATTAATAATTGAGCAGTTTTAAAATAAAACATTGATTAAGATAATCAATAAACTTTATAATGAGAATTATTGAGATGTAGCCACATAAATAAAGGAGTGATGATTTTGTCGATTTTAGATGAAAAGGAAATAATCTTTAAAGCAACTAACAAGAAACACCAAAAATTATATGAACACTATAAAAATCATTTACACCAAGAACCAATTTTTTGTTTGCGACTAAAAAAGAATGTCTTATCTAATGAAATGAAGCCCATCACTACTCTTGTATTTGAGCCAACACAAGATCTGCCTTTTTGGAAATTATGTACAATTGGCGCGAGCGACTACCTTATGCCTAAACGTGACATCGGTTGGGGAAGAAAAGCAAATCAACGAAATGAATACATGATGTTGATTGATCCTGAAGTTGAAATTAGTCAAGAAAAAACAGAATGGTTATCATTAAACTCATTACTATGGGCTACGGCTGAATATGCATTTAACGCTAAAGAAAATCTTACGGTTTCCGATACAATTGATATGCAAATTAAAGGTAAATATTGCGGAACTGTGCTATTATTACCTGAAGTTTTCAAATCGCCAAGTGTTGTAAAATGTTTCATTTCTAAACACAAATACATCAGTATATTTCAAGTAATGCCTATTTCTAGAGAACTATTGAATAAAAAATTAAAGAAAGGCACAAATGGAATATATTGGTTGATGGAGCAATTCTATACGCATGACGACGATTACCATTTGATTGCATCAAAGCCTTTAACAAAGCTTTAATTTAAATGCGTAAATCTTTAAGAGAGCCTCTTCTATCTATTCAAAAATTGAAATTTTCGGCATATTTGCCATTTTAAAAATTGAAATTTTCGGCAATTTCACTGTTTTAAAAATTGAAATTTTCGGCATAATATAGTATAATCCAATTGAGATCAGGAGATGAAAAAACATGACTGAAAGAATTTTTAAACGTAAAATTTACCAAAAAATGTTAGATTGGAAAAGAGATTCTAATGGTAAAACTGCTCTTTTAATTAAAGGTGCAAGACGTGTTGGAAAATCTACTATAGCAGAAGAATTTGCACAAAAAGAGTATTCCACCTATATTTTGATTGATTTTTCTATTGCTTCAAAGGAAGTACATAATTTATTTAAAGATCTATCTGATTTAAACTATTTATTTTTGCGACTTCAATTAATTTATCATGTAAATCTAGAGAATAGAAAATCCGTGATTATTTTCGATGAAGTTCAAAGAGAGCCTCTTGCTAGACAAGCAATAAAACATTTAGTAAAAGACGGAAGATATGATTATATTGAAACAGGCTCATTGCTATCCATAAAAAAGAATGTTGAGAATATTACTATTCCAAGTGAAGAAACTCGAATTGAAATGACGCCTATGGACTATGAGGAATTTCGCTGGGCATTAGGAGACAAAGTAACTATTCCTATGCTTAGATCTGCTTTTGAAAATAAAATATCACTTGGCGATGATGTGAATCGCCGAATGATGCGAGATTTTAGATTATATATGCTAGTGGGAGGAATGCCACAAGCCGTAAATGAATATATTGATACAAATAATTTTAGTAAGGTCGACCAAATAAAACGTTCAATTTTGGAACTTTATCAAGATGATTTTAGAAAAACAGATCCGACTGGCAGAGCATCACTAATTTTTTCAGCAATACCTGCAGAACTCGCAAAAAATGCTTCTAGATACCAAATTTCAAGCGTTTTACCTAATGAGAAACAAGATCGTGTTCTTGGAATTATTGCCGATATGAAAGATTCATTAACGGTTAACCTAGCCTATCATGCAAATGATCCTAGTGTGGGAATGTCATTGCATGAAGATATTTCAAAATATAAAATGTTTCTTAGCGATACTGGCTTATTCACTACCCTTGTTTTTATGGATAAAGACTTTACTGAAAATACGATTTACGAAAAACTTTTGAGTGATAAGCTTGATACAAACTTAGGATATCTATATGAAAATATTGTAGCTCAAATGCTATATGCGACTGGTAACAAATTGTTTTATTACACATTTTCTAAAGAAAATTCAAGTCATAATTTTGAAATCGATTTTTTACTTACAAAAAGAAACAAGGTATGCCCTATTGAGGTTAAATCATCTGGGTATAAAACGCATGCATCTCTTGATGCGTTCATAAGTAAATTTTCAAGTAAAACAGGGCAAAAATATTTAGTATATACTAAGGATTTAAGAAAAGATGGTGAGGTTCTATGTATCCCTATTTATATGACAATGTTTCTATAAAAAATCAATATTAATATGAATAAGTGTTATAATTGTTTTGAAAGTTAGGTGTTTTATATGATGATTAGAAAGCTTGAAGAAAAGGATATCAATATATGTCTTAATATCTATAATTATTATATTGAGAATACTTGTTTCACCCTTGAAGAAGAAAAACTAAGTTTAGATGATTTTAAAAATCGATGTGAAAATATTTTAAATAAATATCCTTTTATCGTTTTAGAAAATGATGAAGGAATCGTTATCGGATATGCTTATTTAAACACGTTTAATCCTCGAAGTGCCTATCGAAAAACCGCTGATCTTTCTATTTATGTTAGTAAAGATCATTTACACGAACATGCTGGTAAAATATTGTTACAAGAAATCGAAAAGCTAGCAATCTCTTATGGAATTACCAATATTATCTCTATCGTTACCAGTGAAAATGAGAATTCAGCTCATTTCCATCAAAAAAATGGTTTTGTTTTAGAAGGAACGATGCATGATGTTGCTTTGAAATTTGGAAAAATCATCAGTGTAGATTACTACAGAAAGCCACTATCTAAATAAAATACTTTTTATTCACTCATAAAAAAACTAAGAGACGAACTCTTAGTTTTTATTTACGATAAAATGTAAACTAACTTTTAAAATCTCTTGTTTTTTCATCAAATCTATTGAATTTTTATTCTAATATCAAGGAGAAAAAGCATACAGAAATTTATTATTCAATGCGATTTGTTGTTTCTGGGTCAAAGTAATGAATTTTATTCATGCAAAGAGCCACTTTTACATCTTGATGTACGACGATATCATAATCCGCTAAAGTCTTAACGATGATTTTTTGACCTTCGACATCACTATAAATGACTAAGTCATGACCTAACAATTCAACTACTTGTGCATCAATTTTAATTACATCTTGGCCATACTTTTCAAGCATTGCTGGATCTAAAGAAATGTCTTCTGGACGAATTCCAACGATTAATGGCTTTCCATTATACTCTTTTAATCGATCTTGATGCTCTTTTGGAATATCAATGGATATTGAATTAGGGCCGTCAAAAGTAAACTTTCCATTATCATAAACGCCATTAAATAAATTCATAGAAGGAAGCCCGATAAATTGAGCAACAAAGGTATTGGCTGGATAGGCATAGACTTCTTTTGGTGTGCCAATTTGTTGAATAATTCCTGCTTTCATAACCACGATTCTAGTGGCCATAGTCATAGCTTCAGTTTGGTCATGAGTAACATAGATGGTTGTAGCGCCTACTTTTTCGTGAATTCTAATAATTTCTTCACGCATCGTAACACGAAGTTTAGCGTCCAAATTGGATAACGGTTCATCCATTAAGAAGACTTTGGGCTTTCGAACAATCGCACGGCCTAACGCTACTCTTTGACATTGACCACCCGACAAAGCTTTGGGTTTTCTATTTAAATATTCAGTTAAACCGAGAATAGAGGCAACTTCTCTAACTCGTTCGTCAATTTCGGCTTTGGGTATTTTTCTAATTTTTAAAGCAAAGGCCATGTTTTCATAAACCGTCATATGTGGATATAAAGCGTAGCTTTGGAAAACCATAGCAATATCGCGTTTTTTGGGTTGAACATCGTTAATCAAAACATCATCGATGTATAGCTCGCCTGAAGAAATTTCTTCAAGGCCCGCTAACATTCTTAAGGTTGTTGATTTGCCACATCCAGAAGGTCCGACAAAAACGATAAATTCATGATCTTTTACTTCTAAATTGAAATCTTTTACTGCAACTGTATCTTTTCCATAAATTTTGCAGATATCTTTAAATTTGAGTGTTGCCATAAATTCTCCTTTATTTTCGCTAGTAAAATTTCTTTATTAACTAGCAAAACTTAATTCTTAATTGTTATGAATATCTTGTCCTTGTAACGAAATGAATTGTAAGACACAGTGATTCACTTCTGCTTGTTCTTGGACTAAAGTCACAGTGATGGTTTGACCGACATAAGCGGATAAGTCATAGGTGTAAACTCTACCATCCTCGCGAATAGCGATATTTGCGTAGTTATCATTCGTACCAACAACTTTCACATAGCTATCACCGACTTTTAAGGCAAGGTGTGGGTTATTTGTGTCTTGTCCATTAAACATACGAACTTGGATATTTAAATACTTGCAATCGGCTGTAACCGTAATTTCTTTTTCTAACGTACATCCAGGTTGCATATCGTAACCTTCACCGACACCTTCATTGAAGTTACCGGCTGTTCTATTCCAATCGGAAATAATATCGGCTTTTGTCCAGAATTTTTTCACGCCTTCTTCTTGAGCAAAGATGGTATGATCATCACTACCACTTAATGAGATTTTTTGTAAGACGCAGTGGTTGACGCCTGATTTTCTTTGATTAATGGAAACAGTTACTGTTTGACCAACATAAGCAGATAAATCATAAGTATAGGTATAACCTTTATCGCTTAAGATAATGCTAGTAAAATCATTTCCGTTATTGACGCCTTTAATCGCCGTATCATTTACTTTAATAACGAGTTCTGGTTGATCGGTATCTTGGGAGATGAACATACGTGCAGTAATATTTAAATATTTTTGGGCATTTGTAATCGCAAGTTCTTTAGAAATCGTACAACCGGATTGCATATCGAAGCCTTCACCAACACCAGAGTTATAATCACCACTGATGGACCAATCACTGATGATGGATGCCTTCGTCCAGTCGGTTGTTTCTGGGGTATCAGGAACGATAACTGGATGCGAAGAAGAGTCAACATTTTTCATTTGAACTAAGGTAATAACGCAGTGTTGTGTTTCCGCAACAGAAGCAATCGTAATCTTTACTTCTTTACCTACATATTCCGTTAAATCATAGCAGAAGACATATCTTGTATCATTGATTTCACCTTCGGCATAATCGGTATCGGTTCCGGTAGCGCGAATGACTTTATCATTGACTGTAACTTGCACTCTTGCTTTAACAGAGTCTTGGCCTACGAATTGTCTGAAAGTTACATTTAAGAGTTTGGTCTCTTCTTTTGGGGTAACTTTAATAGAAGCTTTACCAGAGCCAGCTAAGTCTAAGCCTTCACCAACGCCTGATTTAATTTCACCTTCTAAATACCATTCGTTAAATAAACCTGTACGATCCCAGGATGTATTATCGGAGTGTTTAGCACCCATACTTTCAATAAACTTAACTTGGGTTAATACGCAGTGGGTTGCTGCCGCTTCTGCAAATTCAATAAATACGGTTTCGCCCACTTTAGAAGATAAATCATAAACGAAGGTTTGACTTGCATCGGTTTCAACAGTAACAGTGTCTTTATCTTCACCTTCCGCTCTTACAATTACACCATCGACTTTAACGGAGAAGCTTGGATAAGTTTCGCCATCACGATGGAAAACACGGATGGATACGGTTAAGAATTTTGTTGATTCATCAATAGCGTGAGCAAAGGTTGCTTTAGAACCGCTCTTCATATCGAAGCCTTCACCAACACCTGTATCAATTTCACCAGTAGTGGCAAAGTCTTCATACATCGCTGCACGATCATAAGTGGTTCTTGTTGAAATATTTTCTGGTAATTTTTTATAGGTAAGAACATTAGAATGTTCACTCGTTAATGAGCCATAGTGAGCAGTTACATAAATGGAATATGCTCCAAAATCCGCACTACTAATGGTATAAGATGTTTCTGTTGTACGCGTGATAAATTCAGCATTAATATAAACTGAATATTCTCTAGCATTTTCAACCGCGGTCCAGGAAACAACATTTTCATTCATAGCGATCACTGGTGCACTAAGCGATGTTGGTGCTTGATAACGAAGTTCATTTGATGCATCGGATTTTAAGAATAATTCATTACTAGAAATGGCATAGACAACAATACGAATATCGCTCGCGGTAAGAGGGATTTCGTAGCGGTTCATGATTTGTGTAGAATCAAGTTCATCATTCACATAAACTTCATATCTTTCCGCATTAGGAACTTTTTCCCATGAAACGATTAAATCCTCTCTAGAAATCACTGGTGCTGCTAACTTCGTAGCTTGAACCGTTGAAGTTGTACTTGGTGTTTCCGTACTGCTTGGTTGTTCCGTTATAGAAGTGGTAGGAGAAAGACTAGACGTGCTATTACTTGAAGTTGGATTGTTATTATTTTGACAACCAAACAACATCGTACTAGCCATAATTACTAATGGAATAATTTTTTTGCTATTTTTCATAATTAGCTCCTTTCATTTATTTATTTCCAATGATAATTGAGTCGATATAAATTTGTTCGCCAGAACCATCGCCGTTATCATCTTGTTCAACTAAGATAGCAACGCGTTTTCCAGCAAAAGCTTCTAATGAGAAGGTGTATTCAGTAACACTGCTACCATCTTTACGCAAATAGTAGCCATATTCATTAATTTGAGCACCTTCTGGGTAACCATCGGTGAGGTGGTAAGTTTTAGCACCACTCTTTTCCGTTTCATCTTCGACTAAGACAGTAACTCTAAAGTTGGTATCCGCATTAGAGCCACCTTTAACTTTAATCTTGAAATATTGATCGGAGGATGTTAAATCAAATTTGTTATAAATGTATGAGTTAGGAATTGCGTCTTCTCTATCATCTAAATCAGAGCCATCTAATAAGATAGAACCGGTTCCTTCAGAAGACCAATTGTTCCAAGCGCACTTATCATATTCAAGTCCGCCACAATTTAAGCTCCAACCGCCTAAATCATCTTTATTCTTAAAGTGGAATTCTCTTAAATCGGTAGTTGGATAATCTTTAATTTGTTTGTAATAGATTGGGGTTGAATCAATCGCGCATAAATCTTTAATATCACTGGGTCGAATATCATCTAAAGTATCGACATCTTCATGAGCGACGTTTTTCGCAACCATATCCACCATTTGATCTACCGTAACAAGTTCAACATGGTCATCTAATTGTTGAACAAATCGAGAGATATATTCCATGGTTCCAATTGACCAGGCGTGACATAAAACCACACTATATCCTTCAATTTTTGTTGGGTCAGTTGAATATTCATTAATTCTTTGAGCGACACGTTCAGTGTAACCATAATAATCATTACTTGATGCACCAGGAATTCTCCATAATGCTTCACGTACAGAAATAAATGGCTTATCGTTCGACCAATAGACACCCCCTTCACCTTCTAAGTACATGTTACCCACTGACCAAATACCACCGTGGACTTGACTAAATTTACTAAAGTAAGAAAGTTTTTCAGAATCGATGAAGTTATCTAAGAAGTTAATACTTGTGATATCACTTCTTTCTAAGTAACCTGCGGTTTTAGCGGCATAATTTTCTAATGAAGATTCATTATATTCTGCAATATTGACATATCCTAATCCACTTGGACCCGCAATAAAATTATCTTTTGCAGTACCGCGATCATAAACGGACTCTAGAAGTGCTGGAGATAAATCTGCTAAGCCTGGTGATACCGTCCATGACATTGGGAATTGTCCTCTTTTAGAAGAACCATACCATCTTGAATCGCTAGCGAATCCTCTTTGCATCCATTGAACGTTATCGCCATCGGACATAACAATTGCAACGTAGTGCTTACCTTTTTCCGCTTTTACTTCGGTATTTTGATAATTCTTTTGTGTAATTTTGGTGGCTGGACGATAAGCGGACTCAAAGCTTAAGTTACTTGACCAGTCAGCGGCTAAAGTAACTAATGACTTTAAAGAGTTCATTGAGACGAAGTTAATTTCGTTTTCTGTCCATCCAATAATTGGAGCATTTTCGTTAGCCCAGTCAGCAATATCAGAGAATATTGTATTATCATTCTTTTCATAGTCGGTATAAACGCATAAAGCGGCACCGGCAATACCATAATCACGCAATTCCACTTTACTAGGATTTTGGTGAATAATAAATTGTGGATTTAAATAATCTTTATATTCTTCAAATACCGTACGTGTCGTGTATTTTGTGGCATCTTTACCAAAAATCAGTCCATGTTCTGCAGCGGTTTGTGCAATGGTCGATTCAACCATCAGCCATCTTTCTACACCCGAAATTGTCGCCGCGTGATTAATGGATAAATCATAAGCAAATCCGGAAGTGTCGGTTGAAGTAAAAGAGACATATCTTTTGGAGTTAATTTTGTTTTTAAATAAATCAACAAGTTTCCATGCATCATTTTCATAAACGACTTCAAAGGAAGAATTGTTTTGAATTTGTTCAAAGAACTCCTTATCTTCGCCTACATTTTGAAAATAAATCGTAGATTCTTCTTGCGCTAAAATACCCTGTAAAGAAATCAGCATAATGCGTTCTGCTTTCGTAAGTTTACGCGCATCTACGACATAGACTTTACTTGCAATTTTAGGTGAGCGAAAGTAGACTCCTTCTTTAATCATTTGTTCCGTATCTCCTTGACTTGGCGTAGAAGTTGATGAATCAGGGTTACCTGTCGAACTAGACGAAATCGGTGTTTCGCCTCCCCCACCAGTGTTTGAACTTGAAGTTGGGGTTGTGTTTCCGCAACCAGCGAGTCCAACCGCGAGAGCTAAGAATAGAATTGAGTTTTTGAATTTTAAGTGTTTCATTTTGTCCTCCTTATTACTTAACACCTGAGAAATTTAAACCACCAACAAATTGTTTTTGGCAGCAACAATAGACAATAACAACTGGAACTAAAGTTGTGATTAAGGCCGCAGAACGAAGAACGGTTTCTTCAAAGCCACCATTACTTTGGAAATACATCAACTTTAATTGAATGGTAAATAAAGCATCATCTCCAGTAACGAGCATAGGCCATAGATAGTCGTTCCACTGCGCCACAAAAGTAAGAATGAAATAAGTAGCCATCACTGGTAAAACCATCGGTAGTACAAACTTTAAGATAATCGTTAATTCATTTGCACCATCTAACTTGGCGGCTTCCAATACAGAATTTGGCACATTATCCATAAACGATTTAACTAAGAATATACCCGTTACGTTCACGATACCTGGAAGAATTAACGAAGCATAAGATGAAGTCCAGTTTAACTGTGACACTAATTGGAAGTTAGTCACCATTAGCATTTCTCCTGGCACCATCATCGTAAGAATCAAAATAAAGGAAATGATTTTTTTACCTCTAAATTCTTTTTTCGCTAATACATAGCCGACAATGAGAATAATTAATCCCGACAAAAGAATAAATCCAAGGGCGACAATTAAAGTGTTTTTTATACCTACTAGTAAATCGCCTTCAATAAAAGCGGTCTTGTAGTTTTCAAAACAAATTTTTACTGGCCATAAATAGATTTTTCCGTCTATCGGAGTAAAATCAGTTGGTTGTAAAGAAGTAACAACTTGTAAATAGAAAGGAAAAATTTGGGCTATTGATAGAATGGATAAGAAAATAATAATGATTGTGGTAACAATGATTCCTACTCTCTTTTCCTTTCTAAGCTCTTTTTCACGTAAGGTAAGTTCTTTTTTCTCTTTTTTCATATTACATTACCTCTTTATCTGTGAATTTAGTTTGGATAAACGTTAGTATTAATATAATTATCGTTGTAATAACGCCTATCGAACAAGCATAACCCATTTCCGTCGTCATGTTGTTATACATGTAAAGAATAATAGATGTGGATGAGAAATTGGGCCCACCATTACTGACCAATTGCATAGGACCAATGACTCTTATACCACCAATGATCGATAAAATAATGTTATAGTTCAAAGCTTTCGTAATTAATGGTAAATAAATTGATTTAAATATTTGGAAATTACTTGCACCATCGACTTTAGCGGCTTCTAAATAATCTTTATTAATTCCTTTAATTGCCACATAGTAGATCATCATTTGCGTGGAAAATCCTAAAAGTGTTGGAATAATCATTAACGTAATTAATGAGAGTTTAGGATCGTTATACCACGCTAGTGGTTTACCACCAAAGAATTGAATAATCGTATTCATAATTCCAGTGTCTGATGGTGAAAAAATAACTTTGGTAATATCTGAACTAATGACTGCTGAAACTAAAGTAGGCCAAAATAGCAATGTTAAAAATAGTTTTTGACCTCTTTTCATCTTGGTGATTAAGTATGCAATCAATAGACCAAATAAATTATTGAAGAAGGTTGTGGCTACTGTCCAAATCAATGTGTTTTTGATAGCGAGTCCAAACACTTCATCGGAAAACAATCTTTTATAATTATCCAATGATACTCTACTTATCATTGAAATATCGACAGTCAAATCTGTAAAGGAGAAGAAAATAGCTTTTAAAAATGCATATAAGAAGAAAATACACCACCAAATGACTGGAAATGCCAGTAGCGCATACGCTATTCTTTCATCTTTCTTAAAAAATTTTCTTTTCTTCTTTACCTTTGAAGAATCGACAATAGGCATATTATCCATAAATCCAACTCCTATTTAAATTTACGATCCGTTGCTTCTTGTGATGATTTTTGAGCGGAAGAGATTGCAGAATCAATTCCATCGGTAGTTGGGTTGGTAACGCAGTTAAACAACATATTAACGATTTGTTGTTCTAAGGTTGGCCAAGCTGGTGTCGCTGGTCGAGGCGTTACTTTTTTAAGTTGCGATGAGAAAACTTTTAAGATTTCATCACTTGTATAATAACTATCATTTAATGCTTCATTCGTAACAGGTAATAAATTCTTTTCTTGAGCGAAAGCTAATTGGAATTCTTTGTTGGTTGATAAGAACTTGGCAAAATCATAAGCCGCTTGTTTATGAGAAGACTTTTCCGCAATAACGAAAGAATAAAGTCCTAAACCAGAATAGTTTTCAACATTATCTTTCATAGAAACCATTTCTGTAAATCCGCAATCAAATATCGAAGAAGATCCAGATACTTTAGAGATATTCCATGATCCCATTTCAATAAAAGCAATTTTACCGGTGTAGAATTTACCTTCTTCATATTCATTTTGTGATGCATATTTAGATAAACTAACCCAGTCATCAATGGCTTCTCTTACTTCTTTACTGTCTAACAACACTTGTTTAGAATCACTTGAAACAATACTTCCACCAACACGACCTACATAGCTAGCAAATTCCATTACTGAGAAGGAACTATTGATAGGTTGAGCAAAAGGTGTGTAATTGGTATTATTTTTCACCATTTCACAAGCGTCTAATAATTCGGTATAGGTTTTTGGCGCTTTCGCTTCCCCATTTTTATCCACATAACCTGCTTCTTTTAAAATGTCTTTGTTGTACATTAAAATGACTGTATTTGCAGATAATGGGAAGCCATAGTTTTTACTGTTATATACGTTTGCAGAATAAACCGTCGATGGGAAGATGTCTTTGGTATCCTCATCTGAACCGAGTTCAGATAAATTCGCTAATTGCTTATCGTGCGCTAAGGCCTGTACATAAACGTGGTCTAAAATAGCGATATCTGGTCTTGCCTTATTGTCATTTAAAGCAAGCTTATAAGCATCATAGACATCCATGCCGGCTTTCTTTACAACTTTAACTTTAATGTTTGGATGTGAGGTGGTGTATTCTTCAATCGCATTGTTCATAATCGTTTGAAGTGCCTTACCACTCGGCCACCAAATCGAAATTTCTTCATTCTTTAATACGTTGCCACTTGAATCAGTAGCTGGTGTTCCACTTGTGCTACCACTTTCTCCACAAGATGTTGCTGTTGAAGTTAAAGCCACAGTTAAGCACGCACACAATAAACATTTCGATAATAGTTTCTTATTCATATTTACCTCCTAGAAAAACGGTTTTTTTAACTTTCAAAAAAAAGGAAACATTAAAATTGTAAGTGTTTTCATACTCCAATTATAGAAGAAAAGCATTCAAAATGTCAATTCTTTATTAACTTTTTAAAAGAATTATGATAATGGATGCGACTGGTCAATAGCAAATTGGTTTTCTCACTATTATTTTCAATCGTATCAATCAACATTTTTGTAGCCTTTTCACCAAACAAATTATAGTCTTGTATCGCATAAGTTAAGCTTGGTGAAAAACTGCTTTTCTCTTCAGAAGAATAACCCAATGAGAAAACAGCAACATCAGTGCCAACTTCTTTTTTCATATCTTTTATAGCCTCATAGACCCCACGTGCAATAATTTCTGACGCAGTAATAATCGCGTCTGCCCCTTCTTTTATCGCTTGCATTGCATAGTAGTAGCCATCTTCTTTTGTAGAAAATTTAGAATAAAAAATATGTTTTTCCATTTCATTTTCTTCTAAATGATAAGCGTTAGAAAAGCCAATTGATCGATCTTTAGAAATCGTGAGTTGATCATTAGAATTAATTAAATAAATATTTTTTCTTCCGCTTTCTTTCATTTCATTTACCACTTCTTCTACGAGATGAACATTATCTACATCTATTGTCGAGAATGGTAAATTGTTATTCGGTCTACCAATAATTACACTTGGAATCAATTTTTCTTTAATTGCTTCAATTCTTTCATCATTTAAAGATGGAGAAAGAATAATAGCGCCATCAATTGGTGATCTTCCTATCACTAATTTATTTCTTGTACTTTCAGAATCTAATCCATAATATATCACCACATTATAAGACATGGCCGATGCATTGACTAAAACAGAGCGAATCAATTCATTATAAAACGGGCGATAATCTCCTGATTCACTCATTTCTAAAAACAAACCAATGATGTTAGTTTTTTGTTTGTTAGATAATGAAGCAGCATAAAAATTAGGTTGAAAGTCTAATTCTTTACAAATTTTCATTACTCTTTCGCAGATTTCAGGACTTACATATTTTTTCTTTGAAAAAACGTTAGACACTGTCGATTTAGCAACACCTGCTCTTTTTGCAATATCATTAATTGTTGTCATCGTTGGTTAACTCCTTTCTTAAACCTCTTCTATAATTATCAGGGAATTGTGTAAGATTTATATTCTTATCAAACATATATAAACTAAAGGCATTTAATATCAAAGTACTATAACATAACCCAAAGAACATGAGCATAACAATAAGCCAAATGGTATAAGGGCCATGGGAGAAAAAAATGAGAAGCCATGGAATTAAAGCGAGAAGCACAATTCCTAAGGAACTAAAAAATTTCTTAAAAGTAAAAACTGCACTATTCTTAATTAAGTCCTTTGTAGTTTGTTTGTAATTCATATGCAGAGTAATGAGATAAAATACAAAGATAAAAGAAATAATAAATGCAACAGCGGACATAAATATAAGTACACTAACTAAGAAAAAAGGTAAATTAGAATTGCCATAATAAGTTATCGTCATGATCATGATAAACTGCATGAGTCCGATAATAGCAAACCCAACAATTCCAACAACTAGATTTTCTTTCATTCCTTTAAAAAAGTCTCTATACCCTCTACCCACTTTATCCACTGCTTGATTACGAATAAATGAAAGCATGGATACGAATCCAATTCCCGCGAAAGCAAGTAATGGAATCATAATTAAAAAAGTTGTGAAGTTATAAGATAGCAATACCGTCAACTTATTTTCTTCCGCTGCATTAATTAATTCAACATTTCTTTGCGACATCATAATCATAAAGAAAATAATAGCGGGTAAAACGAATAAGAATGATATGATTTGATAAACAAACAGATAACCATAATTATCTTTAATGATGGATAGTATTTGCTTCTTTCTTGTTAAAGGAAGATCTTTTTCTTGCCCATTGCCTCTAATCATCTTATCAAAAATATTTTTCTTCATTGACAAAAAACCCTTTTTCTATTGTTACCTTGATAATCCAATTATATCGACTAAATTTTCTATTGTAAAGTTAATTTATTTGAATGTAAAAGCGCTCAATGGTTCTAGATATCGTTCTTTTAATAAGAAAATTGCTTAAAAATTTAAAAAAAATGCAATGTGTTTTTTTATATAAAAAACAAGAGAAAACGTTTTCTGACCACAATAAAATAATGGTAGGAGGAAGATTAAATCGAGAAAAAGTTCTTTTTCCTCCTCTTATAATATGATATAAATAAAGTGTATAGAGTACTTGCTTTATTACTATGATATATATAAGAGGTATTGCTCTATTAAAACATTGAAGTAGATTATTCATTTCATTTAACTTTCAAGGGGGAAAAAGTTATGAGAAATCAAAGAATCATTACTTGTGTTTCGTTATTCTTTTCTTTATTAGCGTTAACCACAAGTTCGTGTGGAAATAGACCACAGCAAAGTTCATCATCTATCGAATCATTTACCGTTACTTGGAAAAATTACGATGGTACGATTCTTGAAATTGATAGTAATGTTAAAATGGGAGCAACACCGACATATGATGGGAAAACTCCAGAAAAACCAAGCGATGAAAGATATTCCTACACTTGGTCTGGATGGACACCGGAAATCACTCCAGTTATGGAAAACCAAACCTATACTGCGGTCTACTCTTCTAGTCAAATACAATATGAAATTACTTATAATTTAAATGGTGGGGTAAATGATCCATCTAACCCTACTTCCTATACATTTGAAGATAATATATCATTTAAAGACGCTACGAAAACTGGGTACACTTTTTTAGGTTGGCTAGATGAAAGTGGATATCGAGTTACTTCCATTACTTCAGGTCATACTGGCTCTCTTGTGTTAAACGCACTTTGGAACGATGGAAACGAATATTCGCTCACATTAGACGCAAATGGCGGTATTCTATCTAAAAATCAATTTACCCTACAATTTGATCATGAATATTCTTTACCTGATCCTACTTTAATCGGACATACGTTTGATGGTTGGTATGTTGGCGAGGAAAAAATTGAAAGTCAAGGTATTTGGCATATTGCACAAGATATCACATTAGTGGCCAAATGGTCTTTCGAGTATTACTCAATTATTTATCATCTTGATGGAGGTATCAATCATCCAGATAATCCTTCTACTTATACTATTGAAACTGAAACCTTTACTTTAAATGAGGCTTCTAAAAATGGTTATACGTTTAAAGGATGGTATGATTCTTTTGATAATCCCATCACATCGATTGAAAAAGGAAGCATGGAAGAAATCAATCTCTTTGCTAAATGGGAAATTGTTACTTATCAAATTAATTATGATTTAGATGGAGGAACCAATGACGCTAACAATCCTCTTTCTTATACAGTTGAAGATGAAATCAATTTACTAGAGCCATATAAAAAAGGTTATACTTTTGATGGCTGGTTCAATAATGACACTCTTCTATCTACGATTCAAAGAGGAACGTTTGGTAATTTAACTCTAAAAGCAAAATGGAGTCCTTTTAAAAATGGATTTATGATCATCACTGAAGATATGGAAAAAGGAAGTGTAACTGTTGTATCTGGAAGTGGATACACCGACGAAACCATCATCATTAAAGCCACACCCGCGGAAGGTTATGTCTTTGAAGGCTGGTATGAAAATGGATTAGAAAAAATAAGTAAAAAGGAAACCTATACTTTCACTATGCCTGACCATGATATATTTATAAGTGCACGTTTTGTTACTAAAGAGAAATATGAAGATGCCCTTTTAAAGAAATATGGTATGAAACCCGTATTATCGGATGATGGAAAGACGCTCACCTATGGATTATATCCGCAAAAGAACGTAACCGATACAGAACTGATTCATTCATTAAACCAATTAACTAAAACTGAAGCAAATGGATGGTATTTATATGACGAAGAATATTACGCTAAAGTAGCAGCTAATCCTTATCCTTATACCAAAGACATTCAATTTGATAATGGAAACCCCATTGTCAAAGATGAAATATATTGGTTTCATTGTGAAGTAATTCAATGGAAAGTTTTAATGGATTCTGCCGGTGAAATCAAAGCAATTTCTAATTCAATATTAGATAATCATGAATATTATAATGCCTACACTATTCGAAACATCGACAATAAAACGGTTTATGCCAATAACTATGAACATAGCACGATTCGTTCATGGTTAAATAATGATTTCTATAATAGTGCCTTTGCTTTAAACTCTTCATTTATTCAAACAACGCTTGTCGATAACAGTAAAGAAGCAGGGTTACTTGAGAGTGATACCTATGTTTGTAATAATACTATGGATAATGTTTTCTTATTAAGTGTTCAAGAGTTTTTAAATAACGATTATGGTTTTTATCCTTTAAAAAATGAGACAAATACTCGCTATAGTAAACCAACCGATTATGCCAAGGCAATTGGTGCTTATTATTATCCAAGTGCAGGTTTAACCTTCCAATATTGTGGTACTTATTGGACGCGTTCACCATTAGGAGCTTCTTCCAATTCCTCACAAACAGTTAATGTAACCGGTGAAATTTTAACTAATAACATCACCTCTACTTCTACTGGCGTTCGCCCAAGTATAGTTATCAAAATGTAATAAAGAATCATAATTCTGCTTATTTTAGCATAAAAAAACGGGGCTCATCCATTGAAGTCCCGTTTTTATTTACTATCTAGATATAAAACATAATTTCGATTTAAAGTGAATTTCCCACTTTCAAACAAGCTATAATCATTTTCTCTTTCAGTCCAAACAATCTGTTCAATAAAGCTTTTTTATTATTGTTTTTTACAACCTCTTTTTGTTTTACTTTATAATCCCATCTTTTACAGTTGAGAAGCAAAAAAAGTAGGAATACCCCAGTATTTATCGAGGTTTTTCTACTTTTTAAATTATTTATTTTTGTTGTAC
>ERZ808275.363-NODE-363-length-19792-cov-11.393829_pt1 | contig 19792 bp, 16 predicted proteins | sample MGYA00520894_ERZ808275 | MGnify/ENA primary metagenome ERZ808275 (study PRJEB31516, sample SAMN03275598) | gut metagenome | biome: mammalia-associated habitat; material: feces | host: Papio cynocephalus | place: Kenya | collected 2012-08-03 ...
TCTCACCTTGTAAACCCTGTATTCCTTGTTCTCCTTGTGGTCCAGTCTCACCTTTTAGATTCTTAAAATCAAAAGAAATAGTATCACCAGAAACAGAAACACTAGCAGATGGAGTACCAACATTATTATCAACATCTACATTAGCGTTGGTAATTTGTTGTGGTATCTGTATGTTATCTATATTGGTTTTTATTGTATTCTTAGTCTTAGCCCATAAAGCAGTAAGACCTTGCTCATCTAAGTATTTTGTCATGATTTAATGTAAAGATTATTTTATTGGTAGATGTTATAAAGATTCATCTAATGCATTAATATAGTCATCAGGTATTGACTCTACATTAGCGGTGGCACCTCCTGAACCTGCATCACCTTTCTCTCCTTTCAAACCAGTGAATGCAAATGTAAAGTTCTTTGCTTCGTTTGTACCAGAAGTAGTTACTGTAACATTTGGTGTACCTGTTGAATCATCTACTGTTGCAACAATCTCACCAAAACCTGCAGGAGTACCATCTGTACCAGCAGGACCAGTTTCACCCTGAATACCTTGTTCACCTTTATCTCCTTTTGGACCTTTCAATGATTCTAACTGTTCAGATGTAAAGTCACTATAAGTAAATGCATCACCTTTAGGTCCTTGTGGTCCAGTCTTACCAGTCAAACCTTGTATACCAGTCTCACCTTGTGGACCTTGTTCACCTTTCAATCCACTGAATATGAATACTACATCTTGTTCTTTTGAATCACCAGAACTATTTACTTTAACTGATGGAGTACCAATTTTATCGTCTATAGTAGCAGATATACTTCTAATTGTTGTTCCATCTCCTTTAGGTCCTTGTGGACCAGTGTCACCTTTAGGTCCTTTCAATGCAGCTAATTGGTCAGAAGTGAAATCAGAATAAACAAATGCATCACCCTTAGGACCTTGTGGACCTGTAGGTCCTGTTTTACCTTGAATTCCCTGTAAACCTTGATCTCCTTTATCTCCTTTCTCACCTTTCAAACCTCTAATACCTTGTGGACCAATTGCTCCTGTAGCACCAGTCTTACCCTTCAATCCACTGAATTCAAATATTACATCTTGTGTTGTTCCATCTCCTGTACTCTTTACTTTAACTGATGGAGTACCAATAACATCATCTATTGTTGCATTGATACTGTTTATGTTTGTTCCATCACCTTTAGGTCCTTGTGGACCAGTGTCACCTTTAGGTCCTTTCAATGCAGCTAATTGGTCTGATGTAAAGTCAGTGTATTTGAATGCATCACCTTTAGGACCTTGTGGACCAGCAGGACCAGTTGCACCAGTCAAACCTTGGATTCCTTGTGGTCCTCTTTCACCTGTATCACCTTTATCTCCTTTAGGACCTTGAACTCCTTGTAAACCCTGTACACCTTGTGGTCCTCTTTCACCTGTATCACCTTTATCTCCTTTAGGACCACGCATATAGAAGACAGGAACATCAGTATCATATTGAGTTACATCTGTCTCACCATTTACTAGCAATATGTTGAGTGTTTCTTTTACTTTTTCATTACAAACACCATCAGAAAAAGAAGCATCATCCAAATAGAATTCTCTTATTACAGACAATCTACCAGCAGTAAAGCCAGGATTGTTGACACTTACTACCAACTTGTCATCTACCCATTCACAGTTAGTATATTTATGTCCATCAAATGAAGCACAAAAACAAGTACCATTACTATCAATGTAGTGATACATGAATGGTACATCTTTATTAACATCTGATTTCCATGTCTCGTATATTCTGAAATCTGAACTCTTGTATATCTTTATTAAATCAGGCATAGATATTAAATGAGATTATCTTTTATTAAAAATAAAAATGGATGGTTCAGATTAAAACTAAACCATCCATCTTACCATTGGGTATTTATTTGAATTTTATGTTTATATTATTAGCATCTAATCCACATTTTGATAAGTATAATCTTAAAGCATCTATCTGTCTTTCTCCACTACTAATACCATTGTGAGTTTTGTCATTTATTATTATGGTTTTAAGGGAAGTACAATCTTTGAAAATTGTCATATCATTATCGCTCAATTCATAAGGGTCATCATCTTGCCAATGTGCTTCAATACTATCAATGACCAATGTCTTTAGCTTATCACAACCTTCAAATGCACCTACAGTCCACCATCCACCTTGTTCATCATTTATTGTTAGCAAATTTAATGTACCAGCTCCGGTCAAATCACAGTATTCTATTGGCGTATGCATGAACATTTGTACTATTCTGCATTTATGATCAAGATAATTTGATATTATAGGCATGGCATCATAGATGAACTTCTTTATATTACTATATGCAAAGAAAGAATCACCACATAAATATCTGGATCTTGTTTCTATTTTTGCTTCTTTCATAAATTGAGATAAATCAACGGTATAACCTATGTTGCTAAAATCACATTGTCCAAAAGCAAAAGAACCTAATGCATAATCATCACCGGGAACATATGCTTCTTCGAAATATATTTTCAACAGAGGTGCCATGAATTTTTCTATATAATAAGGTTCAATTTTTAGATTCTTACATCCATAAAATAATTTTTCTCCTTTATGTTTTGTTTCATATTGGTCTAAGTTGTTTATGGTTTTTAGATTAACACAATCTTTAAATACAGCATCACCTAACAATAATGATATGTTTTTATTTGATTTTTTGTCAAATAATGTAATAGTTTCTGCTTTCTTGCAACCATCAAATGTATTAACCAACGATATAGATGGAGTGGACCAATCAATATTAGTTTGTATCTCGGTTTTTGTTAAATCATATTCTGTTTTATTTGTTCTAGCAAATGTACCTAATAGATTTGCATAGTAATTATATACTGTACCATCATAATTAAGTTCACGACTCAAATTTATCCAAGAATAATCAAAATCAGATGGAGAACCAGCAAATGTATTATATAATATAGGATATTTATAAGTATAATCTAAAGTATAATCTAAAGAACAACATGTTGTATTAAGACTACAATTACTTATGTCTTCTTTCCATATACGACTTCCAAATACTCCAAAATCATCAATCAAATCAGAGTCATTGAATGCATTTTTTCTATAATAACCGCAATCACTATATAAATCTAAACTACATCCAGAAACATCTAATGAAGTAAAATTGTACTGTGAACCTATATGATTATAAGTAGTAGAATTGTCCTTGTTCTTAGTGTATATAGGTGTATAAAAGACATGGTTATGGTTAGTCATTTTCACATCTTTTATTTTATACTTCTTATATTGGTCTGGAACATAAGTTGTGACATATCCACCGCTAATATTAGGAATATCATAAGAATAGTTTTCAGGGTCAATGTCAAGTAACAATTCACCTGGGTCCATTGTTGTAGCAAATCTGTTCTGACCTAAGAAATAAGTAGCTGGTTTCTTATAAATGTCACCATCTCTATTTGTAACAACTATATATTGCTTATCTTCATCACTTACTTTCTTGTTCCCTATGTTTTGAGTTTCTTGCCATTCACTATAACAAGTCCAATAAATAACATCCTTATCTTGTAAATCTTCTTCTGATGGCATGTTAGTGATTTCTATTCTATAGTTAGCACTTGCATCATTGTAATTCTTAGCAACTACATCAGCATAAATTGATACAATACCATTTGACTTGAATGTAACATTACCTTCATCATCAACGACTGCAACACTTTCATTATCTGATCTCCATCTTATTCTAGCACGTCTTGGTGTACCACATAATCTTTGATAGAATGATTCTTTTGTTACATTTAATTTTATATTTGGTCTAACAAAATAAGGATTCATCTCATACTTTTCTTCAAAATCAGTATTTTGGATTATAGCTCCTTCTTTCAACTTCATTGTTGTTTGGTCATTCTTGTAGTTTATCTTAGTCGAAATAGGATAGAAGCCACCATCAAAGTAGTTGAACTTTATTGGTCTAAATCTCCAACCTAATGTATCACCAAAATCGGTTGTCTTGAATGTGACATCAATCAGCATCCTTTGTTTGTTGTATTCATTCCAATATGCATCAACATACAGTTGTTCTGGTTTGCCTTTATCTTTCTTCTGTATTGATTTAAGTGGCATAGAAGTATTCATGTCAATAGCAGTAGAAAGGTTGACAGAATTTGAAACACCTAACTTGTATGCTTCTTGTGTGGTAAGCAAGGTGTTTATCTTCATCTCTGTACTGTCATTCTTCTTGATATACTTCTTTGTTTCATCACTCATGTAAATCAAGTCATTGTCTGTCTTGTTCATAATGATGTCACTTGATGTCTTAATCTTACACTCAAAATCTTTAAGTACAATATTCTCTGTATGGGCTAACACAAAAACAGTATCTTCTGTCCATTTAGTATGTCTCCAGAAACTAGGATGCCTACGAGTGACATTGTTCCAAGTCAAATTTATTGGTCCTAATATTTTGAATGTAATCTTACCATTCAACTTATCTGATGATTTGATTGGTATTGCTGTACCACTACCGTCGATATTCATGAATGGGTCTATTGTGTTCTGTAAATCAAACTCAGTACCAATAATGCAATCACCTATCTTTGGATTCACACCTAAAGAGAATGTTGTGATTGGGTTGTTATTATCATCTTTTGGTTCTTCTCCTATCTTAATCCATTTGAATGTTGACTTGCCATATTGATCTATATTTGTTTCTATAAGTCTCTTGTTGCCTACAGTCATCTCACACTCCAATATAGGCAGCTTCATGTACTTGTCGGTACGGTCTCCAGAAGAGGTATAGTTGTACTTGTACTTCCATGGACTTCTTTCTTGTACGTAAGGTGACAAGGAATTATTATGGAAGTAACCACCATTATTGTTGTACCATTTACGTGTGTATTGATACCATTCATTGATTTCTTCATCACCGTGTTTGTCACCATTACCTCCTTTAAAACCAACAGCAAAGCAAGATATAGCTTGACCACCAGCATTGTCCATCAACGTACCATAATTGATGAAATCTCCTTTGGTACCGTGTCCTATACTATCTTGAGTCAATGGTTGCAATGAGATTTTTCCACTGAATACTAAATAGTTTGTACTAGTATCGTCAGTTGGAGACAATATGACAGCAGAATTAGATGGTTGATATTCTATCATACCAGAATGTGCTTTGATATCATCATCACTTGGCTTGTGTCCTGTTTCTGTATCATCACCATTACCATTAACTGAAATGTAAAGGTAGTTAGAATTGTCATCAAAGTCATTCTTTATCTCGTTGTCTGATATATTCTTGCCCAATGTATCAATGTAAGCCATATTGAACATGCATGGAGTCAATGCATTCTGTTTCAGGTAGTTAGTTACTTTCCATGGATTAGTATAGACAGTTTTGTTGTCATCACTAGATTCGGTAGGATAGATACTTTCTATGGTATCATTGTTAACTGACTTGTTCAGATAGAACTTCCATGAATTATTCAATAATGGTCTCATGTACCAATCATATTTATGAGCATTCTCATTATCTGTTGGTTTGTTTTTGATTATGTTGTTGAAATCAACCACATTCAGTGCTGATAATGGACTGTCACCATTTTTCTTTACAGTATACTCTGTACAGTAAAGGAAACGCTTAGGATAGAGTGAAACCAGCTTTTCAGAATCCAATGGTGACTCAATAATAGTATCTAAGTCTTTTAAATCACATTTTACTTGTACTTGATTGTAGACTTCATCAACAGATATCTGGGTATCATTTGAAGCATAGTCTGGTTTGGTTATCCTATAAGTCTTCATTGGATAATCAAGAGAATAGCTAGTATTATCATTCAAACAAAGGAATTCTTTACCATTTGTAGTTCTTGAATCTGTCAATGTAGACCAATCAAAGATGTAAAAATCAGTACCAATTTGTATTATGTGTAAATTAAGATACTGCAATATTTCTTTTAATATGTCTTCAAATGTCCATTCGTCATCTTCGGTATCACCAAAGAAAAGTGAACCGGACACACCAATACCAGATAATGGGTCTATTTCTGTATCACCAACTTTACTTGTCTTGTCAAAGTATACTTTACCAATATCAAAGAAACCCATTGCTTCTATATAGTCTTTGAATGACAATGTACTGGCTGCTTGTTTTGCTTCATTATATGTTGATGCATCAGATAGCTTACTATATTGCAATGTAGATAAGAAATCAGTAAAGTTGATGTCTAGTTGGGTATATTCTTCTGCATAGTCTTGACTGTATACATTTGGCTCTACAAACCCATAAAATACACAATCATCATTTTTGTTTATTGTGATAGTAACATTGTGTTGGTTGTTGCCAAATAGAATACTAACTAAATTTGTGTTACCTTTAGTCAATAATGTAAGCTGCCCTGATTTTTGTACCATCACATCAAATGTAGAATCATAATCTTCATCTATTGTCAATGGGTCATTGGAAAAAAACACATTAGCATCATCACCAGCACAGCCAATTTTAATATTAGAAGTTGCTATAGATTTATTCTCTATAACAACTTCAATAGGTGTATCATTTATATCTAAAAATGTACCAGATAATTTCATTTAGTTACATGATTGATTTATTAAAAATAAAATCAACTTGTAACCTTATTCTATGCCTGTTATCTTACCATGCTTTCTAGACATATTGCTGTAGTTCTTGAGTGAACCATACAAGTTAGAACCAGAAATCTTGAAATCAACACTTCCACCTGTAGTAGTAGTATTTAATGAAAGACCACCATCCAGCATTTTGAACAGTCTAGATTGCTGTCTGTTGTTCAATACCATTTCACCTCTGTTTACTCTTATCAATGTGTTATCTCCCATAGTGGTGGATGCCCCACTTCCACCAACAACACCGCCGGTAGCAAAGGCACCAGATACAGCGGCTAAAGCAGCAATTACAGCAGCAACACCAGCTGCTATAGCTGCGATATTAGCAGGGAATGGCATCTTAGCACCAGAAGCAGTGGCATTTGCTATGGCTTCTCCAGATGCTGCTGATGTCTTGGCTGCTGAATTGGCTGTTTCCACTGTTGTTGCAGCAGTATCAGCAGCAGCGGCAGCAGTAGTTGATGTAGCAAACAGATTCTGGGCAGTTGTTACCAATTCTGTAATGGTCTTGTAGGTTTGCATCAATGAGGTTATCGTATGCATTGTAGCAGCAAATGCTTGTAATGGGTTCTTTACATTTTCAAATGCACTACCTATAGAATCAATATTAGTAGCAATATTACCTAAATCACCGAATGTATTGAATACATTGTCAAAATTGACTTCTTTCTGTACTTTCTTTGATACTTTATCTATATTCTGCTCTAATTTGTCTAATTCAGATTGTGATTCTATTTGTAATTTGTAAGAAATAGGGTGCTCTTGGTCATTTATTGCTTCATCTAATTTCCTTTTCTTCTCATTATATTCATCTACTAAGTCATTAAATGTATCTCTATTTGATTTCTTGTCTTGTGTGAACTTATATTTGAGTTCTATTGTTTGAGATTTCTGACCTTTACTTATGTCATCCCATTCTTTTCTAAAAGTTTCATTATTCTTGCTTTGCTGTGCAGCTTCTAAATCAGATTTTACAGATTGAAGATTCTTATTCTGTTCATCTGTCAAGTTACCAAGTTTAAGCAACTTTTCAATATACTTCTTTTCAGCATCAATTATAGCATTATCATAAGTTTCTTTTGATGTCAAATTGTTATTATATTGGTCCGTTGCTTCTTTTATTGATGATGACAACTCTTTATCTGCCTCATTTATATCATCATTATTGATAGATTCTTTTACTTTACCTAATTTATCTTTTAAAGCCACCAATTCTGGAGAAATATCTACTGTCTTACCTTCTTTATAATAAGCTCGTTGTAGAGATTCCATTGCAGACTTCTTCTTTTCATCATACTCTTTCTGAGTTATCATGGAATCTTTCAATAAACCATTCAACTCAGTCATTGTTTGATTATATGACTTATTAGCCTCTTCTATTGGATCTCTTTTTGGTATATTAGTTGTATTATTACTCTTTGTAGGTTTATATTTTGGAGTTTTAGTTTCTGGTGGTTCTGGTTTTGCGTTTTGTTGTGCATTGAAAATATTTAATTTACCTTCTTTTGCTTTTTGTCTTTCGTAAGCTAATTTATTTATTTGTCTGTTTCTTAAATCAATATTTTCTTTACTTTCTCCATTTTTTATTGCAGCATCCCTAAACTTTTTTTGTTTGTTGATTTCTTTTGTCAACTCTTTAGCATAGCGCAACTGTTTCTGTGCTGATGTTTCTCCTTTTTTACTTGCCTTTTCTGCCGCTATTCTTGCTCTATTCTTTATCTTGTCAGTATTAGCATCAAAACTAATTTCCTTTTCTGTTTTACCACCAGCTAAATAATTCATGAGTTTGACAATTTCTCCTAAGCCACCAAGAATACCTCGAATAGCAGTTTGGATTGGACCACTGCTACTTGTAATTGCCGTTGCAAAATTATCCCAATCTTGTTTCAATGCTCTAGCGGCACTAGCAACATTGTCTGTCTGTTTAGCCGCTTGTTTATGTGCTTCTTCTGTATCTGTTACTGCCTTAGTCAGATTCTCTACTGTAGTTGTATTGTTAGCTAACTGTATTGCAGCTGCCATGTTCTCTGCACCAAACATCTTGACCATGAAACTGGTGTCTCCGGTTTTATTGGACAGATTCTGTAAAGCTTTAGTCAATCCAACAACTTTAGGATTATATTCATCTGATGCCGTGGTTAATTTAACAAGAACATTTCTCAACTGTACACCAGCAGTTGATGCACTTGGTTGCTTTTCTGCTAACATCTCAATCAATGCTGTACCTTGTTGTATTGATAATCCAGCAGTACTTACAGCAGTACCACATTGGTCAAATGCTGTTGCTAAGTATTTTATATCACCAGCACCATTCTTAGAACCAGCAGCAAGAACATTGATATAGTTATCAGCTTCAAAGAATGATGCACCCATCTGATTCATAATACCAGTCAATGAGTTAGTTGCATCTTCTAGTGACATTCTAGATGCTTTCTTCAATGTGATTATAGAACGAGTTACAGCATCCAAACCTTCCTGATTCTGTAACAATGCTGGCATCTTTGAACCTACCACCGTATATGCATCTGCTATAGTCTTGAAAGATGTGTGTGTTTCTTTTCCTGTAGATATTATTCTATCTTTCAATGTATCCAAATCTTTACCAGTTGCACCAGTGATAGCTGACAAGTTAGACAGTGCATCTTCAAATTCAATAGCATGTTTTTCTGCTGTATACAAAGCAGTACCTACAGCACCAGCAGCAGCAACAGCCATACCAGCAGGTGAAGCCATTTTAGATAAAGTTGCAGTGCTTAAGCCAAACTTAGAACCAAATGCATCTGCTGTATCTGTTAAAGCAGACATAGATGAATTCAAACTGGATAAGTTATTTGTTGGTACTTTACCTAGATTCCTATTTATTTGGTTTTGAATTTTCTCCAACTCTTTATATCTATCAATAGCAGACTGTAAATCTTTTTGCATTTGCTGGCCAACAGATGACTTCTTTGTGGCATCATCCAACTGTTCATAAGCAGCAGTAAGGTCTCTAACAGTTCGTTTAGAATTGTTTATTTCCTTTGCAAAAGAATTGAGGTTCTGCTTTGCCTTTGCAGTATCAGCGGCCACTGAAATGGACACTTTATTTCTTCCCATTATGGACTTATTATGTTCTTTATTAAAAATACTCAAAAAGGAAGGCTAATTATTAGCCTTCCTTATTTAATATTACTTCTATTCTCTTTGCTTTCTCTTTTAATGATTCTATCTGATTATCACTAATTTCATAATCATGTTCTTCCTTGATATCAGTATTAAGTGGGAAGAAATCATTAACTGAATTATAATGTTTCTTAGTGTATGGTGCAATTGTATAGTAAAGTTTATATCTTGTTTGTTCCCATTCTTCCTTATATGCATAGTTCATATTCTGCAGCATCCAAGTAAGTTCATAATCTTGTAAGCAATCACAGAAATATTCATAAGAAACAATATGGAATTGAATGACTAGATATTTACAATACTCATGCACCCTTAGGAGTTTTTTGTGTCTTCTTTTTCTGGCTTAGTTTCTTTATTGTCTGGTTCTTCTGTCAAATCAGTATTTACATTCACACAACCAATAAACCATTTAGAAAACTCATTCAAGATATCTGGTCTCTGTGTGTCAAGCCAATCAATATAAGTGTCCCAATCTAAATCTAGGTTCATTTTCTTATATTGCATTGTACCTAAAATAGCTGAATAAAACAAAGAAACAAGTGTATTCAATGATGATTCTTGTAATGATAATGATTTACTCGTGATTGTCTCATATATCAAGTAGATACGCATAGAGTAGTGCAAATCTAAAGTCTTTCCTTTAATCTTTACTTTCATATATTGGTTGATTTATTTATTAATAATAATCAAATATCCAATCCATATTTTGCTAATTTTACTCTAGAAATTTCCTTATCAGCTTCTGTTCCATAACAAAGTGAAATCATACCTTTCAAAGGAATTGTATCAATAGTATTCTCTGTATTGTTCTTTACAATAATTGTTGGATAACTTGTTGTAATTCCTTCAATTGTTGCGGTATCTTGCTCACACTCACCTGATACATCATATTTAAACTGAATTTCCAATGCTCTTTTACAAACAGTATCATTAATTGATTTTTGTAACATATTAGTACATTCAATAACTAATGTATCATATCCATTATATTTATGTCCATAAGTATTATACTCTTTACATGATGGCATATTACAAGATGTAAGGAAAGAAATCAAAAACAATACGATTGCTAAAACTTTTGTCTTCATAATTTACGTTGTTTAATTTGTTATTTTATATGTTTTAATTAATAATACATACATAATATAGAAAAAGATTATAAAATTTCAAATTATTTTCATAAATAATAGTTAATAAATATAAAAAGAGGATGAATCTAATGACTCATCCTCAGAAAAATTCAAACCAACCACGATATGAACATTACTATTTATCTACTGGTGCAGTCTTAGTAAGTGCACCTTGACCAGTCAAAGTAATTGAGAAAGTAGCATTTTCACCAGTATTGGCATTAGCTACAAGTGAAGTAATGACTGCATTACCATACTTTACACCATCTGTAGTATCTGGTTCCCAATTTTTTGTTGAATTGTCAATACCATTCTTATTATAGTCTTTAACCTTACCAAATGCCACATCAATAGGTTCTGCAGCTACCATTGCATCAAATAGTTCATCATAAGAATCCTGAGTATAGAGATTCTCAGAAGTAATTTCCCATGTAAGAGAGCCAACTTCACTAGCACCCCAGAAGCCATGGTCTTTAGATGCAATATCTACTGTATTGCCAGTGATTGTAAGCACATGTGATGTAGCATAGGCGATTGACTTCTTATTCTTGAAAAGCATAAGCTCATCACCTTTTAAAATCTGCTTCATAAGTATTTATTCTAAATATATTTAGTTTTATTAAAAATAAAATCAATAGTTACTGTATTTCATATTGGAAATCTAATTGTTGTATGTAGGCATTGTTATACATACTTTCATAACAACTAGTAAGTGTACAATCAACTATATTAATGTCATCATCTACATACTTGAAATTATTGCACTCTAAGCATTTTCTAACTTTGTTGGCTAATTCAACAGAGTCAGTATAGTTGTTTGCCACAATAGTAACCTGAACAGCACACTCTTCTTGATAGTGGCCATCTTTTGAATTGTATGGTGTTATTGATTGTCTAGTAAGTACAATGAACGGAAATGAAGTACCTTGCAAAGCATCTAATGGATAGACTTTATCATTTACATATTGCTTCACTTCTTCATCTTCTACTAAGAACTTTCTTACATACTGTATTAAAAGGAGTGTGTTTTTCATTTGTTTATTTCTTCTATTGCTTTTGCTATTCTATCATCTATGAGTTTCTGAGCAATTTCATCCACATTAGATGTAGAATTCCTAAAGAACCATCTTGCAGAAATTGATCCGGTCTTACGCCCTGTTGTCTTCTGAGTTCTTTCTTTAGTTCCACCTTCAAAGAATCTCAGACGCCATGTACCATCATTATGCTTTGTGTCACCCAAGATATGAGTTACACCTATTGGATAACCTTGTTCCATATAAGATCTGATACCTTCTATCAATGGAACTCCAAACTGTTTAGATGATGAAGTATTAAAGTCTGATGATGATACACTAGACTTTACTTTGTCTCTTATAGTGTTTATTGCAGCAATTACACCTGCTCTTGCTGCTTTATCTAACTTATCTCTCAACTCTCCAGTAAAATTATCTAGAGTATCTTTAACAGATAAAGAAATAAATTCTGTTGCCATTAAGTAAGTTAAATAAATTTATTCATTGACCAACTCTGTATCTATTACTTTGTTCTGTAATGATGTATTTGAATCATCAATGTTCAATATTCTATACTTCTTATCATTGTATAAGATATAGTCATATTCATCAATGGGTACATATCTACGTACTTCAAACCGTTTGATATATGTGTAGAATGTTTCATTGTTCTGGTCTGTTCTGTTTCCTGAAACCTGTATTACTCTTGCTCTTGTCTTATATTGGTCTGCTTCTGTTTGACCATAAGTAACAGTCTGCTCTCCATACTTGTTCTTAACTTCTCTCTTATAGAGTATTGTTATTGTTTTGTCTAGTAAACCTGCTTGCATAGTAATCAGATATTTGTTTTTTCATACTCTACATAAGGTGATAGTAAGTATTCATAAGACAATGGTAATTCATTAGTAGAAGCAAATGCAACAGTTTCTCTATTTGCATAGAAATTGCCTATGAGCAACAACATAGCATGGACTATTGGTCTAGGTAGATTATCATTATAGTCAGATGCTATCACCGCTAAATCCTGTCTCAAATGCTGTGATACTATTTGTTCTGCTACTTCTGCCAATGACTCAATATACTCATCATCTTCTGTAAACTGTTGGTCTATATTAAGATGCTTCTTTATTTGTGCTAATGTTAGATAGTCCATTATATGATGTATTTTATTTATAGGAGAAAGTGATAGAGGAGTCGAACCTCTATCACCTGATGTCATTGCTTATGCAATCTGAACTGTCGAATATTTTGTTCACTCAGCAGCTGTAGTACCATAAACAACTGCCTTTGGACGTACGAGCTTAAAGTCGAAGAATGCATTGATAACCAAGCGAACCTGACCATCAGCAGCCTTTGTATAAGGATCTACAGTCAAGTCGATAGCACCCCACTGACCTACATAAAGCTGTGACCAATCACCATATGCGAATGTCTCTTTAGCAATATGTCCAGTAGAAAGTACAGGAGTACCATCAATGTTGTCACCTTCCATTACCAACTGAGTTGACTTAGTTGACTTAGCCATAGCACGCATAGCAGCCTTAGCCTTAGGTGAAACAATGTACTTAGCAGGACCATAGAAGTCTGCATCTTCTACATCTGATTCAAGAGTTACAAGAGACTTGAAGTCTTTTACATTAGTAGGAGTTACATTATAGAAAATACCTGCTGGTCTACCACCTTCTGCAGCTTCTGTACCAAAGATTGTATCTTCAAGCTTAGCCTGAATAGCATTTACAAGGTCTCTACGGATAAGAGCCTCAGCACCAAGTGAATCCTGTACAAGGAATTGCTTTGAAATGTCAATGTATGCACTCAAACGATGTGGAGTAAGCTTAACATTAGAGAAAGTACCTGCACCATCCTTAGCTGAATCAGTCTCACCTTCCCAGTTTACATTCTCTGCACCCATTGCTGGAATCTGCAAGTCACCTACAAGACCAGTAAGAATGTTAGCACCAGAATCAGCGAGTACATTCTTAGTACGAAGTGGCTCAAGAATATTAGCAAAGTCTGTAACAACTACATCTTCACCTTCTGCTGCAACTGTAACTGCTGCACGATTCTCTACAGGAATCTGAATCTGTCCATTCATAGAAACACCAGCAGAACGCATCTCATTCTTACCAGCATCTATAACTGCTTGTGTTGCATCATCTAATGGTTTGTTTTCAGCAATTGAACGAATTGCTGACAAAATACTAAAACGTTTTTCCATAATATTATGTTTGTTTTCTTTATTTGATTTAGTTTCTTTAGGATCTTCCTTATCATCAGGGTTATCCTTGTCTTCTTTATCAGGATCTACTTCTTTGTCATCAGGAGTATCTTCTTTATCATCTGGATTGTCCTTGTCATCATCTGGATTGTCCTTGTCATCATCTTTAGGAGCATCTTCCTTCTTAGGCTCATCCTCTTTCTTTTCTTTGTCATCATCTTTAGGAGCATCTTCCTTCTTAGGCTCATCCTTAGGTGTTTGCTCATCTTTCTTCTCTTCTTCCTTTTCTTTATCGTCTTTCATATTTCTTAGTTCTTGTAATTTTTCAAGTGAACGAGCTGAAACTTGTGTGTCAGAATATGCTGGATTCCAAACAATGCTTACATCATGCAAACCAGCAATCTTATGAATTGTACGAAGAGCTACACCTTCTTCATAATTCCAAGTCTCTGCATCTTCATCATCATAGTCTATCCAGAAACAGAATGAGCATTTGTCAACATCACCTCTATGTAGATATTCAAGCACCTCATCACCTAAGTCAGTCTTGGGTGCATCTATTGAAAAATAAAGGCCATCTTCACGAAGATCCAAGCTAAGAGAACCTTGTCCTTTGTTCCATCGACCAAGAATCTTGCTATCATCATGATTAAAGTTTAGATAGATGTCTGAGTTGTCAATCAATTCTTGTGTGATTGCAGTTGGTTCAATAACTTCTCTGAAACCTAAGTCAACAGAAGGACTATTGAATACTATTGCACAACCCTCAATATGTCTTGACTGTTCATCATCTCTTACTTCAAGATGACCAAGATTTCTTATTTCAAGTTGTTTCTTATCCATTTAAAGTAAAATTTATCTTTTATTAAAAATACTTATAATAAAATTTCTTTATTAATAATAAATACAAAAATGAATGGACAACTATTTATGAAGCATATTTCCAAATAAAACCACCTGCTTGTTTTCCATAACCTTTACAAATTTTACATATACTACTTTTAGCAATATTAGTTTTTTCTTGTGCTTCTTTTAAAGAATTAAATGTATTTCATATTAAAAAAGAAATGCCTTACAAGCAATTCAAATTTGAATTAACTTATAAGGCATAATGAAATACATTCATATTAAAAATAGAAACTATTCATCTTTAGTTTCATCTTTATCTTCATTTTTACCATCTTGATTATTAATAATATTGTCATTTATCTTTGAATAGGCTACAATTAATCGGTCACATCCATCCATTGGATTCAATCCTAACTGTATTCTTGCTTCATTTGGTGACATGATACCACCTGATACTAAAGTCTTGCAATAGTTGGCCATGTTTGTCTTGTTAGACTTCAAGAGCACATTCTCATCTAAGTCAATGTATCTTTTTCTGTTTGTGATAAGCTTTCTAGTCAACTCATTCTGTATCATCTCTATCCATGGTAACAAAGTATGCTGTACAAACTCAATGTTGGCTTGCTCAATGTCAGAATAAGATGTATGAGACAAGTCACCTAACAATATTGGATTGATGTTGAACCATCTAGCAATCTCAGTTACATTGAATTGTCTTGTCTCTATCATCTGTGACTTGTCAGCATCACTAGAAACTGCTACGAAGTCTTCAACTCCTGACATGATAGCAATTCCTGAGCTATTGTCACCACCATGTATCTGTTGCCAGTTAGAACGTATGTCATTTCTTTGCTTGTCTGATGTGATAGGTGTCTTTGTCTTCAAGATACCTTTGATTGAGCATCCACTATCAAAGAACTCTTTTGCTGACTGTTCTGTTGAGTTAGCTAAGTCTATTGTTCTAGTGGCATAAGACTTTATAGAAAGACCATTGACACCATCATTAGAATGCATCACAAAATGACACATGTCTTTGTCTTGTATCTTCTTCTTAGTCACTTTGTTAGATGATGTGACTAAATAATATAGATCTTGTGTCAGCTCTGTATACTGAATTGATACTTGTGATGGTCTGAGATATGTAAGATTCTTAGGTTTTCCATTTTCATCTCTGCTGATGTAAAGATATCCATTTCCAGTAAGTATGACATCCTCTACTATCTTCTTGAAAACATTGAACTTAGTCAAGAACATGTTATAGAACAATGGTGTGACACTTGAATTCTCTACTACAGTTCTCTTGTTGTCATTAAGTTGATTCTCAGACACTGGCATCAGAGCAATAGAGTTTGAAATCAAGTTTGTAGCTGCAAAGAAAGCACTCAAACCAATAGCATTCTTCTTTGTATATCCACCAAACATCAAAGAAGCAGTGATATTGTTTGAGGTATTCACATTACAATTTCTTGATTCTAGTTCTTGTCTCAATGTCTTAGTCTTGAAACCTCTTAGAAAGAAATTCATGTATTGTATGTTAATATGTTTTATTAAAAATATTACAAAGCTTCAAGTGATGCTTCTTCATTTATGTCAGAAAGATAACCTCCTAAAGCTTCAAGGATTGTAATCACACCATCTATCTTCTCCATCTTAGTACCACCTTTGATAGGTTTAGTGTTACCATTGTTATCTGTCTTCAATTGGCAATTAGCAAAACACCATCTTACAATCGGATTCTCATCTATTACAACTTTATTTGACAAAATCAGACGTTCAAATTCTTTAGTTGGTTTATTGAAGTTGCCTAAGCTTTGGGAAAATGGATACATAGGGAATCCTTGCTCGGTTGCTGATATGCTGAATTGAGTGGAGTTCCAACTATCATATGCAACTTTCAATATTGGTACTTCATCTTGGATTCCTTTCATGTGTTCTAGAATATAATCATAATCTGTTACGTTGCCTGGAGTAGTAATAAGATACCCACTATTATACCAAGCACGATAGAGTTCACTATTTGGGTTGTTATCTAGACTTTCTTCTGGTAAGAAAAAGTATGTCTTAAAGTAATAGATTTCTTCTTTCTTCACCAGAGCAGTAACACAAGTCAAGTCAGATACAGCAGACAAGTCAATACCAACATAGCAATACAGTGAACTTTCTTCATCTTGTAAATCAGACAACTCAAACTTAGCAGATGAATTTTCTAAGTCTTTCTGTTTAATCCATGCTGTGATATCTTTGCTGAATATATTGAAGTTCTTAGTAAGGATTAATGGACGTTGTGATATGTTCTCTTCTGCTGTCTTTACTCTATCTTCCAAGTAACTTTCTTTTACTGTTTGACCTAAAGAGGGGTTTGCTTTTATCCAGTTTGCAGGGTCTTTCCAATCATCACCTTCATCTAACTCAAATATTGCTATGAATCTACCATCATTATTGTCTTTCTTCAATACTTCTTTTCCTGTTTGCCATAATGAATAACATGGAAAGTCTGAACCTACTAAGAAACCTGATGTAGTAATAGTAAAGATAAGGGGGTTTTCCCTATATCCCATTCCAGATTTTATGATTTCATAGGTTTGCCAATCTTTTGCAGCATGAATCTCATCAATACAAGCTAATGAAGGTGAGAATCCATCCTGACCCATAGAATCACCAGACATTACATTGATGACTGATTTAGTAGATGGCATTTTTATTTCTGAACGGTATTGTTTAAATACCTTACCATTTGGGTCTATGCTCTCAGCAAAGTCAATGCACTGGGTAAGACCAATACTTGCCTGCTTAGTATTGTTTGCTATGAAGTCACCTTCTGATCCTTGTTCTCTATCACATACTATACCAGATAACATGAATGCCGCTGCAAGAGCTGTCTTACCTGATTTTCTAGCACAGTATATGAATGCATCATGGACTACTCTCAACTTAGTATCTGAATCTTTGAATCCAAATATACCAGCTAGACAAAACTGTTGCCATGGAAGTAATTTGAAATGTTGACCTGCACACTTACCTTTTGTATGTTTCATCAAGTATATCAGATTTATTCTTTGGTCTACATCTTTTTCATCAAAGTAGATATCTGTTCTGGATAACCATCTTTCAAATCTCTTACATGCTAAGTATATTGCTTTTGATGTGACAATTCTATGATTCAACACATCTTCTACATAGTGATAGTAATCATGTATATTGTATTCTCTATCAAATTTACAGTATTTATCTTCATATCTCATCATATTTAATAATTTATGTATTTATAATGAAATATCTTCTTTAGATTTTTGTGATTTCCTTTTATGTGATTCTGATGATTTCTTTCTTGCTTCTTCTGTCATTGGAATTCCTTTATTCCATGATGGTCTACCTCTCCTAGATGCATATATTCGAGCTTTCTCTTCTTCGGTATAAGTATACCTCTTACCTTTATTCCATGGTATTCTACTTTTATGGGCTTTTTTTAATTTTTCTATTGTTTCTGTAGTAAGATGTTTTCCTTTCCAATAACCAAAATGCTGACCTTTGATTTTTTCACTTAATTTCTTTTTAGTTTCTTCTGAACGATGTTTACCTAACCAATAACCACGCCATCCTTCACCACCTAGAGTTTCATTATAACCATTATAGAAACTATCATATTCTTCAATCCAATCCATTTCTCTCATTGGGAGATTTTCTCTCAATACATTTTCTTCCAGAATACAATAGATGAAATTATTTAAACCATACTTTCTTATTGCTCTATAAAATGTATTATGCTGATTCTTTGATGATTTAATATGGGCTTTAAATCTATCTTCTGGATTCACAGTCTGACCAATATACCAATTACTGGTTGGAACACAATACCAACCATAAATTATACCTATTTCTTCTCCTTTGTTATTTATCATGATATTATACTTCTATTTATATTAAAAATAGAATAACTAACTAGTATATTTTTAATAAAACAATCTATCATAGATATGAAAGAACAAAAAATCAATCCAGTATATGAAGAGTTACTTAAGAATTGCAATACTGAGGTTAAGCGTTATATGAAAGCTGTAATGAAAGACTTAGCAAAAGATTATGGTGAAATAGATGATAGTTGGTATTGTACACTTAGACTTATTCGGGACAATTATCAATTATATACCGAATGTTATGATGCTATTCAAACCGAAGGTACAGTAGAAGAAGATAATCAGGGGAGACTGGTAAAGAATAGGCATCTCACATGTCTTTGGGAATGTCAAAGAACATTACAGTCATTATTAAAGTCATTTGGTTATACTCCAATGAGTAAGACAAAACTTCGTGCTATTAAAAAAGAAACAAAAGATGAAAAATCACCATTAGATGATTTCTTGAATTCTGATGATTAAAGTTCTATTATTAACATATACTTCTATTTATATGCTCTATAAATGATTCAATTGAATTGTTTGTAGAGCATTTTTCTTTACATATAAAAAGACTAGCACATTATCCTTCGCTAAGGTTGTACTAGTCTAAAGCAATCATTTCTATTAATAATATAGTAAATTGTTAAAAAATTTCAGGAAAAATACAATTAGTTTGGTAAAAAATATTTACAATCATAATAAGCTAAAAAATAACTACCCCTATATTTTACAGAAAACTATTTTTGGTGTCTGGGTTTTCTGATTAACTGTTCATTTTGTAAAGTCGAGATTACAATTTAGTACCTTTACATCTAAAACCGAAAACTCTACTAGTTGAAATAGTTTTCAAAATGAGCGAAAATACCCAATTTTTTACGAGGAACAC
>ERZ808275.364-NODE-364-length-19733-cov-6.614697_pt1 | contig 19733 bp, 16 predicted proteins | sample MGYA00520894_ERZ808275 | MGnify/ENA primary metagenome ERZ808275 (study PRJEB31516, sample SAMN03275598) | gut metagenome | biome: mammalia-associated habitat; material: feces | host: Papio cynocephalus | place: Kenya | collected 2012-08-03 ...
TAATTTATCGTTAATGCGAGGTGTGGTTCGTTTTTAAGAACGTTAATTATCGTGTAATTAGACGTTAATTTTTGAGAGAACATATAATTATCCATCAATTGACCATTAATACTCTTTCTCCATTAATGCCCATTAAAACATCATCGGGTATCATACTCCGTTAATTACCGTTAATTTATCGTTAATGCGAGGTGTGGTTCGTTTTTAAGAACGTTAATTATCGTGTGATTAGACGTTAATTTTTTGAGAGAACATATAATGAGCCATTAATTTGACCATTAATTTTGTTCATTTCTTCCCTTCGGCTGCACTACATAAAAAGAAAAAGGATTTCGGACACGAGGTCGGAAATCCTTATAACGAAAGCGAATACACCCTACGAAAAACCGGCATACGCATAGCCGACAACGCAACCGCTGTGTTGGCAGCGAACATACGACAGGCAGCCGCATAGAAAAACGTTGTGCGGGCAGGGCGCACTATGTAAGCGAGGTGTATCATATAGTGGGATGTTTGCAGGGAGGGGCAATGCAACAATCATCATCACATTCTTGGGTACAAAAGTACTGCTATTTCAAAAAACTCACAATAGTATATAGATAAATTAACAGAAAATTAACAATCATTTTAAGCACCGATCATATATATATACAGCCTATATACCTATCAACGTATAATTATCATTAATCAGGCGTTAATTATTTTTATAAGTATTTCTTTGCATAGTAGCGGCAGTAGGGAGCCAGTCCGCAACGGTTGCAATGCGGGGTGCGGGCTTGGCAGACATAGCGCCCGTGGAGCAGCAGCCAGTGGTGCGCCTTGGGGATGACGGGGGCGGGGATATATTTGGTGAGTTGTTTCTCTGTTTGCAGGGGCGACTTGCTGCCGGTGGTCAGTCCGAGTCGCTCGGAGACACGGAAGATATGGGTATCGACCGCCATAGTGGGTTGGTTCCAGATCACGGCACAGACCACATTGGCGGTCTTGCGCCCCACGCCGGGGAGGGTCTGCAGGTCGTCGATGTTATCGGGTACCTGCCCGCCATAGACCGCACAGAGCCGCTGCGCCGCTGCCACAAGATGGGCGGCTTTGGCGTTGGGGTAACTGACGGAGCGGACATAACGGAGTACCTCCTCCGTTGTGGCTTGCGCCATCGCCTCGGGGGTCGGATAGGCGGCAAAGAGGGCGGGCGTAACCATATTGACCCGCTTGTCGGTGCACTGCGCCGAGAGCATCACCGCCACAAGCAACTGAAAGGGATTGTCGTAGCGAAGTTCCGACTCCGCCATGGGCATATTCTCCGCGAACCACGACAAGATATGGAAAAAACGGTCTTTGGTTGTCATAGGTTGCCTCCGTTAAAGTTTTCTATTTTCTCCATTAATGCCCATTAAAGTTCCATTAAAACATTATCGGAAATCATTCTCCGTTAATTGATCGTTAATTATTTTCCTATTCGGCATCGCGGGTGTCGCGGTAGGTGCGGCTGAGGTATTGCAGGAGGCGGGTGGCTTGCTGCTGCACCGCCTCGGTGTCGGCAGAGACGGGCTTGTGCTGCAGGTGGAGAAGCATAATCTGATAGAGCAGCACGAGACACGCCTCAACATCGGACATAGCAGGGCGGTCGGTCTTCGACTTAAAGAGTGCCAGCGAGGGGGTCAGTTGCAGCACCGCCGCCCGATAGGCGGCTTCCTTATCGAGCAGGAGCAGATGCAGTTCTTCCAACTCGGTGAGGGCGTTCTTCGCCAACTGGATATGCCCTTTCTCCACCACCCCCTCGCGGTGCATCATCTCGCTGAGTTGGTGCAATTCGGGCGTGGCTTCCGCCTGTGCGGGAAAAGCCCGCAGGTAGTCCTCAATCTGCCAGAGATAGAGGATATATTCGGCAATGTTGTCTTTCTTATTCTTCATCGTCGTCGTCAAAATCTATGTCGTCCAAATAGTCGTCGCTCATAAACATCTCTATCTCGCGGCGGTCTTTCTTGGTGGGGCGTCCCGTACCGCGGTCGCGCCCTGTCTGCCCCGCGAGGCGTGCCAGTTCGAGCAATTCGAGTTGGTCGGGCGAGGTGATGTCCTGCAGATAGCCGGGCACGAGTTTCGCGCCGAGGCGGTTCTCCGCCAACTGCTTGATGCGGTAGGTGTAGGTAATCGGACCTTTGCGCACCGAGAACACATCGCCCGTATGGAACGTGCGGGAGGGCTTGAGTTGCGTGCCGCCCATCGTAACACGCCCTTTCTTGCAGGCGTCCGCCGCAATAGTACGCGTCTTGTAGATACGCATAGCGAACAGGTATTTATCGACTCTTACTTCCATAATCCTTTTTTAGACATATAATTGCCACAAATTATCCATATAACTGACATCAGTTCGATATAACGAAAAAGGGACTTTGTCGGTCAACAACTGACAACAACTATTAAACAAAGATAATAGTATAAACCACTACAGATAGCAAAGACGAGTTGCCATTGAATGGACTATATCTGCATCATCGGGGCTTTTCCGGACGGACGGCTTCGCCGTATTACCACTAATTAACCATAAAATTTCATCTTTCAAATTATATCGAACTGACGTTAATTAATGCCTAATTACACGATAATTAACGTTCCTCCCTTCCTACGGTCAGCCGGTTCTCCACCATGCGGGAGATATACTGCTGAATGTAGGCTTTGAGGTAGGCGAGCATAGTCTGCACCTCGGCGGTCTGCTCTGCTGCGTTGAGCAGGTTGTGCTGTAAGAGACGGTCGCGGCGATAGTCGTACACCGCCGTAAGTGCTTGCCCGTCGAACTGCAACAGCAGACTGTCGGACAGGATCTGATAGACAGGGTTGTTGTAACAAATAGCGAACGGATGTTGCTTAGGCTGCATCAGCACATCTTCGCCAAAGGCAAAATAGGATTTGTCATAACCGAGATATGACAATACGGACGGCATTATATCCGTCTGGCTGACCGCCGTTTGCGTCCGTATTTCGCCAACTGTATTCGGGCGGTAGAACGCTATCGGCACCTCATACAGCCCTTTGGCATTGGTGTATTCGGGATGGGAGAGTTGGTTGGTATGGTCGGCAGTCAGGACAAACAGCGTACGGTCGAACCACGGCTGCGTTTGAGCATAGGCAAAGAACTCGCGCAAGGCGTGGTCGGAATAGCCGATACATTGGTGAATAGGGAGTGTCCCCTGCGGGAACACTCCCTCATAGCGTGCGGGGACACGGAAAGGATGATGGCTCGAAGCCGTAAAGACCGCCGTCATAAACGGCTCCTGCATACGGCTCATCGTGCGGGCATAGTACTGCAGAAACTCCTCGTCCCATATCGCCCACGTGCCGTCGAATGCCTCCTCGCCGTCGTACTCATTCATACCATAGTAGGCAGTGAATCCTGCCGAACGCGCATACGCCTGAAAACCCATACTACCATTCGGCGCACCATGGAAGAACGCCGTAGTATAGCCCTTCCGCCCGAGGCAGTCCGCCAGCGAAGAAACAGCATTGGTGGAATAGGGCGTAACGATATACGGCTCTATCAACATCGGTATAGAGGACAGCACCGAGGGCATGGCGTCTATCGACTTACGCCCGGAGGCAAAAGAATAACGATAGGTTATGCTCTGCGAGAGCAGCGAGTCCAGAAACGGGGTATAACCCGTATAGGTGCCGCCGTCAAGGTCGTGGTTATAAAAACCGATATACTCTTTGGAGAACGACTCCAATATCAGCACGACCACATTGAGCGGCTTTGCCTGTGCCGTGGTGTCTGCCTTGTGTACGGGCGTCATCACGCTTTCCAACTCGCTATCCGCATAATAGTGCGGATTGACGTAGGTCTCGTTCTCAAGCGATTTCATCAGCGAGAACGGCGTATTCAATATAATAGCCGTCTCCTGCGGAGTATCGGTGTATTGCAGGGCGTTGGAGATAGTAATCGGACGGGTGTAACTGCCGAAACCGCCTCGGATACCTATCACGCAGAAGTATGCCGAAACCAACAGGATTACGGTCTCACGGCCATAATACCACCATCTGCACTTCTCTTCGACAATATACGGTTTACGACGCGAAAGCAAGACAAGCAGTAGCAGCATTGCTATGGCAAAAAGCGTTACATACCAGTACTGTGCAACGGCTTGGAAGAAGATCGAACCGAGGTTGTTGTCGTGTTGGAACTCGGAGAAGAACGTGCAAGTGGTGCGGCGGTCGGTGAAACGCACATAGACCATATCCACACAGTTAACGGCGATACCGATGGCGTTGGGCACCCAATAGAACCATTGCGCCGTGCGCTGATAGTGCCGGTTGTTGCGCCAACGGGCGGGCAACGGCAGGAGCATCAGCAGGATATAGACCGAATTGAGATACAGCACCGCCGTGAGGTCGAACCGCACACCGCCGCAGAGCATCTCCCACAGGTGCGCCGCCGACACATCGGGGTACATATCGGTATTGACGGCATAGAAGAACCACCGCGACAGCGAATAAATCACCATCACAAGCAGCAGGTTACATACTGTCACCACCCACGGATGTTTCCAAAGCCGAGCCATATTCAGAACGTTAATTGGCGTGTAATTAGACGTTAATCATATGTTTATCTTATTTCCCGTTATAGAGGTTCATAGTGCGGTCGATACCTTGCAGGCAGAAGCAAGGAATGATGTCGCAGACCACTTTCAGGCGGTCGGGCATCTGTTGCTCTTCCTCGTCGGTCCATTTGCCCAGCACAAAGTTGCACTGCGCACCGCGGCTGAAGTTGTTACCTATGCCGAAGCGCACCCGTGCATAGTTCTCCGTACCGAGTACGGATTGGATATTGCCCAAGCCGTTATGCCCGCCGTTGGAGCCCTGCTTGCGAATACGGATAGAGCCGAAAGGCAGGTTCAGGTCGTCCACCAGCACGAGCATATTCTCCACGGGTATCTTTTCCTGTCCGAGCCAGTAGCGTACGGCATTCCCGCTGAGGTTCATATACGTAGAGGGCTTGAGCAGCACCAATTCGGCGTTCTTTACGCGGCATTTCGCCACCAGCCCGTAGCGTTTGTCCTCCCACGCGGCATTCACCTTCTCGGCAAAGGCATCAATCATACGGAAACCGATATTGTGGCGCGTCCCCGCGTATTCATCACCTATATTTCCCAAGCCGACAATCAAGTATTTCATGATTGAATGTGTAAATTTGTAAGTGTGTAAATTTGTAAATTCCCGATTCAATTAAACGCCCTATAAACAATCGGAGGAGTTCTAAAAAGCAAAAAGAGCGGAAAAGCCGCTGCTCCCCCACTCTTTTGTTGTGTCCGTCCCTTTCGGATTATTGTGCTGCAGCAGCGCTCTGACGAGTTGCTTTTACCTCTGCAACGCAAGCATCTTTCGGGTTCATCATTGTCAAGCCCTCAATGTGTACATCGCCCACGGCAATCTTTTTGCCCAAGCCCAGTTCGGTAACATCGATAACCACACGGTCGGGGAACTTGGTATAGATACCGTTCACTTTCATCTTGCGCATATTCAGTGCCAGTTTACCACCGGCTTTCACACCTGCTGCGTGTCCTGTGAGTTGGATAGGTATCTCAACGGTTACAGGCTTGTTCTCATCTACAGCGAGGAAGTCGATATGCATTACATTGCCGCTCAGCGGGTGGAACTGCATCTCTTTTACCACAGCGGTACGCTTTACATCACCTACGGTGAGCAATACGATCAGAGTGTCAGGGGTGTAGATCAACTGACGAACATCACCTACAGCGACGGTAAAAGTCAAGTTCTCGCCTACGCCATAGATGTTGCATGGAACGAGGTTTTCTGCACGAAGCGCCTTAGCGGCTTTCTTACCGAACTCCGAGCGGGGAGTACCGGTCAATTCAAACGTTTTCATTGTGTTTTGTTTGTGTTACTCAATATGGGGCAGTAGGATTACATACGGTATGCGCGATATGTCTTGTGAGGCTGCCCGTATCCCATCACACCAGCCCGAAAGGGCTAAAAAAAGAGCCTGAAAGGCTCTTTCTCTTGTTGTCCAACCCGGAATCGAACCAGGATCTTCAGAACCAAAATCTGACGTAATAGCCTTTATACCATTGGACACCGTCATCGTCGAAATCCGCTTGCGGCACGGAAATCCATATTCCGCAAAAGCGACTGCAAAAGTACTGCTTTTTTTTGGACTATGCAAATATCCGCTGCATTTTTCTGCTTTTTCCTGTTTTCCCATACCTCGTTGAAACGGGAAAACCTATTGGCGGCAGACAATGGCGTATGCTGCTTATGCAATGGTATTGTGCGCCACTAAGGACCGAAAGGGCTTATTCTATCGTGATTGACGGGTGAATAACCTATGAATCACCTAAGAATCACCTAAGAATCACCTAAGAATAACCTAAGAATAACCTATGCTTGTTACCCGGAAATAAAACGGAGAACAGGCTAACAAAAAAAAGCAGCCTAACCGGCTGCAACGGAAACGCAAAGCGGCTGACAGTCCATTATGCCGGCCGCTTTGTACTATATTGTGGATTATTGCAGGAATTATTTGCTTTCCGCACTTTCCACCGCAGGAGTTTCTACCGCAGGAGTTTCAGCAGCGGGGGCTGCATCGGCAGGGAGTTCGGCGGTGCGGATCTTATTCCAACCGATGAGCATAAATATCATAGAGATGAAACTCAAGATCGGATTTACTGCGGGAATGAATGATAGGCACGCTCCGACCAAACTCAAGACAGATGCCACAAACAGTTTCTGTGCGCCTTCCAAAGACGGGAAAGTGGTCGATTTACGAAGATTGTTATAGGCAATCAGGAAAAGAATTTGTGCGACCAGATTGAATATCCAACCGATTATAGCACCGAAAGCGGGAATCATACCAAAAGCCGCACCGCACAGAGCGCAAATAACCGCTTTCTTGATTTTGTTGATGTAGGGTACATCTTTCTCGTCCACGGCACCCGAGAATTTCATAATACCGAGAAAGAAGAATACATAGCCGGCAATGACACCGATGGAACACAGAATAGTGCCGATGCTCGGGCTTCCGCCTCCGCCACGCAAAAGACTCATCAGGTTGGATGCCGATTCGACAGAGGCAACAATACCCGATACGATACCGAGTACCTCATACGCCAATACACCCCAGAAGATGTAGGCAGTGGATTGTTTCCACAACTCTTGTTTGTTGTTCATAAAAAAATAGAAATTAAATGGTTAATAATATGGTTGTTATTTAGAAGGAACGAGACCTTTTACAATATCTTCTTTGCCTTCACGGACAGGGAATTTTCCACTATAGATATCGCTTACCCATGCATTGTATTGGTTTTGCGAACAGAAATATAACTGCTGGAAATTCTTGCAATACAAACCATTGTAGATAGGAATATCAAAGGTTACTTTTCTGCGCTCTCCCACCTTGATATCTTTTACCTCTTCCGTAGAACAGGAACCAATATGGAAAGACAGAAACGGGTCCTGTACAAAGTAGCAGAAATCATCCGAAGACCACCAGTGCTGATGTTTCTTGACACACTCTATTTCCATTGTCGCCTCCAAGGGCTCCCACTCTGTTGATTTTACATTACCTGTCAGCGTAACGGGCGATACAATCTGATACCATAGTCCGTCCTCAATCTCATAAGGTATCTCCGTACCAGCCAAAGTAGCGGCTTCTTTGCTGATTTTCGCGTGGTATTCTCCAAACAAAAGCCGTCTTTTCTCTTTCAGGTCTTTGTACTTTTGATAATCTTCTTCCCGGTCTATCTTCTCTTGTACTTTTTTAATCTTTCCGTCACGTTCTTCCAGAAGGGCGGGGATAGTACCGAGATAGCGGTTCTTCTCGTACGATTTCGTACAACCGGCACATAAGAGTGCCACGACGCATACTGCGCCGATAATGCTTTTTTTCATGCTAATTTAGTATTTGAAGTTCTTACTATATTGTTTGTCGAGTTGTTTGTATGTTTCTGCATTGACAAACTCGAAGCGGTCAAAGCCTTCGCATAGTCGGGTGCAAATCTGTTGCTCTGCCACAATATGCTGTCCGAGGGTAAATTTCGGGTCGCCATACTCTTTGGTATAAGAATTCTGAGCCAATTCGATACATTCATTATCGGCATTATACACCGCACAATAGAAACTGCTGATGTCGCCCGGTTCCCAATCCCCGAGTTGCCGTTTCAGCACTTGGGTTATTTCCATATAGACAGAAATGACAAAGCCGTTCAACTCAACCTCTTTGATGACAACAGAATCCACTTTGTATGGCAAGCCATCTTCACAACGAAAGGCAATGGGATTATACCGGATATTCTCCCACTCACGTTGCACTTTCTTTTTGTAGTTGTCGGCTAATTTACGCTGTTTCTGTACATACTCCTGCATATTCTCCGAATCCTCCCTTAGTTGCACTTCCTTATCGCAATACTCCCGGGAAAGCGAGGGCAAAGTACCCAAAGCCGGATTTTTCTCATACCGGCTGCACCCTGTGCAAAGCAACAGTACGGCACACAACGCACCGATGAACAGGTTGTTTTTCATACGCTTATTGATTTGCCTGTTCTTTTGCCTCGTTACATTTTTGCGTGTATGCCTGGGAATCCAAAAATTCTATTTGAGCGAAATCAGCATACAATGTGTTCGCCCCGTCGCGTGTAAGGAACTGCGTTTCACGCAGGAGCGGCTCATCTTTGGCATACTTCTTATACTCGAACAAGGCACCTTGTGCCGCTGCGATAGCCTTACCCTCCGAATTGGCAAAAATGAAGAAAAAATAAAAACTGGGGGCTTCACCGCCATACACAACGTGCTGAATAGTATAATTGTGTGCTTCTTTCACGTGCATATAGATTGCAGCCTTAACTTGGCATATATCTGCTTCGGTAATAACTACGGAATCCACCGCATAGGGCAACGACTCATCACAGACAAAAGGCAGGTGTCTGCCGATAAGCGGTTGGATATCATCTTTGTATTTTTTGTTGTATTCACCCTCGAGAGCGTACCTTTGTTTTTCTATTTTATTGTATTTTGCAGGGTTTTCCTCGTTCTGTTGCTTGTGCATCAGGTCTGCCCATTCGTTCCAATACTTGTCGCTCAGATAGGGTAGTTTTCCGAGGTACTGATTTTCTTTTACGTTGCTGCAACTGCTGCACAATACGACCAATGTGCACAATGTGCCAAATAGTAGTTTTTTCATTTGTGTTTTTGTGTTTGTTAAGTCCCTACTCTGTCAAGGCTTTTCGGGTTACGCCTGTATGGATTTTTGAAAAGAACAAAACCTGCAAAACCTGTCTTGCGGCACAACACGTGCCGCGCTTTTAGACAAATATAGTCAAAAATTATTCAAACAGCCGAAGTTATTACTGCTGCTTAAATTTTCCCGAACCATAATCCTTTTTATAGATATGGCTATCATTTCCATAAAATGTATCGCTATCGCCGTGTCCTTGTATGGTTTCCCCCGTATCTTCATTCCGTATTTCCGAAGAACTTGACGCATTTAGATCTTGTCCGGTAGGAGTAGTAATAAACAAATATATGGCGCAAACAACCACTCCTACTATAAATAAAAGCACAAGAAACGCTATCGTAGATATTAGCAAGGCAAATGTACTCGTTATATACATAGTAAGATAAAGGAGTATTAGTATTACTTCCCCCGTAGATGCTTCATTATCATACATAAGCAAACAGTAAAACAGAATGTAGCATAGTTGTGCAATAATAGTAAATAACACAGCCACCCAAATATATTGTGGTGCAGCGGAAGAAACCAAGTAGCAAACAACTATTCCGATAAAAAATACAGCCCATCCCCATCGATGTGTCGCTGCGGCTAAAAACGTACTACAGAATGTAACAGAGAAAAAAAGTACTACAAGACATATTCCAAATACAACCAAAGCCAATAATGTCCATATAGCACTAACGGAATGTGGAATATAAAAGCGTATATTATAACCGCTTCCTATAAAGTAAGCAATAATAAAAATGCTGGTGATGATAACAAGAATGCTGGTAATCAGAGTAAACGAAGATATATCTTCTAATGATAACGCATCACTATTATTAATAAATCGCATACAAATGACTAACAATACTCCTATCAAAATAAGGATTACCACCAATAATACCACATTTACGTCCTGAGGAAATATGGCATGAACTTTTAATTGACGAGAAAATAGTGCGTGCAATGTGTGGTTTACTTTATTTATCACCCCTGATTGCAGTGCAATGTTTTCATTAGCGGGCAAAGACTGCAAATCACTATTTTTCACATAGACAATTTGTTTGTCTGCCGTCAAACACTTTGCCCACCCCTCATTGAGTTCTTCTGTCCGAAACAACAAAGAATCATTCGGAATATATCCGTGCGGTGCAGTACGCCACGAAGGAAAAGCATAAACAGATGTACCTTTATCCGAATCGGATTTCACACGACAATAGTACCCGTAATCGCCTGCCGATAATGTGATGGCATAGAAAACGGCTATAATAATACCTATAAGACGTTTTGAATTCATAATTATTCTGTCTCTTCTGATTCTCTACCAATTATTGTTACCACTACAAAATAAACCACAATGCCACCTATAAACGCTAATATACCTTTCCAAAACGAGTGTCGAATTATTCCCCAATAGATAGGAAACACCAGAATGGCACTAAACATAAAGTAGGCAAATAAAAAAGTAATATTGTTTCTATCATATAAAGAGAATGCGATTAAGATAATTAAAATCAACAGAAAGATAGTCGGCAAAAAATCAATAAACTCAACCCCACGCACACGATCACTATTAGGATGATATACACGTTCAGATAAGTTTTGGGCGTAAACATAGCCTTCTTTCCCGTCAAAAGTGGTTATTTTAGCCCAACCATTCGTTATCTCCCCAACACGAACCCGAACATCTTTATTCAGTTGGCAGACTATCTTCGCTTGTTTGCTTGCTTTGCTACGAACATTGACGATAGAACGATTTTCACATTCTATTTCTTGGATAGTATAGTCACCAAATGAGGTGATAACAGAATCCAAGAACATCTGTTTATCTTTCAGTTCTGCCTTATGTTTTCCAAAACAGAATTTCTCAAATTGTGCGGCTTTCTCATAACAAGCATAAGCATCCTCTATGTCATCTGTTGCTATATTTTTATCACAACGCAACAAGTCATCATTTGCCACGTGTGCCAATGCGCCCCATATTCCGATAGTTGCAACTATAAGGAAAAGGGTTCCTGCAATAAAAAAAAGACGTTTCATATCTGTTGTTTCTTTATTCTGCCACGTTAGCATAGGCGCCCATATTGAGCGAGGCGGAGGGGGTGCCGTCCAAGAGGGCGGAGCGGTCGATTTCGAGATAAGGGGTGTATTTCTCAGGAATGAGTTGCCCCGTACCGATACAAGCCGAACCGGCAGTAAGATGAAAATCTTGCTGCAAGACCTGTTTCTGCTTCTCTTTGTCGTTCACCACGGCTCCGAGGATACCTGCCACTTTCTTGAAGCGCGGGCAGGGTTTGGCAGGGTCGATATTCTTTGCCGAGAGGTCGATCACGCCGTTTATCTCGTCCAGTTCCGGCACGAGCGTACCGCCCTCGATGGCACAGCCGTGGGCTTTGAGGTTGGCATCCTGCATATTCACCGCCGTATTCCGCCCCTGCGTGCGGTTGTTCCAGATGATACTGTTGGCGATATAGAGGTCGGCATTGTTGTACTGCATATCCACGCCCGCATAGCCGCTTGTGGAAAGGTTGTTGGCAATGACACACGACTCGATATAGCACTTGGTGTTGGTCAGCACGCCCGCTCCGCGTGTGGCGGTGTTGTTGTATATGAGGCAGCCGTGCAGGATATTGCGGTCGCCGCCCGTGATGACCACCCCGCCACCGTCGGCATAGCGGTCGCGCGGGTAGTTGTTGCGAATAATACATTGGTAGAGGCGGCAGTTTTCCATCCATATACCGCAGGTGCCGTTAGTCTCAATGGTGCAGCCGGTCAGGGTACAGTTGTTGGCAGAGATTCCGTACTGGTCGTTGCCACTGACGACCACCTGACGGAGTTCGCACTCGCCGTAGGTTTTGATGCCCGAGTTGCAACCACGGACGCTGCAGTTTTCCAGCGTAACGCGCGGCACGTCCATATCGATACCGTATTCGCCTGTTTTGTAGCCTATGACGCTGCAGTTGCGGACGAGGGTTCCCGCAGAATGGATACTGATACCGCCGCTTGCCATACTGATGTCGGAGTCGTAGTCAAACGGCTTGTCCGCCCCGCCGCGCACAATAGCAAAGCCGTCCACCACGATATTGCGCAAGGAATAAGCGACATAGATACCGCACGGCCGGTTCATAATCTGTATGCGTGAGAGGTTTGTCTGGGTGGATTGTTCGCCGGTGGCGGGGTCGATACTGCCGATGAGGCGTATGTCGGAGCCCATAATCTTCACCATCTCGGGGTACTTGCCGCCCGCCACGCGCACCTCGCCGCGCCCGAAAGCCGCTACGGCATTGACCGCCCGTTGGATACTGCCCGTGGCATCCTCCCACGATGTGCCTTTGCCCGTACCGCCCACGCGCACATAGCGCACGATACTATGCTCCTGTGCCTGTATGGTTATGGCACACAATACGGAAAAAAGAAATAAGTTGATTCGTTTCATATTACTACTCTGTGTTTTATGATTTGCAACGCAAATGTTAATGGTTTTGCGTGAGTGGTTTGCTACGCTCGCGTTTGTGGCTATACGTTAGCCGTATATGCATTTTATTTGCATATTTTTGACCTCTGCGGTCATCGGCTTGCGGTCGCAATGCTCCCAACGCAGTGCGTTGCAAGCCGATGAGCGAATGAAAAATTAACGACTATTAACGGAGACTCCCCCCATTATGGTACGAAGAGTTTGGTAAAAGCAAACGTACCCGCCGACAGAAGCAGCAAGGAGAATAGAGGCAGGAGATGTTTCATTTTTCTATAGTGGTAAAATCAAGATGAGTGTGTTTTCCCGGTATAGGCATCCATAAGGTGGATGTCGGGTGGATGTCAGGTGGATAGCAGGCTGTTGCCCACCTGTTGCCCAAAGCAAAGCAGGCAGAGAATGTTCTGTTTTTCTACAGGCGGACTATACGTTGGTTGGTTGTGTGAATGCCTTTAATCAGTATTGTATGCTAATCGTGGTTTTGTATAGTCCTCCGTCCATTCTCTGCCTGCTTGGTGGTTATTTCTTTTTGAAGATGCCCAAGAAACTGTCCAACAGGCTCTTCCGTTGCACTACCTGCACATCGCCCTCAACGGGAACCAACTTGATATCCGCCACTTCGTCTTTCTGCAACGGACGGAAATTAGCATATACGGCAGGGGTGCCGCAAATGGTAACATAGGTAATGATCTTGTCCTGATAATCAAAATAGAATGTCTCGTTGAGCAGGAAATCGGCATTGTATTTCTGCAATGCAGCCGCACGTGCCATCTGTTTCAACTCGTCCTGGGTCATCGGCGCATTGTTGGTACCGAATTTCATCTGTACGCGTGCAGCCACAGGCGTGATGTCCGCTGCTACGGTCTGGTACTGCACCTGCGGTTGGGTACCCGGTTTGACGATCTCCAACTCACGCAGCGTCGTTTGGCGGTAGTTGACATACTTGCCGGGGTAGGCACTCAGCGTGAACGCCGTCAGGATACCGTTGTTGAGCGACAGGGTATAGTGCGAACCGAACAATGCGTCCGCTTTCTCCTGACGGAGCAGTTTCTCTTTGGCATAGCGGAGAGCCGTCTCCTCATTCTTTCCCGTCAGTTCGGCTGCGGTAAGCGACACCGAAGCCTTGCCGGCATACTCCACGTCCGCCACCGTCATCGTGTTGTAGGACGCATCGTGCATCGGGTGCTGCTTATAGATCAGCGAATCCGGGATGACCACATCGGTTTCCGTGACAGGGCGGAACGAACTGACTGTAGCCGCATAGCCCACCACGGTGAGAGAACTGAGTTTGCCGTCGGGCGTTTTCTCGGAGGTGAAGCGGGGTGCCAACAGCACATCGCCGTTTACCGTTGCCAGTGCTTTCGCCACCACGGTCTGGCGTGCCTGCTCGGCGTCCAGCGACTCCAACTCATACGATTGTATCGTTGCCGTTACACGATCGGGCGACACCGCCAAAGCGGCTTGCGAGGGGATAAGGCGCACCGTGTGTGCCAACTCCATACGCGACGAGGTGGACTTGGTCATACGTGAACTGCCGCCGCAGGCGGTAAGCAACAGGGCAGCCGTAGTCATCGCCACCCCGCACAATAGGGAATGAATCTGTTTCATTGGTTAATTGTTTTTATGGATAATTGGTTAATGGTTATTTCTTTATCGGGTTTGCCAGATGCACCTGCGCCGAGATATACACGCCTTGCGGCACAAGTGCCGTATTGCCTTTTACAGGGTGGCGGTACTCGGCTTTTATCTCAAGCGGCACCTGCGGTACGGCTGTAAACATCAAGCCCGCACCGCCATACGCTCCCACAAAGAAGTTCTGCTCAGGGATACGCAGCCCGTCTCGGTTGGTTTCGTTGTGATAGCCCGTATAGTAGGTGCTGTTGATCTTGCTCCACATCTTGGTCAGATCCACTTCCACACCGCCGTACAACTCCACGGCAAGCCACTTGGTGCAAGGGATATAGAACTTGACGGCGGGTTTGTAGGCAAACCACATCGTTTTAGCCGTTGCTTCCACGCGCTCATCAAGATAATAGCCGCCGCGCTCGAAGAGATAGCGGTTCTGCTCGGGGTGCTCCTCGGAGACAAACGGCGTATTGAGCCCCATCTCGAAATTGAACATCTGCATACCGAAGCACTTGGCACGCCACTCGAACAACTCAAAATTGAGGATATGGCGTTTGAATGCATCGGCAGTGGGCGATGCGCCTGCTGCCACCGCCGGACCGACTTGGAAATAGGTGGAATAGCCCACACTGAGTATCGACAGCATATTGCGCCCGCTATGCTTGTAGTAGCGTGTAAAGACCGTCTCTTTCTCCGGCTGAGCGGCAGTCTCCTGCTGCTGTGCAGCGGCTTGTGCGGCTACGGCTGCTGCCTGCTCGGCTGCCTCTTTTTCTTCCTGTTCTTTCTGCTTTTGGGCATCCAGCGCGGCTTGTTGCTCTTGAAGTTTTTTCAGTTCCTGTTCCAACTGCCATTGTATCAACCGGATTGAATCCGACTTATTCGCCTGTTTGAGAGCCTCCTCATACGCACGTTGCACGGCTTCCAGCATTTTGCTGTTTAAGTCGTCAGATTGTGTGTTTTGCGCAGGAGCGGAAGCCGCCGGGGCTACATACACTTGCACCGCAGCATTGGTCTGCTTTTCGTCGTTCTCTTTCTGTGCATTACGGATAGAATCCTGACGAGCCTGCTCTATGCGGATGCGCTCTGCTTCCTGAGCCTGCTGAATAGAATCCTGACGAGCCTGCTCTATGCGGATGCGCTCTGCCTCTTGAGCCTGCTGAATAGAGTCCTGACGAGCCTGCTCTATACGGATACGCTCTGCCTCTTGAGCCTGCTGAATAGAGTCCTGACGAGCCTGCTCTATACGGATACGCTCTGCCTCTTGAGCCTGCTGAATAGAGTCCTGACGAGCCTGCTCTATGCGGATGCGCTCTGCCTCTTGAGCCTGCCGAACAGAGTCCTGACGAGCCTGCTCTATACGGATACGCTCTGCCTCTTGAGCCTGCTGAATAGAGTCCTGACGAGCCTGCTCTATACGGATAGCCTCCTCTCGGGCGGCACGAATGGAATCTTGGCGCATTTTCTCGATACGAATGGCCTCTGCTTTTGCTGCATTAATAGAATCCTGTCGGGCTTTTTCAATACGCTTGGCTTCCTCTTGGGCGGCTTTGACAGAGTCTTGGCGTGCTTTTTCTATCCGTGCAGCCTCCTCTCGGGCTTTCTTATCTGTCTCTGCTTTGGCTTTTTTCTCAGCAGCAAGGCGGGCTTCTTCAGCACGTTTTTCTGCTTCGATACGTTCTTGCTCCAATCGGGCTTCTTCCGCTTTGCGGTCATCTTGCACCTGTGTACTCTCTTCCTCATCGATTAGCACCAACCCGCCTTGTGCGGTCGGTTGTACGGAAGCAGACTTGGTAGTCTTCGATGGGGCGGCGGCAGCACTATTCTGTGCGGGGAGTTCCGCTGCAGTCTCTTCTTCCTCACTGATTAGCACAAACCCGCCCTGTGCGGTGGATGGTGCAGGAGCAGACTGGGCAGTCTTCCGCTGGTCGGTAGCGTTGTTTTCCTTGGCGGGAATCGTTTGTGCCGGTTGTTCCACTACGCCGTCTTCGTCTTCTACGAGGAGAAGCGGCGGTGCCTGATAAGCCGTGGTGGTCAGACCAATTCCTGCTGCCATTACAGCTGCCCAAAAGAAACGTTTCTTGCTCATATAGTAGTTAGTTTTTATGTATTACTCTATTTGCTTTCCCAGCACATCATAAGTCTTTCCGTTTTTTCGTATCACCACCTGCCCGTTCCGCAGTGTCTTTGTGGGGCGGATGGCGGTTTGTATCTGCTCGGTGGCGGTTGCACCATTGGTACGAAACTCGCCACGATAGGAATCCACCACCTTGCCCTCTTCGGTAGTGGCATCGAAAGTATAATGGTAGTGTGAACCCTCGCTCAGCCCCGTAACCGTAAACTTATATCCGCCTTGTACCCTGGTGGCGGCAGGCATAGACTTATTGCCGTTTCTACCAGGGGCAAAGGCGATACCTACCAACTGCCCGTTGGCATTGAAAGTGAGTGTACAGAACACCTCGCCGTCTTTCTTTATTTCCAGCGAGTAGGTATAGGCTTGGTCGTTCTTTGGCCATGTAAAATCGGCATCATTGGTATTGGGTTCAACAACAAACTTGTCGTCATCGGTAGTCTCCGCACCAATGGCTTTGAGAGTAAAGCGGCTCCAACAAGGGTGTATTTGAAACTTGCGCATACAGTTCTCTATCACATTCAGGTAGGCATAACTGCTCACTCCGTCAAACGTATTTTCTGCGATTTCAGGCGTAGCAGTAGAGTAAACCGTCATATCCACGACACGGCAGCAACCCGCAAAGGCTCTGTCGCCGATGTCTGCCACATCTGCTCCAAACGTAATATCCTCCAAGCGGATACACTGCTCAAAAGCCGATGTACCGATGTCTGTCAAGCCGGCAGGGAAGACCACTTTGGCTATACGCTGCAATCCGCGGAAAGCATTGTTCCCCACAGAGGTAACTCCATTCTCGAAAGTGAGTGTATAGACCGAATCGTACAGCAACGTCCACGGTTGTTCTTCAGCATTGGCAAAATCCCACATTTTGCCTTGCCCTGTAATAGACAGCGTCTTATCCTTATACCGCCAATACAGATTATCCCCACACTGCCCAACATAAGGTGCAAATACAGCAGTAAACGTGGTGTCCGAGGTTATCGAAGCCGTCCTTGGATTGTCCTTATTTCCGTCTTCCCACTGATAGAAATACCAATCCTTATCCGTTGCAACGGCTTCAAAGGTCGCTCCACCATTTTCACAAGTGTATTCTTGAATATAATTGATTATGCCTACTGCATCATCTTGACAAGTTACAGAAAGATTCCATAGTTCCTCTATTAAGGAATTATCATAGTTATTTGTTCTGTAAATCTCAGATGTACTACAAGGTATATGAATACGAACTATATTATCGAAGCATCCATACTCATATCCAAAAGCCCATGAAAGGTCTTGCAAAGTAGGCGGAATGTTATTCATAATGTAAACATCTCTCAAATTAGAACACCCTATAAAACAAAGATTTCCAATACTTTTTACACTACTTGGAATATAGAGACTGTCAGGCAGATTGTTGCAATTATAAAATGCTCCTCCTGCGATTTCCCTTACGCCATAAGGAATGAAACTGTTTTGACACCCCGCAATAAGTCTATTGGTTTTCGTCTCAATAATAGCATTACAATCATTGCGACTATCATAGTATTTATTTTCTGCTGCAACCTTAATACTATTCAGCCCCGAACAACTGGCAAACGCAAAATCTGCAATACTATCCACCTTTTGCGGGATCTCCAAATCTGACAAACGACTACAACCATCAAATGCATTCGCACCTATAAATGTCACACTTTGTGGAATAGTAACACTTTCCAAACTACTACAATTTCTAAAAGTACCCTTAGCAATGGTTGTTACATTTTGTGGAATACTGATATTTATCAAATTGCTACAATTCTGAAATGCATAACTGCCTATATAGGTTACTTTAGAAAAACTTACCTCTGTGAGCCTCAATTTAGTGCAATCTGCAAATGCATAACCACCTATAAATATTAACTCTGAATTAGGAATTGATATTCTGTACAATTTAGTACAACCTCTAAAAGTACCATCACCGATAGTTTGTAAAGCCCCCATACAATGGAATTCCCGTAAGCCTATGCAGCCACTAAAAGCATTATTTTCAATAGTAGTTACACCCAATAGACCACCATTTATTTTAGTAATATTTTTACAATTACAAAATGCATCACTACCAATTTGTTCTATACCATCTGAGAGTCTAACAGACGTAATATACTCATTGCCATAAAAAGCATAACTACCTACACGTTTTACTTCATAGGTAGTTCCATTATAAGTAATGTACTTCGGAATATCCACACTTGATTTTGTATATGAGCGATTATCCGCAACTTCTACTATATTTGGTCCCATTGCTGAGAAATCATACCATAAACTATCCACGTAAAATGGTTCTGCATAAAAATCATTTGTAAAAAGAAATAGGCAAAAGAGAAACAGATACACTTTGTGTTTCATAGGATGTAAAAATTAATGGTTAATTTATGGGTGATTATATGTTTACAAATCAAGTGGTTGCTGTAAATTAACGGCTAATTATACGGCGATTAACGTTTTCTTTATTATGCGTACAGGCACAAAAAAAATCGTGGACTCGACATTGTCGCTTCCACGATTTGAGGCTCTCGCATTGCCTTTGTATATCAGAAACGACAACGCGAAGCCCACGTTAATATACACCACCCTCTCCCGGCAAGAATGCCAAGAGAAGCCTAATTGCTTTCTATCAAACTATCGGATTATGGATTAGTTGTAATATCCCCGACACTCCACCTATAGCCGCAAGACACACCACGCCAACTCACCCAATTATACAATATAGGTTCCTTTTTGTGGTGCCGCATACGCCCAATACTGACCTTACTATGAGCGTTTGCGTTGCGTATAGGCAGGCAGAAAACACATATTCCCGCGAACATCTATCGTTGCACAGAATCGAATATACCCTGAAACTTGCGAGATCTCAAATCGTCGAAACTGAGCGTCAATAAACGCCTATACTATGTCTGCTCACTCAGGGATACGGGTAGTATGCTACGTATGAAACGTGTTTCTTATCACACAAATAATACTCCGTTTCTCCAAGTTTGCGGCACAAAGGTACAATAATTTTCTTAAATTACAAAACGAAAATCAATTTTTCTGTTATTTTATTTATTTTTACCCCCCCCGACGGTGATTTAGAACATTTTAACCATATATTAACGATGTATAAGGTAAAAATAGAACATGATACATTTTTCACTTTATAGCATATACAGATACGAAAAAAAAGTACAGAGACAAAAAAAGGAGTCTTGAGATGCTGATTTCTCTCAAGACTCCCAAAGTGGCGGCTACCTACTCTCACACAACAAGTGCACTACCATCGGCGTGGCTGA